>JACCDL010909898.1_pt1 | contig 17777 bp, 18 predicted proteins | sample 7441931 | NCBI WGS metagenome assembly JACCDL01 (sample SAMN15323437, study PRJNA562643) | freshwater metagenome | isolation source: river surface water | place: USA:Blue River Watershed | collected 2017-08-16 | reverse complement strand
GTTTTATACGTTTGCAATGTAGAAGAAAGCTCGGTTAATACCGGTAACGCTTATGTTGAACGGGTTCGAGAGGCGGTACAAGATGAGCAAGCAGAAGTTTTGATTATTTCTGCTAAAATAGAATCAGAAATTGCTGAGCTAGAAAGTTTTGAAGAACGACAGATCTTTTTGGAAGATTTAGGATTACAAGAATCTGGTGTTAATAAATTGATCAAGGCTGCCTACAAGCTGTTAAACCTGGCTACTTATTTCACCGCAGGGGTACAGGAGGTTAGAGCCTGGACGATTGAAAAAGGCTGGACTGCTCCTCAGGCAGCTGGCGTAATTCATACCGATTTTGAAAAAGGATTTATCCGTGCCGAAGTAATCAAATATGCTGATTATGTAGCATACGGATCTGAAAATGCCTGTAAAGAATCGGGTAAATTGAGTGTGGAAGGTAAGAGTTACCTGGTGGAAGATGGAGACATTATGCACTTCCGCTTCAACGTGTAAAAGCTTTATCTTTACAAAAATTATTGTACCCATAGTTCAATGGATAGAATGGCAGATTCCGGTTCTGCTGATGTGGGTTCGACTCCCGCTGGGTACACAAAATACTAAAGCTCCTCATTTATGGGGAGCTTTTTTTGTTATCCTAAAACAAAATACCCGCCTTGCTTTGTTTAGTATCTACACAAATTGTTAAACAAAGGCGATATGCAAAAATTTAATGAAAACGCTGTTCAGGATCCAAGGGGTTCAGAAAGCTCAGTTAAACCCAATGAACGGGAAAAAGATCAGGAACAAACACGTCGTCACCCTGAGGAACAGGAGCAAAGTACTCCAACTACTATACCCGATGCCGATAATGGGGATGCCGTGAATCCGCTTCAGGAACCAGATACTGAATCTTCTGGATATAAAAAGGAAAATTTGATTCCTGTTAAAAATGTAGATAAGGAGCAGGAGGACGAGGATGAAGATGAAGAAGAGGATGAAGATAGAGAAGAGATGGATAGCGACGACAAAGATGTGGATTCAGAGCGTGATAAAACCAGAAGTCAATCCGGAGATGATTTTTCATCTCCGGCTGATTTTAACGACACCAATTTCGAGGACCCTGCTCGTGGTCGTAAAACAGACCCAATGACTGATCATGAACCTAGAATAGCGGGAATTTAAGTATGAAAATCAGTAAACACAATTGGTTCAAGTGGTTTAAAAAGAAACTGCATTGGCAAACCCAAACTCCAGAACAAAACTATCAGCAAATGCGGCAAACTAGTCAACCTGAAAAAATTGAACGCCAAAATCGAAAGAGAAAGCTGAATAATCGCCGTTCTAATTAATTTGGTTAATTTAGCTTCTGTTCAACCTTAATCACCATTTATGGAACCTAAAGACAGTAACGGTAATATTCTTCAAGCCGGAGATTCGGTAATTGTAACTCAAACCCTTAAAGTAAAAGGGTTTTCAAGTGGTATTAAGCGTGGTACCGTTGTAAAAAATATCCGTCTAACAGATGACGAAGATGCTGTTGAAGGTAAGGTAGAAGGTTCGGTTATCGTGATTAAAACCTGTTACCTGAAGAAGAAATAATTAAGCTACAATCGTTCGGAAGGTCAAGTTAATCCTTGGATGCTTGACTCTAGTGCTTTTATTCAGCCGATGTAGCCAATGCGTTTGAGTTTCATCCTTCATGACCAATAAACTTCCAGTTTCTAGGTTCAAAGCTATAGTTTCGCCCGAATCTTTGTGCTTAAAGCTGAATTTGCGTCCGGCACCAAAACTCAGCGAAGCAATCGTCGTATTTCTTCCTAAAGATTTTTCGTCATCGCTGTGCCAGGCCATGCCTTCATTGCCATCGTGATATAAATTCAGCAGGCAAGAATTAAACTTTACCCCACATAAATTTTCCGTTAACAATTTCAGTTCTACCAATTCAAGTGTCCAGGCCAATGCTTTTTTTGTGGTATTAGAATAAGTGTATGCAAAGCCCTCATCTCCATACCACGCTACTTTTCGCTTGGTAAAATAATGCTTGCCGAAAATTCGAGCTTCATCATTTTTCCAAACAATATGCTCCAAAAGCTGACGATAATACTGATTGGCTTGCTCGGCAGAAAGTACAGGCCCATAGTAATTTACGGTGCCGTCGTAAGGTAAGAGATTGAGTGATGAATCAGCGCCAAAGAGGTTCATCTTAATTCGCCATCATCCGGATAAAAGAAGCCAGTTTAGCTTTCAGTTCTTTTCTATCTACAATAAAATCCAAAAAGCCGTGTTCTAAAACGAACTCCGAAGTCTGAAAACCTTTGGGCAGGTCTCGTTTGATGGTTTCCTTAATTACCCGTGGTCCGGCAAAGCCAATCAATGCACCCGGCTCAGCAATGTTAATGTCACCGAGCATGGCATACGATGCTGTAACACCGCCCGTTGTAGGGTCGGTTAATAAGGAGATGTAAGGAATTTTAGCTTTACTCAATAAAGCTAGTTTTGCTGAGGTTTTGGCCATCTGCATTAGAGAAAATGCCGCTTCCATCATCCGGGCGCCCCCAGATTTAGAAATCATCAGAAAAGGAATCTTGTTTTTGATGCAATAATCGATAGATCGGGCAATTTTTTCTCCAACTACCGAACCCATAGAACCACCGATGAAATTAAAATCCATACAGGCAATTACTAAATCTTGTCCTTCAATTTTGCCATGAGCAGAACGTATGGCATCATTTAGACCTGTTTTTTTATAGCTTTCTTCAAGGCGATCAGTATACTTCTTGGAATCGGTAAAATTTAAGGGGTCGCCAGAACGAAGTTTAGGAAACAACTCCTTAAACTGATTCTCATCAAACAAAATTTCAAAGTATTCTTTGGATCCTATCCGTAAGTGGTGGTTGCAGTATTGGCAAATGTAAAGGTTATCTACTTGTTCCTGGTAGTGTAAAGGTTTCTTGCAAGACGGACATTTGTCCCAAATGCCATCTGGAGCTTCTAATTTATCCTCCGTACTGGTAAAAATCCCTTTTTTATCTCGTTTAAACCAAGCCATACCTTCAAAGTTGAGCTACAAATAAACAAAAAATTTAAGAAAGCTAATCAGGCATCAGCAATGAATTTGTTTTGGCAGATTTTCGAATAAATTGCCCATTTCGCTCTTTTTCTGCCTTAAAATCCCTATTTTAGGATGTCAAAATCAAAATTACAAACACTATGAGTTTAAAGAATTTTACCGGTGTACTTACAGGTGATGCAGTTCAGGAATTATTTGAAGTAGCCAAAAAATATCAGTTTGCCTTGCCCGCTGTAAATGTAATCGGAACCAATTCCATCAATGCAGTCATGGAAACTGCAAAATCTGTGGGTTCTCCCGTAATTATTCAGCTGTCAAACGGAGGAGCGCAATTCTATGCAGGCAAATCCATGAATAACGAAAATCAACAGGCATGTGTACTCGGTGCTGTTTCTGCAGCAGAGCACGTACACCTATTGGCTGAACATTATGGTGTGGCGGTTGTACTGCATACCGATCATGCGGCTAAAAAGTTGTTGCCCTGGATTGATGGATTGTTAGATTACGGAGAAAAATTCTTTGCTCGTCATGGTAAGCCCCTGTTTTCGTCTCATATGATTGACCTTTCGGAAGAGCCGATTGAAGAAAATATTGAGATCTGCAAAAAATACCTAGCTCGAATGGCTAAAATGGGGATGACCTTAGAAATTGAATTGGGCGTAACCGGTGGTGAGGAAGACGGAGTAGACAATACCGATGTAGACAGTTCTCGTTTGTATACACAGCCTTCTGAAGTAGCTTATGCGTACAAAGAATTAAGCGAAGTGAGCGATAAATTTACCATTGCAGCTGCTTTTGGTAACGTTCACGGGGTTTACAAGCCAGGAAACGTGAAGTTGCAACCCATCATCCTGAAAAACTCACAAGATTTTATCCGTCAAGAGTTTAGCAGAACTGAAGAAAAACCAATCAATTTTGTTTTTCATGGTGGATCTGGCTCATCACCCGAAGAAATTCGTGAAGCGATCTCATATGGCGCCATTAAAATGAATATTGATACCGATATGCAATGGGCTTTCTGGGAAGGTGTGTTGGATTATTACAAAGCGAAAGAAGCGTATCTGCAAGGTCAAATTGGTAATCCGGAAGGTGATGATGTGCCCAATAAAAAATTCTATGATCCAAGAGTTTGGTTGCGAAAAGGAGAGGAACAATTTGTGAAACGTCTAACTCAAGCTTTCGAAGACCTGAACTGTATTGGAGTGAATGAAAAGCTTTAGTTTTTAGCCCAAATTCTGTATATAATTCAATCAAATGCCTCAAATCAGCGTAGATAAAGTAGATAATCCAAGTAGTGATTTGGATCAGGTCTTTGCCATCCGGCGTGCCGTTTTTGTGGTAGAACAAGCCTGTCCGCCGGAGCTCGAGTGGGAATTCGAAGACGAATCCACTCATTTTTTGGCAAAGGTTGATGGCGTTCCTGCAGGAGCTGCCCGCTGGCGCAGAACCGATAAGGGCTACAAATTGGAACGTTTCGCGGTATTGCAACACTATCGCGGATTAGGTGTGGGTCAGGAACTGGTTAAAACTGTACTTGCTCATTTACCTGCCGATGCAAGCTACATTTACCTGCATGCACAAATTCAGGCTATGGGTTTGTACGATAAATTTGGCTTTGTAGCCGAAGGTCCTCAGTTTGAAGAAGCAGGCATTCAACACTTTAAAATGGTGTTGAAGCGATGAGCTTCGAACTCCAAGGCGAACTATTTGCTTTAGCAACAGCACTTTGCTGGACCTTTGGGATGCTTTACTTTACCCAAGCTGCTAAGCGTTTGGGTGCAAACGTGCTCAACCATTTCAGATTGGTTTTAGCCGCACTTTTTTTGGGTGTAGCTGTTATCATCATCAACGGTATAGATCTTGTTCAACTTTTTAGTTTGCCCAGTTTAACTTCTTGGTTATGGTTGGGTTTTTCGGGTTTTGTAGGGCTAACTTTGGGCGATTGGTGCGCTTTTCACGCCTTCGATATCATTGGACCACGTAAAACCTCTCTGTTCTATACTTTTGCTCCAGGTGCTGCCTTGCTTTTTGGCATCTTCTTTTTGAATGAGCGCATTTCTGCAATGGCTTTAATCGGGATGTTTATTACCGTGGCTGGTGTTTTTTGGGTTATTTTCAATCGCAAGAGCCAAGAAACCCATAACCATCACATTTCGCATGTTAAAGGAGTTTTGTTTGCCATTGGGGGATCATTAACTCAAGGAATTGGTTTGGTTTTCTCTAAGATTGGTTTGCAACAGCAAGAAGGTATTCTTACACCTCTGCATGCCTCCTGGATACGACTTACCATTGCGGCACTCAGTTTGTTCACCATTTCTATCTTCCGCAATCAGGCTTTGGGAATTGTGCGATCCATTGCCAAAGCTGATTCCACAGCCGTTCGCTATACGCTAATGGCTACCATCATTAGCCCGGTAATTGGCGTATCGCTTTCGCTCTACGCAGCTAATCTCATCAGTGTATCCATCGCACAAACCCTCTTTTCAATGGTTCCAGTATTCATTTTGCCGGTTTCCTGGTTATTATACCGCGAAAAAATAACGTTTCAAGCGTTTTTAGGTGCTTTAATAGCCGTTGCCGGGGTTTTGATTCTGGTTTGGAGAAACGAGCTTACAGCGCTTGTATTTTAGGTGAAAATCTTGGTGGAGAACAACATGGCCTCTTGCCATTTTTGCAAATCAAGCTGCAAGTCTTCTCCCTTGTTCTGCAAAAAATCAATCATGAGCTCCGTTGGCATATTACCGGTTAGTTTATCGGTAGCCATTGGGCAGCCTCCAAAACCTTTCAGTGCACCATCCATACGTCGGCAGCCGGCCAAATAAGCCGCTTCCATTTTTTCTTTCCAGGATGTAGGCGTACTGTGTAAATGTAAGCCGATCTCTGTGTTTGGGAGCTCAGCAGCTAAATAACGGTATAAGCTGTCAATCTGTTCCGGCTGGGCAATACCAATGGTGTCTGACAAAGAAAGTATTGTGGCACCTCGCTCAACCAATTCATGAGCCCAATTACTCAGCAGCTCTGGGCTCCACTCGTCCCCATAAGGATTGCCAAAACCCATGGAAAGATAAACTACCGCTTCTTTGTTATTTCGTTGGCACACCTCGAGCATTTGCTCAACTGTACTTAAAGATTCCTGTATAGATGAATTGGTGTTGCGCTGCTGGAACGTTTCTGAAACCGAAAAAGGAAATCCCAGATAAGTGATTTCATCGTACTTTACCGCTTCCTCAACACCACGTTGATTGGCTACAATAGCCAGCAGTTTGGTCTTGCTATTCAGCCTCAAACGGCTGAGTACCGTTGCCGTATCTTGCATTTGAGGTATGGCTTTTGGCGATACGAAACTTCCGAAATCGAGTGTGTTAAAACCTACCTCTAGGAGCAAATTTAGGTACTCTACTTTTAAATCAGTGGGTACAAACTGCTCTAAACCCTGCATGGCATCGCGGGGACATTCGATCAGTTTAAAGGCGTGTTGTTTTTCCACGGAGTAAAGTTAAAGCTTATCCCTAGTTAGTCAAGAGTTTCCACTCAATTTTGGATTGCGAACTCAAAACCTCAAACTACTTTGCAGCCGTGTCTTCGGTCATGGATTGCCTACTGAAACTTCGTATGATGAGCCGGGTACCCCGATCGTAACTGAAATAACTCCAAACCCAGTTCACGAAAACTACCAATTTGTTTCGGAAACCGACTAAGGTCATTAGGTGGACAAACATCCAAACAAACCAGGCGAATATGCCTTGAAAGCGGATCTTGCCTAGATCTACCACTGCCCGGTTGCGGCCAACAGTAGCCATTGCGCCTTTATCGCGGTAGCAAAATGCTTTTGGCGCTTCTTTTTTAATGATTTTAAGGATGTTTTTTGCTAATGTGCGCCCTTGTTGAATTGCTACGGGTGCAACACCGGGATGGCCATTTGGATAGTTCTCAGTCAACATGGCTGCCACATCGCCGATGGCAAATAAATCAGAAAAGCCTTTAATTCGGTTGTATTCATCCACCAAAATCCGATTGCCACGGGTAATTGCTTCTTTGGGAATGCCTTTAATGATCGCTCCTTTTACCCCGGCTGCCCACAATACGTTTTTACTGAGAATGGGGCGGGCATCCGATAGTAGAATTTGCTCTCCATCGTAACTTAAAACCCGCTGATTACATAGTACCTGAACGCCCATTTCTTCTAAAAAGGTTTTAGCCTTTTGAGTAGCTTGTGCAGACATACTGCCCAAGATGTTGGCTGAACCCTCGATGAGGTATATTTTAACTTGTTTAATGTCTAATTCTGGGTAATCGGTAGCTAAAATGTGTTTTTTTAGTTCGGCCAGTGCTCCAGCCAGCTCAACGCCGGTTGGTCCGCCGCCAACCACTACAAAATGGAGTAAGGCTACTCTTTTTTCTTTGTCTTTTTCAATAAGTGCTTCTTCCAAATTTTGGAGAATCATACTACGCAGGTTCAAGGCCTCGGGAATACTTTTCATGGGCATGGAAAAGTGTTCGATTTCGCTCTGGCCGAAGAAATTGGTGTCTGATCCGCTTGCTAAAACCAAATAATCGTAGTTAATGTTGCCGATGCTGGTTTTAAGGGTTTGGTGTTCGGGGATGATTTCTTCCACTTCGGCCATCCTGAACAAGATATTCTTTTGGCCTTTAAAAATTCGTCGGAGTGGGAAGGCGATAGAATCCGGCTCTAGGCCGCCAGTGGCTACCTGATAGAGTAGGGGTTGGAAGGTGTGGTAATTGTGCCTGTCGAGTAAAATGACTTGAACTGGCCTGTTTTTAAGCTGTTTTGCCAATTCAATACCACCAAACCCACCTCCTATGATGACGAGGCGGGGCAAGTTGGTTTCGGGTAATTGGGGTTCTTTCATAAGTTATTAACCCCTGTTTTAACAAAATGTTGTTAGTGCTCGTCGCCGCGGATTTTTACTTTAATACCATCCAGACTTTCGTTCACCTTTAATTGGCAGGCCAAACGGCTATCAAAACCGGCATCAGGAAGGGTATCGAGCATATCCAGTTCTTCATTTTGGGCGGCGGGCAATTGGTCTAAGCCCTTTAATACCTGTACATGGCAAGTAGCGCAAAGGGCCATTCCGCCACAAGTGGCTAAGATGTTGTAGCCCGATGCCTTCAATGCCTCCATGAGGTTTAAATTGACTTCGGTCGGTAATTCAACGGTTTGGGTTTCGCCGTTGCGGTCTTCTACTTCCAGGTTGATAATCATGTTAGAACGAATTCACGCCGTAAACGGTGGTGTATTTAAAACTTAATTTTTGATCAGGATAAACGTATTTAAAGGCACTTTGGCACATTAGGGCAGCTTCGTGGAAACCACACAAAATTAATTTCAACTTACCAGGATAGGTGTTGATGTCGCCAATGGCGTAAATACGCTCCACGTTGGTTGAATAATCAAAGGTATTTACTTCGATGGCATTTTTATCGATGTTTAATCCCCAGTTAGCAATAGGACCTAGTTTAGGGCTTAAACCAAACAATGGGATTAGGTAATCTGCTTCTAAATCGCGGCTTTCTTTATCCTTACCTAGAACAGATACATTTTTTAGGTGTCCGTTTCCGGAGATGCTCGAGATGTTGGATTGCAGAATCAAGTTGATCTTGCCTTCTTTGGCTAAATCGAATACTTTTTCTGCAGAGTCTGGTGCTCCACGGAAAGTGTCTCCACGGTGAATTAAGGTCACTTTTTCGGCTATATCGGCTAGGTAAATGGTCCAATCGAGGGCAGAGTCGCCACCGCCGGCCAAAATCACTTTTTTATCCCGGTAGGTTTCTGGGTTTTTAACCATGTAAGCTACACCTTTGCCTTCAAAGTCTTCCAGACCGTCAATTTCTGGTTTGCGTGGCTCAAAACAGCCTAAACCGCCCGCAATGGCTACAACCTGGCAATGAACTTGGGTGCCATCGCTGGTTTTTACGATGTACGATCCGTCTGCTTGCTGCTCCAGGTCTTCAACGCGTTCACCCAGGGTGAAGGTTGGGTCGAAGGGTTTGATTTGATCCATCAAGTTATCTACCAACTCCTGAGCTTTAATTTCGGGGTATCCGGGAATATCGTAAATCGGTTTCTGTGGGTAAATCTCAGATAATTGTCCGCCAATTTGAGGCAAAGCGTCAATGAGGTGGCAACGCATTTTTAATAAACCCGCTTCAAAAACGGTAAATAAGCCTACAGGGCCGGCTCCAATGATGCAGATGTCTGTTTTGATCATGTTATTTGTTTGTCATTAATAAATCCAGATTACTGTAAATGGTATCCAGAATTCGTTTTAAGTGTATGTAATCTTCTTCAGTTAAGTTTTCCCAGGCTTTCATCCTGATTTCCGCCATTTTAGACCCCCATTCTTTTACACTTAGCATTCCTTTTGCTGTTAAATGCACCGTAAAGCTACGACGATCATTCGGATTTAAACGACGTTCTACCAGATCTTTTTTGCACAATAAATCGATGATACGGGTAAGGGTAGGATGGTCTTTGCCGGTAATTTCAGCGAGTTCGCTTTGGTTAAGCTGTGGATAGTCGTTTAAATTTTTCAGTACCAGCCACTGGTCTACAGTAACCTCAAAGTTTTCTGCATTAAAGCGTCTTTGGGCGTATTGCTTTACCTTTCTTGCGGTGCGATCTAATAAGTGAGAGTACGAACTAAAGGGTTCTGTATGCATGGCAATAATTAGTGTGACAAATATCTAAAATTATTGTGAAACAAAAAAGCCCTCGAAATTTCGAGGGCTTTTAGTTAGGGAAAGCTAAATTATTTTTTAGTTTCTTCTTTTTCGCGGATAAACTCAACTGCGAAAGGAGTAGCTACGAACAATGAAGAATACGTACCGAAAATTACCCCAATAAGCATCGCAAATGAGAATCCTCTTAAGATCTCTCCACCAAAAATGAAGATGATGATCAATACCAGCATGGTACACAAACCGGTTACCACGGTACGGCTCAAGGTGCTGTTTAAGGCATTGTTGATTACCGATGGCAGGTTTTCATCTTTAGTATGGTGTTGATTGATGTATTCGCGTACGCGGTCAAATACAACCACGGTATCGTTGATGGAATAGCCCATTACCGTTAGAATTGCTGCGATAAAAGCCTGATCGATATCCAATGAGAACGGTAAAATTCCGTTGAAGATGGAGAAGATCGCTAATAAAACAAGAACGTCGTGTAATAGCGCTACGATGGCCGCAATACCGAACTGCCATCTGCGGAAACGAATCAAGATGTATAAGAATACAACCAAGATTGCGAATACTACGGCATATACCGCGTCTGTTTTGATGTCGTTTGCAATGGTTGGACCTACTTTTTGAGAATCTTTAATCTCGTAGTTCGGATTTATTTTCTTTAATCCTTCGTTCAGTTTATCAATGGCTTTTGTATCGCCTTCTTCGCTATTATCGTCAATTAAGTATGACGTAGTAATTTTTACTTCGCTAGATGATCCAAAAGTTTTGACCTCTGGTGTAGTGCCAAATTCTTTGGTTAATACGTTACGTACATCAGCCGTGCTTACCGCTTCATTGAATTCAACGAAATAAGAGCGACCACCTTTAAAGTCGACACCTAAACTGAATCCTTTGGTAAACATAGAAATCAAACCGGCAATGATGATTACACTAGAGAAAATGTAGAATCTTCTACGGCCGTTAATAAAGTCGAATTTAGAATCTTTAAATAGGTTTTGAGTGGCTTGGATCGAGAATGTGATTGGCTTATCGTGCTTCAACATCCACTCGAAAATTAAGCGGGTGATGAAAATGGCTGCAAACAATGAGGTTGCGATACCAATCATCAAGGTGGTGGCAAATCCTAAGATTGGACCGCTACCAAAGGCATATAAAATTACCCCGGTTAAGAAGGTGGTAATGTTAGAGTCTAAGATAGAAGACATCGCTTTCTTGAATCCTTCAGCAATGGCTAGACGTAAACTCTTGCCCGTAGCTAACTCCTCACGTACACGTTCGTAAATTAACACGTTTGCATCTACCGACATACCCAAGGAGAGTACGATACCTGCAATACCCGGTAAAGTTAATACGGCACCTAATGAGGCTAATACACCCATCAAGAAGAATAGGTTGACTACCAAGGCTACGTTTGCAACCCAACCGGCTCTGTTGTAATACAAGGCCATGAACAACAAGATGACAATGATACCAGCAATAGTTGAGATTAAACCACTGTTGATAGATTCGGCACCTAGGGAAGGACCAACAATGTACTCACTTACAATTTTAGCAGGAGCAGGCAAACGACCCGCTTTTAATACGTTGGCTAAGTCTTTGGTGTCTTCTACTTTGAAATTACCAGAGATTGAAGAGATACCATTAGGAATTTCGCCTTGTACGGTTGGCGCAGAGTAAACGTAGTTGTCTAATACAATGGCTACGCTTTTCTTGTTGTTCGGATCAGCAGAGGCAGCAGCTGTAATTGAACGCCATTCACGGGCGCCATCTGCGTTCATTACCATAACAACTTCAGGGTTACCACGTTGATCGAAATCGTCACGGGCATCCGAAATTACATCGCCACCTAAAACCGGCGAGCCGTCTACTTTAGATACTTTGATGGCATACAGTTCAAATACCTTGCTTTCTTCGCTCATTGGTTTTACGCCCCAAAGTAATTTTACGTTTTGAGGAATAACTGATTTTACAGCTGCTGAGTTGAAAATGGCATTGACTTTAGCAGTGTCTTTTTGTACTACAAAACCTACTACCGGACCTGGGCGTAGCGCACTTTGTCCGTTTTCAGCTTGATAGGTTGCTGGTGCTAAAACAGCAAACAATGGATTTTCTTTGGCTAACTCAGCTTGGTTTTGAGCCGCTTTTGAAGTATCGGCAGCAGCATCTTTTTTACCCAAAGCAGCTAATTTACTACCTGCAGGAGCTGCAGATTTTGTAGTGTCTGTATTTGGTTTAACCGCTGATGCAGCAAGTTTATTGATATTCTCCAGTAATGGATAAATCTCGGTGTTATCGTAGGTTTCCCAGAATTCTAATTTGGCAGAACCTTGTAAAAGTTTACGAACACGGATTGGATCAGAAACACCAGGTAATTCAATTAAAATGCGGTTAGAACCCTCTTGCAGCTGAATGTTTGGAGAGGTTACCCCGAATTTATCGATACGAGTACGCAGGATATTGAATGAACGATCAATCGCACTTTTCGACTCTTTTGTTAAGAAAGCCAATACATCGGCGTTTGTTGCATCAATTTTGATGTTTTGTGAATTCTCTTTGGTAGCAAAGAAGGTAGCTAATTGGCCGTTAGGGCTAACTTTTTCAAATTCTTCACCAAATAGGGTGATGAAATCTTTTTGGCTGTCTTTTAACCGTATTTCAGCATTTCTTAATGCTGTATTGAAATTGGCATCGGTGGTATTGTTGGCCAGATTACGTACCAGGTCGGTCAATGAGATCTCCATGGTTACGTTCATACCACCTTTCAAGTCTAATCCCAATGGAATTTCACGCTGTTTGGCGTATTGGTAAGTGATGTACTCGATAGCACTAAACACTGGAACGTTTGAAACGGAATCCAGGTAAGCTCTTTCTTTGTTAACATCTCCATTGGCATAAGCCTTGGCATCTTTCTCAACCTTTTGGGCAATCCATGTGAAAGAAAGTGAATACAAACACGCAATGGTTAATGCGATTGTTGCAAATTTGATAAGTCCTTTTCCTTGCATTTTAAGTATAAATTATAAGATATGTTGCTGTTCGCAAATTTTCAATAAGAGGGCAAATCTAACTATTTTTTCTTTTGTTAGGTATTCGCTTTTGGAAAAGCTTCTAACAAAACAGTTTAGGTGCTTAATTATCTTCTTTTGAGGGTAATAAATGAATAATTATAGGGGTTTTTCTCATCGGCTAGATAGTCTTCACGTTCAATTTCTTGCCATTCGGCCGATTTGATTTCCGGAAAAAAGGTATCTGCCTCAAAACTGTGGTGTACTTTAGTGAGGTGGAGTGTGTCGCCTAAGTGCATGGCGTCGCTAAAAATTTGGGCTCCGCCAATGATAAATGCCTTTTCATCTTTAGCCACCAATTGGATTGCGTCCTCAAGGCTATTCACTACTTCTGTTCCTTCAATACGAAGGTCTTGTTGACGGCTGATGACGATATTTCGGCGATTTGGCAGGGGTTTACCTATCGAATCGTAGGTTTTGCGACCCATAATGATCGGGTGGCCACTGGTGATATTTTTAAAATGTTTTAAATCGGCCGGTAAATGCCAAAGCAGCTGATTATCCTTCCCGATACCGCCTTTTTCATCAATCGCAACAACAATCTCTAGGTTCATGTTAAACAGCTACAGGTGCTTTAATATGTGGGTGCGGATCATAATTCTCCAAGGTGAAATCTTCGAATGTGAAGTCGAAAATATCTTTTACAGCCGGATTGAGCTTCATGCTTGGCAGTGGACGTGGATCGCGACTTAGCTGTAAGCGGGTTTGCTCCAAGTGGTTGTTGTACAAGTGTGCATCACCCAAAGTATGCACAAAATCGCCGGCCTCTAAATCACAAACTTGTGCAATCATCATCGTTAACAGTGCATAGGAAGCAATATTAAACGGAACACCCAAGAAAATATCGGCGCTGCGCTGGTAAAGCTGACAGCTTAACTTACCATTGGCTACATAAAACTGGAAAAAGGCATGGCAGGGTGGAAGTGCCATATTTTCGATTTCGCCTACATTCCATGCAGAAACAATTAGCCTACGGGAATCGGGATTGTTTTTAATTTGATTGATAACCTGCTTGATTTGATCGATATGACGACCATCTGCAGTAGGCCAAGAACGCCATTGTGAGCCGTAAACGGGACCCAAATTGCCATTTTCATCTGCCCATTCGTCCCAAATACTCACCCCGTTTTCTTTCAGGTAGGCGATGTTTGTATCGCCTTTCAAAAACCAAATCAATTCATGAATAATGGACCTTAGATGCAGTTTTTTTGTGGTTACTAAAGGAAAACCATCTTGCAGGTTAAACCGCATCTGATACCCAAATACACTAATAGTTCCGGTGCCGGTGCGGTCGTGTTTCTGTGTGCCATGGTCTAGCACATGCTGCATCAAGTCTAAATATTGTTTCATGAATGGAGATCTCTCTATGCAAATAAAATAAATGTATTTTTGGCTTCCTAAGATTGTTCAAAAATAAGCAGTTGTTCACAAAATGATTTGTTTTCCAAATGCCAAAATCAATATCGGATTAAACGTTACCGAACGACGTGCCGATGGCTACCATAATCTGGAAAGCATTTTTTATCCGGTAAATATTCAGGATGCCTTAGAAGTGATTGAATCGCCCGAATTGGGTTTTAGTTATTCGGGTATCGATATTCCGGGGCAAATGGAAGATAATTTGTGTGTTAAAGCGTACCACATGTTAAAGCAAGATGTTGAGCTTCCTCCAGTTCATATCCATTTGCATAAACATATTCCTATTGGCGCTGGCTTAGGGGGAGGATCTTCTGACGCGGCTTTTTTCATCAAATTGTTGAATGATAAGTTCGAACTGGATTTGTCTGTGGAGCAGATGCAGGCTTATTGCCGCAGGCTTGGTGCCGATTGTGCTTTTTTTGTTCAAAATAAACCGGTATATGCTTTCGAGAAGGGAGATCGTTTTGAAGACATCTCTTTGGATTTGAGTGCTTATTTTTTGGTTTTGGTGATGCCAGATGTTCATGTTTCTACAGCCGAAGCTTACAGGGGAGTGAAGCCTAGTCAACCTGAACATTCGTTAAAAGAGTTAATTCGGCTTTCGCCGGAAGAGTGGAAAAATGGAATTAAAAACGATTTCGAAGAGTCAGTTTTTAAAGCTCATCCAACAATCAGAGGGGTGAAGGCTGCTTTATACGATGCTGGAGCAATCTATGCTTCCATGAGTGGTAGTGGTTCTTCTGTTTACGGTATTTTCTCCCAGCCAGTTCAATTAACCGAACTGGAAAAGCAGCATACTGTTTTTTACAAGCTCTAAGAAATATAATCCTGATCTTCTTGGCTCAATAAGGTGTTTTTAGGTCGAATTTCTTCTGCCTCAGGATAATCTTCAACATCGTTCTTCGGAGTAGATTTTGGCCGGCCCATTAAAAAGCCGATCAGCCACCCGGCAAAGAAAACTCCAGCGAACACACCTAGCTTTGGTACTTTTGCTTCCCCAAAAATCCAAAAACTCATTTCCTCATTATTATTCATCAATATAACGGTGAGTAATACCGTTAATACAATAATGAAAATACTTTTAGCACTCATGATTAATACGAATAAGTTAATCCAATTTCGAATATCGGCTTTCGATTTGTTTTTTGAGTGGTAAAAATCATTTTCCCCCCAGCTTGGAAATTAGGAAGGTAGAATCTTAATAAGTTCAAATCGGCACTTAATTCTAAACCATAAGTTCTAGGCAGGTTAATTTTACCTGAGCTGATGTTTTCAAAATCGGCAAATAGACCCGCCCTCAAGCGTTTTATATAGGCCAACGAGCTAATTTCCCAGTCTGGATAGGCGAATGGGAATTTATAATCGAGCAATAAGGTGTTTTTTAGCGCTTCGGTATTGTCGAGGCGGTTATAGCCGCTTATGGTTGGGATATCGTTGGTAAATTGATACACTCCCGAGGTGTTCTGAAAGTTAAAACTCGCCGATATGCTGTGGTTTCTGAACAAACCTGGAGCGTAAAACAATGTTTTCAGACTCAAATAAGAGCCTTCAATTTGATTCTCGAACGGAAAATGGCGATAGGTTAGCCGGTAGTTGTGGCCCCATCTCGGTGCCAAATCGCGTGCACTTCTTCGGCTATTTTGACCATAATAAAAGCCATATCGCATCGGAAATGCGATATTTTGATTGATGGTATAATTAGGCAAACTAGCTAAAATATCGTAGCGAGAAGTATAGCTGGTTGAAAATTCGAGTCCGGCACTTCCTCCTTGACTGAGGTAATTGAATTTAAATGGTAAAAACACGTTAAATTCAGTTTCTTGCTCTCTCCAGTTAAACACCACGGCCTTACTATTATCATTAATTGCAGCCAATCTGGCCCGGTTGGTGTAATTTATATTAAATATTGGATAGATGGCCTTGTAACTAAATCCTGCCTTGTACTCGCTTCTGCGTAAGCTGACATTGTACGCATAGCCGGCATAAAAGTCGAAGGTGTTCAATAAGTTGTTCGATAGAGTTTTGAATCCCAAATTCCAGTCGTCGGTAAATTCATTGGTACTGATATCGGGCTCAACACTATGGAAATTAAAAAAATGAGTAAAATCTCTGTATGGTCTTGAATTCAGCTCGAGTTTGGGTACATCGCTAAAATTGATGCTTTCTCCTTCTTGCTGAATTAGCGGCTTTGAATAATCGATGAACTGATTTTTTATACTGGATAAAGGAATTGACGCCCAGTCATTTTGCTCTAATTTGGCAATATCGTATCCATTTAACTGGTAATTGCTAAAAAGCAGGGTGTTTGTTTCGTGGTGGTAGCTTGGATAAAAAGCTCCTATGCTTGCCTGTGTTATCTGGCTAATTTCGGTTCCCTTTAAGCCATAAATATTGTCAATTCCGTTATAATGGGCTTTAAACAGAATATCATCGCCAGCATAAATAGGCCTTGAAATCAATTGTTGCTGGTAATTCAGTTTGAGGTTAACTTCTTTTGTTTGTATATCAATTTCTTCAATAGCTTTTCCCTGTTGGCTCACCTTTAAGTAAACGATTTTGTTGCCCGAAGAATGGTATTGTGGTGTTTGGAGAATACCCTGATCCGGATTTTGATAGCGTGAAAGCTCCATTCCGCTTTGGGCATCTAGTTCAACGATACTCATGTGGTTGGCGAAATCTACCTCAACGGCAGCGATTTTTTTGCCATCGGCAGACAATGCGGGAGAAAATAAGCGTGTGCGATGGGTTAGTTGGCGGTATTTTCGGGTGTTTAGGTCGTAAATACAAATCACATTGAATGAACGCTTATCGTAGCGCATATCGACTCTGAATTCGTCCCAAACTGCTTTTCCAGCGGCATAGCTAAGGTTGGGCTCCTGCTGTATGCCAATGAACAATAACTTTTCCTCTTTGCCATCCTGATCAACAGTAACTAAGGCAGGAGTGTGTATTTTACTTTGTTTGATTGCAAGAATTTTCTGATTGTTGATGCGCTGAGGGAGCAAATAATCTTCCGGAACGGTATCTTTTCTAAAATTAATTCCCGGGTAAAGCACTGTGGGTGTTAATTCCAGTTGTTTGCGCCAGGTTTCTTTTAATTCAGCCAAAGTTTGCGTGTGCCATTCTGTGGTGTTCAGTCCAGTATATTTTTTACTTGCTCGACTTAGATTCCAAGGTCTGAGCGGGTGTTTGGCCATGTCTTTGTACAGAGTATCAAGAATCATGCCTCCATGCTCCCTACGCAATTTACTCACCATGAAATAGCCCAATTGATAATATCCAGGCGTACGGTCTTTGATCGAGCCAAGGTAATTCTTTGAATAGCTAAACTCTCTTCCGTTTAATAAATTGGCTCTAAAAGGCATTTCCCAGCTAGGTTGGCGGCCACGGCCGGCAGGGGTAAGTATTGTTTAGGTAATTACTGCATCGCCTTCAAAAAACCAGGCTGGGAGCGTGATACCAAAAATAGCTAGACCCAATTCCTCAAAAAATGGCGCTCGTAGATTTCCGGTAATTTTATCAAACTGTAC
>JACCDL010505789.1_pt1 | contig 17798 bp, 16 predicted proteins | sample 7441931 | NCBI WGS metagenome assembly JACCDL01 (sample SAMN15323437, study PRJNA562643) | freshwater metagenome | isolation source: river surface water | place: USA:Blue River Watershed | collected 2017-08-16 | reverse complement strand
TGTCGTAGTGGCTGCCCGTCAGCAGGTATTGGCCGCCCGCAGTGGCCGGGTGGTAACGCCCCACCACATTGCCCACCGCGTCGGTGTAGACCTCGTCAAAACCGCAGTCGCGCATGGTTTGCGTGATGCGTTGGGCGCAAGCGCGGTGCGCGTCCGTCAGGTAAGTCACGGTCAATTGCCCCAACTCGGCAAAGCCGGGGTCAGAGTGTTGCGCCAGCTTTTCTTGCCAGTCCCAAACTTGGTGGCCCAGCAAGGGCTCGACGCCAAATTTGTCGTTCAGGCGAATCTCCACAATCCGGTGGATGTTGCGCAAGCACTCGGCCAATTCGAAATCAGGATGGCCGTGCAAACGGCGCTCAAAGGCCGCGATGATTTGCTGCTTGTTCAGCCCCGCGCCGCGTGGTCCGCGCACCGCCAAGATGAACGGCCAACCAAATTTGGCGTTGTAGTCGGCGTTGAGTTGTTGGATCTTGGCAAACTCTTCGGGCGTGCAGTCGGTCAGGCCCGCCTTGGTTTGCTCGTGGGTCGATTCGGCCGTGAGCGTTTTGCTGACCATGGCTTTGCCCGCCAATTCGGGGTGGGCGCGGATCAGGCCCAACTGCGCCTCGCGTCCTGCGTGCGCCAAGACTTCGCACATGGCGTGTTTCAGGTGGGCCAATGAGCGAAACGGTCTTTCGTTCAAGGCCTGTTCGGCGATCCAAGGCGAGTGTTCGTACAGGCCGTCCAGCAGCTGAGCCGCTTGCTCGCGGCTGGCGCTGTTGAGTTGTTCGAGAGTCAAGGGCATGTTCAGTCCAAGTAGGGGTGGGTGGCTTTCCAATGCCGGGCAATGTCGATGCGCCGAGCCACCCAGACGTGGTCGTGCGATTGGATGTGGTCCAAAAAGCGTTTCAATGCGGTGATGCGCCCGGGGCGGCCCAGCAGGCGGCAGTGCATGCCGATGCTCATCATCTTGGGCGCGTTGTCGCCGTTCGGGTCGCCCTCGGCATACAGCGCGTCAAAGGTGTCTTTCATGTACTGAAAGAAAGGGTCGCCATGCGAATAGCCCTGCGGCAAGGCAAAGCGCATGTCGTTGCAATCAAGCGTGTACGGAACGATCAGCTGTGCGGCGTCGCTGCCATCGGACTTGCGCACTTTCATCCAAAAGGGCAAGTCGTCGCCGTAGTAATCGCTGTCGTATTCAAAGCCACCAAAATCGGCCACCAAGCGGCGCGTGTTGGGGCTGTCGCGGCCGGTGTACCAGCCCAGCGGCCGCTCGCCGGTGAGCTTTTGCAAGATCTCCATGGCCTCGGCCATGTGGGCGCGTTCGGTGGCCTCGTCGATGTTTTGGTAGTGGATCCACTTCAAACCATGGCAGGCGATGTCGTAGCCCAGTTCTTGGAAGGCGGCGGTCACGTCGCTGTGTTTTTGCAGGGCGGTGGCCACACCAAACACGGTCAGTGGCAATTGGCGTTTTTCAAATTCGCGCAAGATGCGCCAAACCCCAGCCCGTGAGCCGTATTCGTAGATGCCTTCCATGCTGATGTGGCGATCTGGAAATGCGGCGGGGTTGAACATTTCTGACAAAAATTGCTCAGATCCGGCATCGCCGTGCAGCACCGAGTTTTCGCCGCCTTCTTCGTAGTTCAGCACAAATTGCACCGCCACGCGGGCCCCGCCGGGCCATTGCGCATGGGGCACCTGGCGGCCATAGCCTTTCAGGTCGCGGGGGTAGGGCAGGGTGGAGTTGTAAACGCTCATGTTGTCAGCTCGTCAAGGTGCGGTGGGCTCAGGCCAGCGCCAGTGAAATGTCGTGGGTGGGCACTTTGCGGTCGAAAGTCAGGCTTTCTTCCACGTGCAGCAGGTGTTCATGCATCAGACGCACCGCCAAGTCGGCGTCGCGCGCGGCCAATGCCGCCACGATCGCTTCGTGCTCGTCGGTGGAGTGCTCGGCCTCGTTGCGCGATTGGTACATGAGGGTGATCAGCGCGCAGCGCGAGATCAACTCGCCCAAGACCTGAGCCAGCACATCGTTGTGCATCAACTCGGCCATGCGCACATGAAAATCGCCCAGCAGTTCGGTGCGGCCGGTGATGTCGCCTTGGGTCACGGCTTCACGTTCTTGCACGATGTGCTCTTTCAGCGCGGTGATTTGTTCGGGGCTGACTTGCTGCACAAAGGCGCGTGTCATTTCGGCCTCCAACATGCGGCGCACGGCAAACACCTGTTGCGCTTCTTCCACCGAAGGCGCGGCGACAAAGGCGCCCCGCGCGGGCTCGAGCTTGATCAAGCGGTTTTGTGAGAGTTGAAACAAGGCTTGCCGCACCAAGGTGCGCGAGACCCCAAAGTGGTCGGCCAGTTTTTGTTCGGCCAATTTGGAGCCCGGCAACAAGCGGTGTTCCACAATGGCGCGGGTCAAAGATTCGACGATGTGGTGCGTGGTGGAAGTTTCCATGTCTCTCTCGTCCCTAGAGGGGTGACCCCGGGTGTGGGGGGGGTTCTGTTTCAGAAATCATAGCCACTAAATGCAAAATTGTATACACTTCGGTCGACCGCCTGAATGAGGGGCCAAAGTCCTTGGACAAGCCCCCTTATTCAATAGGCACAAGTTAAATAGGCACGAATCTGCAACGAGAAGCGAGCACACCATGGGATTGAGCACACACGTTCTGGACACAATGCACGGTTGCCCGGCGGCCGGCATGCAGGTCAGCCTCTACACCACGCAAGGTGAGCGGGCCACCTTGGTCAAAAGTTTCACCTTGAACAGCGACGGCCGCAACCCCGATGGCCTGCTGTATGACCACGCCAGTCTGCGCAAAGGGACCTACCGTTTGGTCTTCAATGTGAGTGACTACTTCAAGGCCAAGGGCGTGGAGTTGCCAGATCCACCGTTTTTGAACCAAGTCAGCCTCGACTTTGGCGTGGCCCACGAAGACCAGCACTACCACGTGCCCCTGTTGGCCAGCCCGTGGAGCTATTCCACCTACCGCGGCTCTTAAGAGCCGGGCGGTTTTTTTAAATCGCGGGCCGGTCAGGGGGCCCTCAAAGCGCTGTGGGGTCTTAAAATTGGGGGTCCTCCCGATCCTCCAATTCCCCCCCGCACCATGACCCAAGTCACCAACACCGTTCGTTTTGTGCTTGACGGCCAAATCGTCGAAGCCCAAGGCAAACGCCGCACCACCACAGTTCTGGATTATTTGCGCGAGCAAATGCACCGCACCGGCACCAAGGAGGGTTGTGCCGAAGGCGATTGCGGCGCGTGTGTGGTGATGGTCGGCGAGTTGAACGCGGCCGGCACCGGGGTGGACTATGTGGCTACCAACGCCTGCATCCAATTGCTGCCCTCACTGGACGGCAAATCGGTCAAAACCGTCGAAAGCCTCAAAAACGCCGATGGCACTTTGCACCCCGTGCAGGCCGAAATGGTCAAGTGCCACGGCTCGCAGTGCGGCTTTTGCACCCCCGGCATCGTGATGAGCTTGGTCAATTTGGTGCAAGTTTTGCCCACCCCCAATCGCCAACAAATCACCGATGCCTTGAGTGGCAATTTGTGCCGATGCACAGGCTACAAGCCGATCATCGAGTCGGCCACCCAAGCCTGTGCCAAACCCGAAGCCCTGAAGCTGAACGACAGCGCCGATGTGCCGCTGCTGAAGCAAATTCAGCGGGCAACCGTGCCGACCCTCAGTTTGGACGGCGACATCATCGTGCAACCGGTGGTGCGCACCAAGAAGGGCAATGAGTTTGTCTCGCCCGCTACGCTGACCGAGGTGGCCGATTATTTGGTCAAACACCCCACTACCACCTTGTTGGCGGGCAGCACCGAAATTGGTTTGCAAGTGAACAAGCAGTTCGCGCGCCCAGAGCACATCATGTATTTGGGCAATGTGAAAGAATTGCGCCAAGTGACCGAGACCGAATCGCTCTGGCGCATCGGGGCCGCAGTCTCGCTGACACAAGTTGAAGCGATGATGGCCCAAGCCTATCCCGACTTTGCCGAGGTCTTGCGCCGCTTTGGCTCACCGCCCATCCGCTCGACCGCGACACTGGCGGGCAACATTGCCAACGGCTCGCCGATTGGCGACTCCATGCCCTGCTTGCTGGCGCTGGGAGCCAGCTTGGTGCTGCGCCGGGGTGACAAGACACGCCATGTTTTGCTGGAAAACTTTTACACCGGCATGAAGAAAAACGTTTTGGCATCGGGCGAGTTCATCGAGGCGGTGGAATTGCGCAAACCGGTGGCCGGCCAAGTGTTCCGTGCGCACAAGGTGAGCAAGCGTTTTGAACAAGACATCTCGGCCACTTGCGCCGCCATCAGCTACCGCCTTGAGGCGGGCAAGTTGAAGGGCGTGAAGTTGGCTTACAACGGCCTCAGCCCCTTCCCCGCCCGTGCGCCCCAACTGGAAGCCGTGTTGGAAGGCAAGGCCCCTGCCGATGTCCAAGCCGCCGAGCTGGACGCCGCCATTGCCGCCAGTTTCACAGCGCGCGATGGTTTGCGCGCCACTTGGGCTTACCGCGCTTTGGTGGCCCGCAATTTAGTTTTGGAATTCATCGAAGAACAAACGAAAGAGGTGGCTTGAATGAACGCTCCGACCCCACTCAAAAACCTGCTGCCCACCTCGGGCGTGCAGCAAGGCACCGACGTCGTCCACGAGTCCGCGCACCTGCATGTGACGGGCACGGCCACTTACATCGACGACATCCCCGAGCACGCGGGCACCTTGTATGCCGCATTGATTTTGTCGCCCGTGGCGCATGGTGAGTTGATTGGCGATGGCATCGACCGCGCCGCCATTTTGAAAGAGCACGGCGTGGTGGCGGTGTTCACCGCGAAAGACATTCCGGGCGAAAACAACTGCGGCCCCATCGTGCACGACGATCCGTTTTTGGCCGCTGGCAAGGTCGAGTTTGTTGGCCAAGCCGTGGCCGTGGTGGTGGCGCGCGACATGCTGTATGCGCGCGAAGTCGCTAAAAAAGCCAAGGTCTTGGTGAAAGAGTTGCCGCCCATCTTGACCATCGAAGAAGCGATGGCTGCCAACAGCTTCATCATGCCGCCCAAAGGCATCACACGCGGCGATGCAGCCGCCGCCATGGCCAATGCGCCGCACAAAATCAAGGGCACCACCCGCACCGGCCAACAAGAGCAGTTTTATCTGGAAGGCCAGATCACTTATGCCGTGCCCAAAGAAGACGGGCAGCTCACGCTGTATGTGTCCACCCAACACCCCGATGGCAACCAACGTGAAGCGGCCCATGCCCTGAACTTGCACACCAACGATGTGGAAGTGATTTGCCGCCGCATGGGCGGTGGCTTTGGTGGCAAAGAAGGCAATGCCAGCATCTTCAGCCAAAGCGCCGCTTTGGCCGCCCACAAGTTGGGCAAGCCCGTCAAGCTGCGCGTGAACCGCGACGACGACATGACGGTGACCGGCAAGCGCCACGATTTCCGCATCGACTACGAGGTGGGTTTTGACGACAACGGCCGCGTGTTAGGCGCCGACATCACCCTGATGTCGCGCTGCGGTTACAGCACCGACTACTCGGGCCCGGTGAACGACCGTGCTTGCTTGCACATCGACAACACGTACCACATCCCCGCGCTCAAGTTGGTCAGCCACCGCTGCAAAACCAACACCCAAAGTGCCACCGCTTTCCGTGGTTTTGGCGGCCCGCAAGGTATGTTTGGCATCGAGACCGTGATGGACGAAATTGCCATGACCTTGGGCAAAGACCCTTTGGAAGTGCGCAAGCTCAACCTCTACAAAGACCCGGCCATCAGTGGCACGCCCGACACCATGACGACCCAATACAACCAGTTGATCGAAGACTGGGTGGGCGACAAAGTGATCGACCAGGTGGAGCGTGAATCCCAATACGCCGAGCGCCGTGCTGCGGTGCACGCTTTCAACGCCAAGAGCAAAACCCGCAAGCGCGGTTTGGCCTTGGTGCCCTTGAAGTTCGGCATCAGCTTCACCGCCACCCACTTGAACCAAGGCGGCGCCTTGTTGGTGGTGTACATGGACGGCTCGGTCAGCTGCAACCACGGCGGTACCGAAATGGGCCAAGGCCTCAACACCAAGATGGCGCAGGTCTGTGCCGATGGCTTGGGCATCAGCGTGGACCATGTGCGGGTGACGGCGACCGATTCGCAAAAAGTGCCCAACGCCTCGGCCACCTCCGCCTCGAGTGGTGCCGACATCAACGGTGCGGCCATCATGAACGCGACCGCGCAAATGCGTGATCGCTTAAAACCCGTGGCGGCCCGCATGTTGGCTTGCGCTGAAAACGAAGTGACCTTTGCCAACAACGAAGTGCAAGGTGGCGGCAAGTCCGTGAAGTGGGCCGATGTGACCAAGCAAGCGTGGCTGGACCGCGTGGGCTTGTCGGTGACGGGCTTTTACATGACGCCCGAAATCAAATACGACTTCACCACCTTGAATGGCCGTGCTTTCTATTACTACTGCTACGGCGCGGCTGTGAGCGAGGTCGAGATCGACACCCGCACCGGCGAGTGGTGGCTGAAGGCCGTGGACATCGTGCACGACGTGGGCCGCAGCATCAACCCCGCCATTGACAAGGGCCAGATCGAAGGCGCCTATGTGCAAGGCATGGGGTGGCTGACCATGGAAGAGTGCATTTGGGACAAGAAGGGCAAGTTGCTCACACACGGCCCCAGCACCTACAAGATTCCGGTGGCGGGCGATATTCCAGAGCACTTCAAGGTGACTTTGTTTGACAACGCCAACTTGAAGCCCACCCCCTTCAACAGCAAGGCCACCGGTGAGCCGCCCTTGATGTTGGGCTTGTCGGCTTTCTTTGCTTTGCGCGATGCGGTGGCCGCCAGTGCCCAGCACAAGGCGGTGGTCTATTTGGACGCACCAGCGACCCCCGAGCGCATCTTGATGGCTTGCGAAAAAGCCAAGGCCACAGCAGGTCTTTGACAGAAGTTGCGGGATGCCTGGGGGTGATTCAGGCATCCTGCGGCTTTTCATTCCAACGGATTTCAGGAGCGGTCCATGTCAGAAGACACCAGGTGCTGTGGCACCGGCACTTGCATCATCAACGACGAGGGGTTTTGCTGGTGTGGCCAGCGCTGGGACGGCGAAAAAATGTGCTTTCCTGAGCACACCGATGCGCAAGCGCCTGCGCCCCTGCCGCCTTCAGCAGCCTCTGAGGCAGTCCGCTCAGCAGATTGAGAGCGCTGAGCAAACGGGCCGCTTGATGGAGCCCGCTCTTTGTGCAGCCAGGCCCTTGTGCAGGCCGGCCCTTGTGCAGATCGCCCCTGGTTCAGACCCTAGCTATTGCAAGCCTCAGTCTTGCCCCTCGGTCAGGGTGTCCAGCTGAAATCGGCCACTCTTGTGCCAGAGCCAAGTCTCGGTGTAGGTGACTTGGCGCAGGTGTTTGGGGGCCGGGTAGGGCGCCGCTGAACGCACCATGCGCTCAATTTCCGCCATCACCATCGGCACGTGTTTGGGCGCACGCATCCACTCGATGCCTTTCACTTGACCTTTGTGGTCGATGTCGACATTCAAAACCCCCACGGCTTCCAGCATGGGCGGCATGCGCCCTTTGTAAATGCGATGGGATTGATGGCCATACAAATGCGCCGCCGCGTCTTTTCGGTACTCTTTGCTGGTGCGCGCCAACGAGGTGGGCCCGGTGTGCGGCGGCTCGGGTTCGGGCACTTTGACCACGGGCGGGGGCGCGGGGGCCACGGGGGGTGGCGGCGCCGGTGCGGGCGGCGGCGGCGTGGAACAGCCGCTCAAGATCAGCAGCGCCAAACCAAATGCACCCCACCAGAACGGTGCATTCGCATTGGCATTCGGTGTCTGTCGCAGGGAGGGCTTCATGCTCAGTCCTTGTCCTTGGCATACTCTGTGCTGGCGATAATTTTGGCATCGACGCGGTCTGACTGGCAATCACCTTTGAGACCCCTTTATTGATCGGACAACGAGATTGAACTGGATGGATCGCGCCTTTCTGAGGCTTCGCACCGATGAGGCGGTGGTGGTGACCGTGTTGTCCACACAGGGCTCGGTGCCGCGTGCTGCTGGCACCCGCATGATGGTGTTTGCGCAAGGCGAACACGGCACCATTGGCGGTGGGCATTTGGAGTTTCAGGCCTTGGCCCATGCGCGACAGTTGTTGCAGGGGCAAACCCAGCAAACCCAGTTGCGCCAAGTGCTGGGCCCCAGCTTGGGCCAGTGCTGCGGCGGTGCTGTGGCCTTGGGCTTTGAGCGCGTGCAAGCCGCCGATGAGCCCCGTTTGCGTGACCTGTTGAAACCCCAGTGCACGCCATTGGCTTTGTTTGGCGGTGGGCATGTTGGCAAGGCCCTGGTCAACACTTTGTCGCCATTGCCATTTGCGGTGCTGTGGATCGACAGCCGGGATGAAATTTTCCCCAACGACATCGACGATGACGTGGTCTGCGAGCACTCCAATCCGGTGCATGCCGCGGTGGCCGATTTGGCGCCGGGCAGTCGGGTTTTGATCATGAGCTTCAGCCACGCAGAAGACCTGGACATCGTGGTGGCCTGTTTGCAGCGCTTGCGCGAAAAAGACGATTTGCCTTTTGTCGGCCTGATCGGCAGCCACACCAAATGGGCCACCTTCCGACACCGCCTTGAGGAGCGGGGATTTACAGCCGCCGAAATCGCGCGCATCACCTGCCCGATTGGCGTTCCCGGCATCACCGGCAAAGAGCCTGAAGTGATTGCGGTGGCGGTGGCGGCACAACTCTTGCAAACGCTCTAAAGCCTGATTCTGGTTTTCCCTAGCCGTGCGCTGGCCGCCAATCTGGAATCCGGCGCTTAAACTGTATACACTTCGGTGCACTGGTCGCAGCGGCGCAAGAACCTCCGGGCTCATGTTCGCGACCGAATGACCGCTCACAGGGCCCGCGGTGGTGAGCTGGTTGGAGAATCCGTCATGGAAACGTATCTGCTGGAATGGGCCAATCTGTTGTTGCGATGGGTGCATGTGATCACCGCCATCGCTTGGATTGGGTCCTCGTTCTATTTTGTTTTTCTCGACAACAACCTGCAAAAACCCAATTCGCCCGACCTCCTCGAAAAAGGCGTGGGCGGCGCGATGTGGGCGGTGCACGGCGGCGGTTTTTACAACCCCCAAAAATACATGGTGGCGCCCAAAGTCATCCACACCAAACTGCATTGGTTTTATTGGGAAAGCTATTCCACCTGGCTGAGCGGCTTTGCTTTGTTCACGGTGCTCTATCTGTACAACGCCGGTACCTTCCTGATTGACAAATCGCTGATGGATTGGTCTCCGGTCATGGCTGGCAGCGCTGCCGTGGCTTTTTTGGTGGCGTTCTGGTTTGTCTACGACATCATTTGCCGCTTGTTTGGTTTTCGCCAAAACGGCGAGCTGATCGTGGCTGGCTTGATGATTGTGGTGGTGGCCATTTCTTCGTGGTTGGCCAACGAGTTGTTTGCAGGCCGGGCCGCTTTCTTGTTGGTCGGGGCCATGATTGCCACGGCCATGAGCGCCAACGTGTTTTTCTGGATCATCCCGGGCCAACGCAAAGTGGTGGCGGCCATGACCAGTGGCGAGACCTATGACGCCAACGCCTTGGCCATTCACGGCAAACGCGGCAAACAGCGCAGCGTGCACAACACGTATTTCACATTGCCCGTCATCTTCGCGATGCTGAGCAACCACTACAGCTTTTTGTACACGCACGAACACCGCTGGGTGCTGCTGTTTGTGATGATGTTGGCCGGCGCCTTGATTCGCCAGTTTTTTGTGCAGCGCCATGGTTACCACTTGGGTCGCGCCGCCAACCCTTGGCCTTTTGCTGCTGTGGGTGTGGTTTTGATTGTTGGGGTGATCGTGGCATTGCGCCCAGCGCCGTCCAAACCCGCTGCTGCGCCGGCCATGCCCGTGAGCTTTGCCCAAGTGCAAAGCCTTGTGGGTCAACACTGTTTGGCATGCCATGGGGCGCAGGTTCAAATGAAAAACGTGCGCTTGGACAGCCCTGAGCTCATCAAGCAAAACGCGCAAAACATGTACCAACAAGTGGTCGTGACCAAGCAAATGCCCATGGGCAACGCGACCGGTCTCACCGAAGACGACCGCGCCCTGATCGGCCGTTGGTTTCAAGCGGGCGCCAAGCTCGACTGAGCGGGAAAATCCCGCGCGTTCAGCCCGTCATTTATCGCGGGCTTGAACGCCAAGTTTTAGCGGGCACTCAAGACCAGTTGCATGGCCAATTGGTTGTGCCGCTCGATCAGCGGCCCCATGTCCACTGTGGTGATCTCTCCTTGGCGCACCACCACGCGCCCATTGACGATGGTGTAGTCGGCGTTGTCGCTGGCGCACAGCAAGAGTGCCCCCACGGGGTCGTGCACGGCGCCCCCTGCCATGCTCAGCGTGTCGGTGCGAAACATCGCAATGTCAGCGCAATATCCGGCTTTGATTTGGCCCAGCTCATGCGCACGCCCCAGCACTTCGGCGCCGCCCCGGGTGGCCAGACGCAAGGCGTCGCGGGGCGTCATCTCAGCGGGGCCATGGTCACAGCCCATGGGCGTCAGGGCGCGACCCACGCGCGCCAACAGCATGGCTTGGCGGGCTTCGTTCAGCAGGTGCGCCGCGTCGTTGCTGGCGCTGCCGTCCACACCCAAGCCTATCGGCACGCCCGCATCCAACATTTTTCTGAGCGGCAAGATGCCGCTGGCCAAGCGCATGTTGCTGCACGGGCAGTGGGCAATGCCCGTGCGCGTGCGGGCAAACAAATAAGTGCCCTCGTCGTCCAACTTCACGCCGTGCGCATGCCACACGTCATGCCCGACCCAGCCCAGGTCTTCGGCATATTGCGCGGGCGTGCAGTTGAACTTTTCTTTCGTGTAGGCGATGTCGTGATCGTTTTCAGCCAAGTGCGTGTGCAGGCGCACGCCGTGGGCACGCGCCAGTTTGGCGGCTTCGCGCATCAGGTCTTGGCTCACGCTGAAGGGCGAGCAAGGCGCCACGGCCACATGCGTCATTGACCCAAAGCGGGTGTCGTGCCAAGTCTCGATCAGGCGCTGCGTTTCTTTCAAAATGGCCGGTTCTTTTTCGACCACGCTGTCGGGCGGCAGGCCGCCTTGCGACTCGCCCACACTCATGCTGCCGCGCGTGGCAGTGAAGCGCATGCCCAGCGTGTGCGCCGCTTCAATGCTGTCGTCCAGCCGCACGCCGTTGGGGTAGATGTACAGGTGGTCTGAGCTGGTGGTGCAGCCACTCAGCAGCAGCTCAGCCATGGCCACTTGGCCCGACACGCGCACCATCTCAGGCGTCAGGCCGACCCAGATGGGGTACAGCCCTTGCAGCCAAGAAAACAACTCGGCGTTTTGCACCCCCGGAATCGCCCGCGTGAGCGATTGGTACATGTGGTGGTGCGTGTTGACAAGGCCCGGCACCACCACATGGCGGCGGGCGTCAATCACCTCGTCCACCTGCGTGCGCAGGGCATCGGTGTTTTCAGTGGCGGGGATGATGCGCTCAATCAGGCCATCGCGGATCAGCAGCGAAGCGTCGTTCCATTCGGTGAGGGCATCGTCTTGCGTGGCGATGCAGCGGGCGCGGTGAATCAGCAAGGTGGTCATGGGCAGAACTTTACCTGCCTTGGGGCACAATTTGCCCATGCCCATTGACTCAAACCCCATTTTTGACAGCCTAGAAAATCCTTTGGATTTGTTGCGCCACCTCTTTGATGTGGCCGTGCAACGCGCCTTGCCCCTGCACAACACCGCCGCCCATTTGCCGCCGCCGCCCAAGGGCCGCACCGTGGTGCTGGGCGCGGGCAAAGCGGGTGGGGCCATGGCCCAAGCGGTCGAGGCTTTGTGGCCCAAAGACGCGCCCCTCTCGGGCTTGGTGGTCACGCGCTACGGCCACACGCCGCCACGTCCGGCGGGTTTGCCGCAGCGCATTGAAGTGGTGGAAGCCTCACACCCCGTGCCCGATGCCGCGGGCTTGCAAGCCGCCGAGCGCATTTTGGCTTTGGCCCAAGGCCTCACGGCGGACGATTTGGTTTTGTGTCTGATCTCCGGCGGGGGCTCGGCCTTGCTGACCTTGCCCGCCGAGGGCATCGGTCTGGCGCTCAAGCAAGACATCAACCGCCAGTTATTGGCCAGTGGCGCCAACATTGCCGAAATGAACTGTGTGCGCAAGCACCTGTCGCGCATCAAAGGCGGCCGTTTGGCTGCCGCTTGTGCGCCGGCCCGGGTGGTCACGCTCACCATCAGCGATGTGCCCGGCGACGATCCGTCGATCATTGCCAGCGGCCCCACGGTGCCCGATGCCTCGCTGTGCAGCGATGCTTTGGCGATCTTGCAGCGCTATGCCATTGCGGTGCCTGCCGAGGTCTTGCACGCTTTGCAGTCCGGCTCATGGGAAACCCCCAAGCCCGGTTCGCCGGTGTTCACGGGCCATGCCTTGCACATGATCGCGACGCCCCAGCAGTCGCTTGAGGCGGCCGCCGAGGCGGCTCGGGCACAGGGTTTGAACGCCTATATCTTGAGCGATGAAATCGAGGGCGAGTCGCGCGAGGTGGGCAAAGTGCATGCCGCTTTGGCGCGTGCAGCGGCCCGTGGGCAAGGCCCGTTCCAAAAGCCCTGTGTGATTTTGAGCGGAGGCGAAACCACGGTCACCCTCAAGCCTCAGCCTCCGGGCACCCCACGGGGTCGGGGCGGGCGCGCCGGTGAGTTTTGCTTGGGCTTGGCGCAGGCCTTGCAAGGCCTGCCCGGTGTGTGGGCGTTGGCCGCTGACACCGATGGCATCGATGGCATCGAGGACAACGCAGGGGCCAGGGTGTCGCCCGATACGCTGAGCCGCGCCGTCGCCTTGGGCCACAAAGTGGACGACCATCTGCAGCGCAACGATGCCTATGGTTTTTTTGCCGCCATCGATGATTTGGTCGTCACGGGCCCCACCCACACCAATGTGAACGATTTCAGGGCCATCTTGGTGCTTTGACGCCCTTTGCAGGCGTTTTTGATTTGTGTCAATGCCCGCAGGGCGGCGCTCTGGCACATTCAGGCCCATCATGTTCGACCCGTCCCTTGCCATCCCTGTTGATTCCCTCACTTCTTTGCCCGCCGGAACGGTGCTGCTGAACCGAGGCGCTGCCGTAGACCGCGTGGTGCATGTGGTGCAAGGGCGCGTGCTTTTGGGCGTGCTGGCTGAGGGCCACATGGCCCACCAACTGGGCGTGGCCGAAGGGCCTTTTTGGCTAGAAGCCGCATCGGGCTTGTTGGGTTTGCCGCATGTGGTCGATGCCGTGGCCGAGACCGATGTGCAGCTGCGCTTTGTGAATGTGGACGAATTTTTGGCACAGGTCAAAAGCTTGCCTAAGGCCTCGCAAAACTTGCTGCACGATTTGGCGCAATCGCAGCGACAACAAACCGAGATGGGCGTGAGTCGTTTGGCCAAAGATGCCGATGCGCGTTGTGCCGAGTGGCTGTTGCGCCATGCCCAACCCGATGAGTTGTTGGGCGGTTTGGCGGTCAAATTGACCGAGCGCAAACGCACCATAGCAGCCCAGTTGGGCATGGCGCCTGAAACCTTCTCGCGGGTGCTGCGGCATTTGCGAGATCGGCAACTTATCATTGGGGCTGGGCGTGTTTTGGGTCTGCCCAACCCGCAGGCGCTGCAGGAGTTGGCGGGAGTCTGAGCCCTGCTGCAGCGTCCATCTTGACGCCATTGCTGCCATGCCTGTCTCTATGCCCTACCTGAGCGCCCTGGAGGCGCCAAGCCGATCTGAGGTCGATGCCCGGCCCGGCCTGACTGTGCTGGAGTTTGGCACCGACTGGTGCGGTCACTGCCGTGCGGCACAAGCCGCCGTGAGCCAAGCACTGGCCTTGCACCCCGAATGGCAACACCTGAAAGTCGAAGATGGCCCTGGCCGTGCTTTGGGCCGGAGTTACCGCGTCAAGCTTTGGCCCACTTTGATCGTGCTGCGTGATGGCCAAGAAGTTGGTCGCGTGGTGCGTCCCACGGCCACGCAAGACGTGGTGTCGGCGTTGATCTCGGCGTTGATCTCGGCGAAGGTGTCGAGCTGAGCCATGCCGAAAAAACCGCCCGAGTTGCCCGCCATTGAAGCCGCGTTGCGGGCGCTGGCCGACGCCCAGCAAGCTGTGCCCATGAAGGCCTACATGCTGGACCAATTTGAGTTTTTGGGCATCCGTGCAGGGCCCCGGCGCGCGGCCCTGAAGGACTTGCCCAAATTTGCGGGGGATGCCGATGCCTTGTTGGCCTTGGCCGGCGCGCTGTGGCGCTTGCCTGAGCGAGAGTTTCGATACACCGCCATCGACTTGCTGGCCAAACACCACAAACGCCTGGACCTATCAGCGCTGCCCCAGCTGTTGCAATGGGTACAAACCGACGCTTGGTGGGACACCGTAGATGGTTTGGCGGGGGTGGTGGGCGACATCGTCCTGAAGGCCAAAAACGCGGGCCAAGATGCCCAGCGGTCCATGGACGAGTGCTTGGTGCATCCCCACATGTGGGTGCGCCGCGTGGCCATGTTGCACCAACTGGGTTGGCGTGAACACACCGACCAACAGCGGTTGTTTCGCTATGCACTCGCTCTGGCGGGTGAAACCGATTTTTTCATTCGCAAAGCCATTGGATGGGCCTTGCGCGACCATGCCCGAAGCCAAGCCGAAGCGGTCAGGGCGTTTTTGCAGCAACACGCCGAGCAGCTCTCCGGGCTCACCCGCAGAGAAGCGGGCAAGCATTTGGCTTGAGGCGCTTTCAAGACGCCAGCAGGGCGCCAGCGTCTTCGTACCAAAACATCAGCGCGGCGTCATAGCTCTCCCACACGCAGCCATTGCAGCCGCGGCCGCAGCACGAAGTGGGCTCGGGCGGGGGCTCTCTGAAGTCATGCCCCGCAGCCTGCAGGCGCGCTTGAAACTGTGCAATGCCTTGGCGCACCGACTGCCGTTGCGCGGCATAGGGGTCGATGATGGCGTGCGCGTCTTCGGGCGTTTCGGCGGGGGTCATGTCACTGGTGTACCGGGTTGCACGGTGTGGCCCTGCACCACCGTGTGGGCAATCAAGCGGTCATCGCCCAACACGATCATGGCAAACAGCCACTCGGCCAAGGTTTCGGTTTGCGCCGTGCGCCGCGCCAGCAGCGGGGTGGCTTGGGGGTTGAGCACCACAAAATCGGCTTCGCAACCGGGCAGCAAATTGCCCACTTGGCCCGCCATGTCCAGCGCCTGCGCAGCCCCTGCCGTGTGTTGCCACCACAGGTGTTCTGGGGCCAAGCTGATGCCTGCGCGGCCGATGCTTTGCCGGGCCACGGTGTAGGCCGCGTGCATGGTGTGAAAGGGGCTGAAGCTGGTGCCGCCGCCCACATCGCTGGCCAAGCCATAGCCCAGGCCCGCGGCGTCTGAGGCGAGGTAGTCAAAAAAACCACTGCCCAAAAAGAGATTGCTGGTGGGGCTGACTGCCGCTGTCGCCCCCACTTCGGCCATGCGTTGGCGGTCGGTGTCGTCCAAATAAATGCAGTGCGCGTAGACCGCGCGTGGCCGCAGCAGGCCGGCACGGTCGTACACATCGAGGTAGCTGCGCGCCTCTGGGAACAAGGTTTGCACCCAACGGATCTCGTCCAAGTTTTCAGCCACATGCGACTGAATCCACACCTCGGGAAATTGTTGGGCGATCTCGCCGGCCCCATGCAATTGCTCGGCGCTGCTGGTGGGCGCAAAGCGCGGTGTGATCGCGTAGCCCAAGCGGTCGACACCGTGCCAGCGGCGAATCAGGTCTTCGGTTTGTCGCAGGCTTTCGGCGGTGTCGGTGTCCCGCAGGCCGTCTGGGCTGTGGCGGTCTTGCAGCACTTTGCCGGTGACCATGCGCAGCTGTCTGTGGCGTGCCTCGGTCATGAACGCATCGACCGATTCAGGGTGCGCGGTGGCAAAGCACAAGGCCGTGGTCACGCCGTGGCGCATCAGTTCGTCCAAGAAAAACCCCGAGACGGCCCGCGCATAGGCGGGGTCTGAAAACTGTTTTTCGTGAGGAAAGGTGTAGTGCTCTAGCCAAGGCAACAGCCCCTCGGCCGGCGAGCCGATGACATCGGTCTGCGGGTAGTGAATGTGCAGGTCGACAAAGCCCGGCGCGATGCAACGGTCGGGCCAATGGGTCACCGGAAAATCGGCTGCCCCCCGGCCGGACGATGCCTGGGATGCCCACTGCGGATAAATGTCTTTGTAGGGGCCGATGGCCACGATGCGCACGATGCCGTCAGCACCTTGGCCGGTCACCAAGAGGCCATCTTGCAGATGGCTCAGTTGGGGTTTTTGGGGGTCGGGAAACCACAGCAGGTCGGCGCGAAAGCCTTGCAAATGGCGCCAGGGGGAGCTAGAGGGTTCGGTCATGCTGCAAGGATAGCGCCCAACACCCGCTCGGGCGTGGCCGGGGTGTCCAGGTGGATGGGGGTCTGGCCGCTGCGCGTGGCGGCAATGGCGTCGCGCAAGGCCTCGTACACGCTGATGGCCAACATAAAGGGCGGTTCGCCCACGGCTTTGCTGCCGCCCACATTGTCTTCGCGGTTGGCCTCGTGCCACAAGGCGATGTTCAGCTGTGCGGGCATGTCGGCGGCGGTGGGAATCTTGTAGGTGCTGGCTCCTTTGGTCAGCAGCTCTCCTTTTTTGTTCCACACCAATTCTTCGGTGGTGAGCCAGCCCAAGCCTTGTGCAAAGCCGCCTTCGATCTGCCCGATGTCGATCTCGGTGTGCAAAGAGTGCCCCACGTCGTGCAGGATGTCGGTGCGCAAGACGCGGTATTCGCCTGTGAGCGTGTCGATGGCCACTTCGCTGCATGCCGCGCCATACGCAAAGTAATAAAACGGCCGGCCGGTGAGGGTGCTGCGGTCGTAATGGATTTTGGGCGTGGCATAAAACCCGTCACTCCACAGCTGCACCCGTTGTCCATAAGCCCATTGCACGGCTTCGGTGAAGCTGCGTTGGCGCGCCGGGGTGATGACGCTGCTGTTTTCAAAACGCACGCTGTCGGGCGTGCAGCCATCGGCCTTGGCGATGCAAGCGGCGATGTTGTGGCGCACTTGCAAGGCGGCGTTTTCTGCGGCGCGGCCGTTCAGGTCGGTACCGCTGGAAGCCGCCGTGGCACTGGCATTGGCCACTTGGTCGGTGTCGCTGGCGCTGGCCTGCACTTGGTCTGCTGGCAAGCCCAGCACGCGGGCCACCAAGCCGCACACCTTGGTGTGCAGGCCTTGGCCCATTTCGGTGCCGCCGTGGTTCACGCGCACACTGCCATCGGTGTACACCGAGACCACGGCCCCGGCTTGGTTGAAAGGCGTGGCCGTGAAGCTGATGCCAAACTTCACCGGCGTCAGTGCCAGCCCTTTTTTGATCACGCGGTGCGTGGTGTTCCAGTCTTGCAAAGCTTTGCGGCGGGCGCGGTAGTCGCAGCGCTCGGCCAGTTGCGTCATCAAGGGCTGAAGAATGTTGTCTTCCACTTTCATGCCGTAGGGCGTGGTGTCGCGTTCCCCAACGCCATACAGATTGGCCAGCCGCACATCGAGCGCGTCCAGCCCCAAGTGCCGCGCGATGTCGCCCATCAGGGTTTCAATCAGCAACACGCCTTGTGGCCCGCCAAAACCCCGAAAGGCGGTGTGGCTTTGGGTGTGCGTTTTGCAGCGGTGCGAAGTGATCGCCAGATCGCTCAAATAGTAGGCGTTATCGGTGTGAAAAATAGCCCGGTCGGCCACCGGGCCGCTCAGGTCGGCACTGTGGCCGCAATGGACCAGCTGCACCGAGTTCAAGGCCAGCACGCGTCCTTGCGCATCAAAGCCCACTTGCCAG
>JACCDL011119340.1_pt1 | contig 17830 bp, 13 predicted proteins | sample 7441931 | NCBI WGS metagenome assembly JACCDL01 (sample SAMN15323437, study PRJNA562643) | freshwater metagenome | isolation source: river surface water | place: USA:Blue River Watershed | collected 2017-08-16 | reverse complement strand
GGGAGATGCAGAAGGACAGGGACACGGGCTGGGGCTGGTTTAGATGCTCAGGGGAAGGGGCAGAGGCAGGGGCGGAAGTTTCTGTCACTGCCCCAGTCGCTGTCCCTAGGTAATGAAACCTGTCCGTGTCCCTGTCCCTGCCTCTGTTGAGGGTTGAAGGGTCGTCGGCCCTTCGGGGGCAGGATGGTCGAGGAGAGGCATGGCTAGGTCGGCACGCAGTGCCGACCCTACCCAAGGCAAGGGGGGCGGCGCGGAGCGCCAAAGGGATAGGGCTAGGGCGAGAACTAGGGCTAGGGCTAGGGACAGAGCTAGGGACAGGAGTTAGAGGCCCTGGCCTTCCTTGCCCGCTGTGAAGCCGCCGCCGAGGCGGCTTCGCTCAGCGATTCATCGACAGCTGATCGCGGAGGTAGTCGACGGAACGACGGACGTTCAGGTCGACTTCCATCTGGTTCGAGACGGTCTTGCGGGCGTGGATCACGGTGCCGTGGTCACGACCGCCGAAGGACTGCCCGATGGCGACGAGGGACATGCCGGTCAGCTGCGTGGCGAGATACATCGCGATCTGACGCGGGAAGGCGATGTTCTGCATGCGCCGCTTGGACGTCATGTCGGACATCTGGATGCGGTAGTGCTCGGCCACCTTGCGCTGGATCACCTCGACCGTCAGCGTGTGGCTGGCCTCTTCGACCAGGATGTCGTGCAGCAGCTTCTCCACCTGGGCGAGGTCGAGGGGCTTGCGGGAGATGCCGGTCAGGCCCGCGATGCGGGTGATGGAGCCTTCCAGGTGCCGCACATTGCGGGCGATGCGCTGGGCGATGAATTCGGCGACCTGCGGGGGCAGGTCCAGACCGCGGGAGGCGGCCTTCTGGCGCAGGATGGCGATGCGGGTCTCGAGTCCCGGGGCGGAGATCGAGGCCACCATGCCCCATTGGAAGCGGGAGACCAGGCGTTCCTCGAGCTTGGCGATCTCGGAGACCGGGCGGTCGCTCGTGAGCACCACCTGCTTGTGGTTGTTGTGCAGCTCGTTGAAAGTGTGGAAGAACTCCTCCTGCGTGGAGTCCTTGCCGGCGAGGAACTGGATGTCGTCGATGAGGAGCAGGTCCAGCTCGCGGTAGCGACGGCGGAACGCCGAGATCGAACCGGACTGCAGCGCGCCGATGAAGTCGTTGGTGAAGGTCTCCGAGGAAATGTAGGCGATGCGCGCCTGGGGGTTGGCGGCGTAGACCGAGTGCGCGATGGCGTGCATCAGGTGCGTCTTGCCCAGGCCGGTCGGGCCGTGGATGAAGAGCGGATTGTAGACATGGCCGGGATCCTTGGCGACGGCGAGCGCGGCGCCGTGGGCCATCTCGTTCTCGGGTCCGACGATGAAGTTGACGAAGGTGTTGCCGGCCTTGATGGCGGGAGCGGTGGCGGCGGCGGGCACGCGCGAGGTGCGGACGGGCGCGGAAGCCGGAGCCGAAGCGCGGAGGTCACGGGCGCCGGCGGAGACCTTGAGACGGTAGTCCATGTTGCGTCCGGCGGAGAGCGTGAGCTGCTTGCGGAGCATTTCGGCGAAGTTGCCGGTGATCCAGGCCTCGTTCAGGACCGAAGGCACTTCGAGGACCAGCACATTGCCGTCGAGGATCTCGAGCGGCTGGAGATTGGAGAACCAGGTCTCGAAGTCGGACTTGTTGAGCAGACTGCGCAGTTCGGACTTCGTTACTTCCCAGAGGGATGCGGGATTGACGGAAGGGGACATGAAGAAAGGGGGAGGATTGAGAAAGGTTGTTCACAGGGCCTTGTTAAGCCCGAAAATGAGGAAAATGCGGTTTGTGGGTTCAGTTGACGCCGGCCGCTCGGATTTCGCACCTTCCGTGCCATCGGGGCGAGGTGCTGGTTATGCGGCACAAGTCGTTGATTTTTAGCGATTAGGAAAGAGTTTGGGATGGGCCCGGCGGGCCGGTGATGAAAAGTGGGGATTGAACGATCCGAGGGGTGCGGACCGCACGCCCGTTGATGCGGGCCGTAACACGACCGACAAGTTGAACCCCTCCACAGGATATTCACACCGTCCGTGGTGATAAAAAAACGAGGTTGCTGTTGCACGGATGTCACCGAGCAGCCGCACCCTTGGAAACGTTGGGCGAAATCAATGCGTGAGTCCGAGCAGATGCTCCTCACGCGCGCGACGCAGGTCATCCACCGTGAGGCAATGACGGAGCCGGTCACGCACCTTGCGGCAGCCCGGCAGCCCGTGCGTGAGCGGCAGCAGCCGGTCGAGCATCCAGCGCACATCCCTGCGTCCGAGCCGCTCCGCATGGGCCTGCAGCGTCAGTTCGGCGAGGCGTATCATGCAATCCCAGCGTTCCGCCGGCCCGGCGGAGTCGGAGACCCCTTCCCTGCCCTCCAGCGCGGCCTTGATGCGGGAGAAAATCCAGGGGTCACCGAGCGCCGCGCGGCCGATCATGAGCCCTGAGACCTTCGTTTCCTCGAACCGGCGGAGCGCCGAGGCCCCGTCGCGGACATCCCCGTTGCCGATGACCGGGATGCGGACCGCTTCCGCCACCCGGCTGATCCAGCCCCAGTGGGCTTCGCCCGAGTATCCCTGCTCCCGCGTGCGACCGTGCACCGCGACGGCCTCCACGCCGAGCTCCTCGAGCCTGCCGGCGACGTCCACCGCCACGATCGTCGAATGGTCCCAGCCCAGCCGCATCTTGGCCGTGAGGGGCGTGTCCGGGATCGCGTCCTTGACCGCCTTGACCACGTCGAAGAGCAGCGGCGTGCAGCGCAGCAGCCCGGAGCCCGCGTTCTGCTCGATGACCTTGTGGGCCGGGCAGCCGAAATTCATGTCCAGGAAGTCCGGGCGCATCCGGTCGCAGACCAGACGGGCCGCCCGGGCCATCGAGGCGGGCGTGGCGCCGAAGATCTGGACACCCATCGGCCGCTGCGATTCCGTGAAGTCGACCATGTCCCAGGCCTTGGCGTTGTCGCGCAGCAGCGCCTCCGACTGGACGAACTCCGTGACCATGACGTCGGCTCCCTGCTCCTTGCAGAGCTGACGGAACGCCACGTCCGTGCGTTTGGCCATCGGGGCCAGGTAGAGCGGCCGCCGGCCGGGTCCGAACCAGGGCAGCCGCGAGGCGGAACGGGTCACGATCCGGCCTCCTTGCGGCGGATCTCCGTCCGCAGCGCCTTCCAACGGGCCAGACGTTCGGCCAGCTGGCCTTCGGCGCCCGCCGTGCCGGGCCGGAACAGCTCAAGCGGACGCGAGAGATACTCCTGTCCGCTGATGCCCTCGGGAAACTCGTGACTGTAGCGGTATTCCGCGCCCTGCCCCAGCTTGCGGCCGACCTGCGTGTGCGAATCCTTGAGGTGGAGCGGCACCTCCTGACGGGGGCGTGAGCGCACCTCGTCCTTGGCGGCGCCCAGGGCGAGCGTGACACTGTTGCTCTTCGGGGCCAGGGCCAGGAACAGCGTCGCGTGGGCGAGCGCGTATTCGCATTCCGGGAGACCGACCGTCTCGCAGGCCTGGAAGGCGGCCGTGGCGACCCCGATCGCGCGCGAGTCGGCCAGGCCCACGTCCTCCGAGGACGCGATGACCAGACGGCGGGCGATGAAGCGCGGGTCCTCCCCGCCTTCGAGCATCACGAACAGCCAGTAAAGGGCGGAGTCCGGATCGCCGCCCCGGACCGACTTGATGAAGGCCGAGGCGGTGTCGTAGTGGTCATCGCCCCCGTCATCATAGCGGATGCGGCGCTCGCGGGCGAAGGCGGCGACCGCGGCGTCGTCGATGGCGCCGAGGGCGGGCGCCGAAAGCGCGAGCGTCTCCAGGCAGTTGAGCGCGCGACGGAGGTCGCCCGAGGACATTTCCGCGACCTGGCGCAGCACCTCGGCGGAGGCGCGCACCCCGAGACGGCCCAGCCCACGTTCCCCGTCGGCGAGCGCACGGGCGAGGAAGCCCGCGATCTCCTCCGGCGTGAGCGGGTCGAGCCGGAAGAGGTGGCTGCGGCTGAGCAGGGCCGGCACCACGTAGAGCCCGGGATTGTGCGTCGTGCAGCCGATGAGGCGGACCGCGCCCGCCTCGACGTCGGGCAGCAGCAGGTCCTGCTGCGACTTGTTGAACCGGTGGATCTCATCGACCACCAGCACCGTCTTCCGGGAGGGGTGCCGGCGGGCTTCCGCGAGCACCTCACGGAGCTCGGCGGCGCCGGAGAGCACCGCGTTGACCCGGACCACGTGGGAGCGCGTCTCGGCGGCGATGACCTCGGCGAGCGTCGTCTTGCCGCAGCCGGGCGGGCCGTAGAAGAGCAGCGAGCCGAAACTGTCCGCCTTGATCAGACGCGGCAGCAGCGCTTCCGGGCCCAGCAGCGCCGCGTGCCCGACCACTTCCGTGAGCGAGCGCGGCCGCATCCGGGCGGCGAGCGGACGGCGGGCGGGCGGGACGTCGGCCGGCTCCTCACGGCCCAGGCCGGGAAGAGACTCGTCGGCCCCTGTTCCGCGGCCCGCCACGGATCACTTTTCCTCCGGCGCGAAGGGCACCGTGTGGCAGTAGGGCTTCTTGCGGTGCACCACGTAGTAATTCTGGTGATACTCCTCGGCCTTCCAGAAGACCTTCTGCCCCTCGACCTTGGTGGCGATCGGGGCGCGGAAGACCTTGGCCTTGTCGAGCGCGGCCTTGACCTCCTCGGCCACCTTGCGCTGCTCCTCCGTGTAGGCGAAGATCACCGAGCGGTACTGCTCCCCATGGTCGGGCCCCTGCCGGTTGACCTGCGTCGGGTCGTGCATGCGGAAGAAATATTCCACCAGCGTGCGGTAGGACACCTTGGCCGGATCGAACGTCACCTGGATGACCTCGGCGTGCCCCGTGTCGCCCTCGCAGACCTCGCGGTAGCTCGGGTTGAGCACATGCCCCCCGGCGTAGCCGCTGACCGCGTCGATGACGCCGGGGATCTTCTCATACTGGTATTCGACGCCCCAGAAACAGCCGGCGCCGAACATGGCCTTCTCGAGCTTGGGTTGGTCCTTCATGGTTGGGGAGGGGGTGGGAGAGTCGGCGGCCGCGCAGAGCACGGCGAGCAGGAGGGGGAGCAGACGGAGGGCGGACCGCATGGGCGTGACGGGATGCTCCGACACCGTAGCCCTTTTCCCGGCGGAGGCAAGGGCGGGGGCCCTCAGCCGGCGATGGCGCGCAAGGCCTCGGCGAGCGAATCGGCGGAGGCGGGGGCGTCCGTGGCGCCCTTCTGCGGCACCAGGTAGAACGTATCCAGCGCGATGCCCTGCTCCGTGGCCACGTTGGCGAACGTGATCGCGTAGCCCGCGTGACGGATGGCCCGGCCGAGCCGGAAGAGCAGACCCAGCCGGTCCGTGCACTGCACCTCCGCGACCGTCCGGCCCAACGCCGCGTCGAAATACACCTCGACCGAAGACTCCATCTGAACCCGGGTCCGTCGGCGCGGGGCCGTCTCGAAGGCCCGGGCCTCAGCCTGGGCCACCTGTGAGAGCAAGTCGGAGCCGCCCAGAAGCGACTCCGTGAGCGCGCGTCCGAAGGCGGACTTGGACTCCCCTTCCCGGCCGGCGGGCAGATTGACCCGGAAGAAGTCGATCGCCACGTCGTCGGCGCGGGAGAACGCGTGGCAGGACACGATGTTGACGCCTGCGACCGCGAACGCTCCGGCCAGACGGCTGAACAGGCCCGCGCGGTCCCAGGTCACCACCGTGACCGCGGACTGTCCGGCGCCCACGTCGTCGACCCATTCCACGATGGGCATGAGCGACTCCTCGGCGTCGGCGATGAAGACCGTGGCGATGAGCCGGTGGATCATCTGCAGGTGGTGGGCGGCCTCCTCCGCGGACGCGTGCAGCAAGTAGCCGTCAGGCATGCCGGAGAAGTGGGCCTCCAGCTCATCCGAGCCGACCTTGTCGCCGAGCAGCCGGGCCGTCTCGTCCCGCAGACGCGCGCGTTCCTCGGCGACGTCCGGACCCGGGATGCCGGAGAGCTTGGCGTACGCGCGGCGGTAGAGCGTGAAGTGCTGCCCGTCCTTGAAGTCCGTCCAGAGGTCCGGCGAAGTGCCGAGCGCGTCGCAGCGCGTGTGCACGTAGAGGTAGCGGAGCACCTGCTCCTCGCCGCAGAGGGCCGCGAAACGGTCCACATTGGCCGGGTCGTCGATGTCATGACGCTGCCAGTAGAGCCCCATCGTGAGGTGGAGTCGCACCACCGTCGCGGCGAACTCCCGCTCCCGCGCGTCGAAGCCGAGACGCTCCAGCACCGCTTCGGCGACCGGGGCGCCCCGTTCCGCGTGCCCGGCGATGCCGTCGGCCTTGCCGATGTCGTGCAGGAAGAGGATCGCGTAGAGCAGCGAGGGCGCCTCGCAGCCGAGGAGCACCTCGCGATAGCCCCGGTCGACGTCCGTCGCGCCCTCGTAGATCAGGTCCAGCTCCCGCAGACAGCGCAGCGTGTGCACGTCCGCCGTCCAACGGTGGTAGAACTCGAACTGCACCAGGCAGTGCAGACCGCGGAACTCGGGCACCAGACGGTAGAGCAGCCCGTGCTCGCGGAGCGCGTCCATCGCGCCATGGACCCGTCCCGCCTCCGTGAGCATCGCGCGCAGCGCGCCCGTGGAGGATTCCGAGCCGGCGACCTCGGGCGTCAGCAGGTGGGCCCGTTCACGGACCAGCACCGAGAGCGCCCGGTCCGGCCGGGCCTCATGGACCTGGCAGAGGCGGAAAAGGCGGACCAGACGGGCCGGATCCTCCTCGAAGACCAGGCGGTGAAGCGCGGAGGCGACCCCGCCCGGCGTGATCCTGAAGCCGTCGGCCTCAAGCGGACGTCCCCAGCCTTCGGGCTCGGGTTCGCCGAGCACGCCGGACTCCACCAGCTGGACGCAACGGCGCACGTGGTCGGCCGCGTCGAAGTAGTCGCGCATCATCGCGCCGATGCGTTCCTTGAGCGAGCCCGGGTAGCCGAGCCCCTGCGAGACCGCGTCCTGCCTTTCCAGGGAAAGGTGCTCCGTCGGCCGCGTCGACTGGAAGTGCAGCTCGTGGCGCAGACGGAGCAGCGTGTCGCGCGCGCGCACGAACTTGTCGCAGTCGCGCTCCGGGATCAGCCCGGAAAGACGGAGCCCTTCCGGACCGGCCGCGCCGGAATGCAGACGCGCCAGCCAGAGGCAGCCCTGCACGTCACGGAGCGCCCCCACCCCGTTCTTGAGGTCCGGCTCCTGCAGGTAGGCGCTGCCACCGGCCTTCTCCCGCCGTCGCCGCTGCGAGTCGACGAGCGTGCGCGCGAACGGGATGACCGCGGCACCCGAGGCGAGCGGCCCGACCCCTTCGGCCAGACGGCGGAAAGGCGCGCGGTCGCCGCAGACCGGCCGGGCCTCGAGGAGGGCGACCCGCAGGTGCAGGTCCTCCACCGCGTGATCGAGACATTCCTGCACCGTGCGGACCGACTGCGAGAGCTTCAGCCCGAGGTCCCAGAGCGGGTAGAGGATCGATTCCACCGCGGCCTTCGTCTCCGGCGTGTGCGCGGGGACCAGCACCAGCAGGTCGACGTCGCTGAGCGGGCAGAGCTCCGCGCGTCCGTAGCCGCCCGTGGCGACGAGCGAGAGCCCCGCGGCGGCGGCGCCGGCGCGCGCGTGGAGCGATTCCACGACCAGGTCGACCGAATCGGAGCGCAGCCGTGCGACCGCCGAGGCCGGCACGCCCGTCCGGTGCGCCTCCAGCTGCGTCTCACGGGCCGCGGCGAGGAACTCACGGGCCCGCGGGACGAGGTCGGCGGGAGCGCCCTGCCCGTTCGCGAGAGAACGTTCCACCGCCGCCTGACGGATGCGGAGCGCGAAAGGTGCCGGGTCGGCGGACATCTCGGAGCAACGTGACCGCAAGCCTCCCGCCGTTCAAGGGAGATTGCCAACCGTCCCGGCCCGACCAACTTGGCTCCATGGAGCAAGCCCTCGCCGACTTCTGGTCGCAGCTGCACAGCGCCGACGGCCTGAGGCGGACCATCGAATCGGGGGGCCTCGCCCTGATGGTCCTGATCATCTTCGCCGAGACCGGACTGCTGGCCGGATTCTTCCTGCCCGGCGACTCCCTCCTCGTGACCGCCGGCGTGCTCTCCATCGCCAACGGCGGGCGCCCCGAGCTCTTCGACCCCTGGGTCCTCTGCGTCACCCTCACCTTGGCGGCCGTGGCGGGGGACCAGACCGGCTACTGGCTGGGCCGCAAATACGGCGACACCATGGAGAGCCGTCCCGACACCTGGTGGTACAAGCGCCGGCATCTCGACGAGGCCCGCGATTACTTCGCCCGCTTCGGCGCGGCGGCGATCGTCCTCGCCCGCTTCGTGCCCGTGATGCGCACCTTCCTGCCCTTCGCGGCCGGCATGGGACGGATGGAGCGCGGCAGATTCGTCGTTTGGAACGCCCTGGGCGGCGTCCTCTGGGTGTGGTCGCTCGTCTGGCTCGGCCATCTCATCGGCGGCACCCCCTTGGCGGACAAGCTGCACAAAGTCATCCTGATCGTCGTGGCCGTCTCACTGCTGCCCCTCGCGTGGGCCTTCGTGAAGCGCCTGCTGCGGCGTTAGACCGCCGGCACCCAGAAGCGGAACGTCGTGCCGGAAGGGCCCGTCGCCTCCACCGAGATGTCACCGCGGTGGTCGCGGAGGATCCGCTTCACGATGGCGAGCCCCAGGCCCGTGCCGTCCTCACGCGAGGTGAAGAACGACTCGAAGATCTTGGGCATGATTTCGGCGGGAATGCCCGTGCCCGAGTCCATCACCCGCACCACGACCGTCGGACCCTGCGGCCCGTCCTCGCGCGTGACCTTGAGCTCGAGCCGGCCCCCGTCGGGCATCGCCTGGAGCGCGTTGAGCATCAGGTTGAGGAACACCTGCTGGATCTGGCCCGAATTGCCGGCCACCCGGGCGCCGAGCCCGTCGCCCGTGACCGAGGCGCGCACCCGGCCCTGCTCCAGCTTGAGACGGAGCAGCATCGCGGCGTGCTCCGCGGCCTGGCGCAGGTCGATTTCCGTGAAGGCCCCCGACTGCGAGCGGCTGAGCCCGAGCACGCGGGCGACCACCCCCTCCATGTGCGCGACCTTCTCGCGCATCACCTCCAGGTCCTCCTGGCGCGGGTCTTCGGCCGACATCCCCTGACGGAGCGTGTCCGTGAGCAGCTTCATCACCGTGAGCGGATTGCGGATCTCGTGGGCGACCTCGGCGGAGAGCAGTCCGAGCGCCGTGAGACGTTCGCTGCGGCGCAGTCCGGCCTCGACCGTGAACACCTTGGCGTAGAGCCGGGCGTTCTGGAGCGCCGAGGCGCCGAACGAAGCCAGCGCCGAGACCAGATGACGGTCGTCGTCGGAGAAACGGTGGGCGCCGGGCGAGACCGTGAGCAGCACCCCGAGCGGCTCGTCCTCGAACCGCACCGGCACCGCCAGCATGGACGAGGATGCGACCGGTTCGACCAGTTTGGCGAAGAGCATCTCCTCCGACTTGCCCAGGACCGGGATGGCGACCGGGCGCAGCCGTCGGACCACCGTCCCGAGCGAGGAGGCGTTGAGCGCGACCCGCGGGCGCATCTCGCTCGCGCCGAGATCGCCGTCGAAGCCCGCCAGCACCAGCTCGTCCCCTTCCAGATTGTAGTAGGCGCCGGCGCGGGCCGAGAGCAGCGCGCGGGCCGAGCGGGCGAGGTCGGAGCGGATGCCGGGCTCGTCGCGCTCACGGGCCAGCCCCTGGGCCGACTGCAGCAGCGACTCCAGCTGGGCGGCCTTGGAGCGCAGCTGGCGGAGCAGCCAGATGCGGCCGACCGCCTTGGAGGCCTCGCTGGTGAGCAGCGAGAGGAAGGCCGCGTCCTGTTCCGTGAAGGCGTCGAGACGGTCGGAGTCGCAGTTCACCACCCCGATCACCGTGCCCATCAGCTCCATGGGCACCGCCAGCTCCGAGCGGATCCCCTTGCGGATCTCGACGTAGCGCGGGTCCTTGGAGACGTCCGGCACCCGCTGCGGCCGGGCGTTGAGCGCGACCCAGCCCGTGATGCCCTCCCCCTGGGCGATGACCTGCTTGGCCGACTCCGCGTCCAGCCCGTTGGAGACCTCGATGCGGAGCGCGCCCGTCGCGGGCTCGACCAGCGCGATCGAGGCGCTGGAGGCCTGGAGCGTCGTCACCACCTCGGCCAGGATGAAGTCGAGCGCCTCGCGCGGGTCTTCCGTCGCGTTGACCACCGCGCCCACGCGGTAGAGGCAGTCCAGCACGCGGGCGTCCCCCGGACGATCCTGCGGTGGGCGCGAGTGCGGCATCGCTCAGAGCGAGTGGTCCATGTCGAGCGCCGGGGCGTCGACCGAGGCGCGTCCGACCACCGTGGCGGGGACTCCGGCCACGCTCGTGTGCGGATCGACGTTGCGGAGCACGACCGAACCGGCGCCGACCTTGGCGCCCTCCCCGACCGTGATGTTGCCGAGGATCTTGGCGCCGGCGCCGATCAGGACCCCGGAGCGGATCTTCGGGTGACGGTCGCCGCGCTCCTTGCCCGTGCCGCCGAGCGTAACCTCATGGAGGAACGAGACATTGTCGGCGACGATGACCGTCTCGCCGGCCACGAAGCCCGTGGCGTGGTCGAGCAGGATGCCGACCCCGAACTTGGCGGCCGGGTGGATGTCGACCGCCAGACGCTCCGAGGAGAGCGACTGCAGGTGGAAGGCGAGCTCACGGCGCCCCGCGCGCCAGAGCGCGTGGGCCAGACGGTGGATCGAGATGGCGTGGAACCCCTTGTACCAGAGGAACGGGGCGAGCGCATGTTCCGTGGCCGGGTCGCGTTCGAGCGTGGCGCGGATGTCGGCGCGCATCTGCGCGAGCACCTCCGGGTCGGCCGCGACCGCGTCGGCGAGCGCCTGACGCAGCAGTCCGCGGTCCTCACCGGAAGGGGAGAGACGGTCGGCCAGACGTTCCACGGCCGCGTCCCCGAACGATGCCCGATCGAGGACGAACCTATGGAGCGCGTGGGCCAGGGCGGGTTCGGCGGCGGCCACCTTCTCGGCGCGCGAGCGAAGTTCCGCCCAGAGGGAGGCCTCATTGGCGCAAACCAGGGCTATCGAGCGTGCATCGGCCATCTTTTGTGACCCCCGACAAATCGCCCTCTGGTGTCATTTTTGCAACCCGCGAGTCAAAATAGCCGTTTTTGAGCCGCAAACCCGCCCCCAGTGGAACCTGCGGCCCTCGTCGGGGTTGAAATCTGCGTATCTCACCCTAGAACCCAGCACCTCACCCCCAACACACATGCGCATCCTCACCACCCTCCTCGCCGCCCTCGTGGCCGTCGCGTCCTACGCCGCGCCTGAAGTCGGCCAGCCCGCCCCTGCCTTCACCGGCAAGACCCTCGACGGCAAGACCGTCAGCCTCGCCGACTTCAAGGGCAAGACCGTCGTCCTTGAATGGTACAACCCCGGCTGCCCCTACGTGAAGAAGTACTACCAGCCCGGCAAGATGCAGGCCTGGCAGAAGGAGCACGTCGAGAACGGCGGCGTGTGGCTCGTCATCAACACCGGCGGACACAAGCTTGAGAACGCCACCTACTACCCCGGCACCGTCATCCAGGATGACGACCAGTCCATCGGCCGCGCCTACGACGCCAAGACCACCCCTCACTGCTTCGTGATCTCCCCTGACGGCAAGCTCGCCTACAAGGGCGCCATCGACAGCGGCAAGACCACCAAGTCCGACGAGATCGAGAAGGCGACCAACTACGTCCAGGCCGCCGTCAAGGCCGTCAAGGAAGGCAAGGCTCCCGAGGTCACCTCGACCAAGCCCTACGGCTGCGGCGTGAAGTACAACAAGAACTGAGCTTCGGCCCAGTCCTGATGCAAGAAGGGCGCCCGCCAGGGCGCCCTTCCTTTTTGACGGGGAACTCCGCGCTCAGGCGACGCCGGCGGCGCGCAGCACCTTGACGTGCACCTCGTCATTGCGCTGGAACGGCAGGAACGAGCCGGCGCCCGGACCGTAGGCGGCGAACTCCACCGGGTCGGCCGTGTGGTTCTTGCTCGTCCAGGAGATTCCGACGTACTTCGGCAGCGCCTCATTCAGCGTCTTCAGCGAAGAGACCTTCGGAGCGTCGGCGGCGGAGAATTCCAGCCCCGTGGCGTCCTGGGCGGCGGCGAGGAACTTCTTCGGATCGAGCCCCTTCGTCAGGCGGCCGAGGACCTCCTGCGAGCGGTTGAACTTCATCAGACGGCGGAAGGCCTCGGTCGTGCCCTGGTAGGCCGGCGCCTTGCCGGCGAAGTCCTCGCTGCCCACGCCGTTGAGCTGCAATCCCCCCGTGCCGTGGTCGGCCGTGATGATGAGCAACGTGTCCGGGTGGGATTCGATGAACTTCAGGACCGTGGCGATCGCGGCGTCGAAGGCGACCTGGTCGAGGATGGCGCCGACCGGATCGTTGCCGTGGCAGGCGTGGTCGATGCGCGCCCCCTCGACCATCAGGAAGAACCCGTCGGGGCCGCCGGAGAGCCGACGCAGCGCCGCCTCCGTCATTTCGGAGAGCGAAGGCGTCTGGGCGCCGACGGAGGCGTCATGAAGACGGTCGACCTCGAAGGGCACGTGGCTCTTGGAAAAGAGCCCGAGCGCGGGCGAGTCCCCCTTCCAGCCCAGCAGGTCCTTGCGGGAGGCGAGATGGGCGTAGCCGGCCTTGCGGTAGTCGGCGACCAGTTCGGCCGAGAAATAATCCGTGCCGCCGCCCAGGATGACGTCGACCCCGCGCTCCAGATACTGGGGCGCGATGCCCTTCTGGTCCGAGCGCTTTTCGATCGTCGCGACGAAGCCGGCCGGCGTCGCGTGGGTGACCGTGGCGGTCGTCACCAGTCCCGTGCGACGTCCCGCCGCCTTCATCTTCTGCAGCAGCGTGGTCGGCCGGCGTCCGTCCGGGGTGATGTTGATGACCCCGTTCGTGATCCGTTCCCCGATGCCCCAGCAGGAGGCCGCGGCGGCGGAGTCCGTGACCATGCTGTTGGCGGAGGCCGTCTCGGAGAGACCGCGCACCACCGGCAGCTCACGGTACATCTGCAGCCAGCGGGAGGATTCGCCCTTGGCGAAACGCGTCCAGGCGTCGGCGAGTCCGAGCGTCGAGACACTCATGCCGTCCGAGACCATGAAGATGACGTTCCTGGCGCGGCCCTGGCCGGCGTTGGCCGCGGCGGCGCGCGTGTCGGCGCCGAGGGCGCGGGAGGCGCCGGCGCCGAGGATGGCGGAACCGAGGCCGGCCAGACGGAGGAAATCGCGGCGGGAGGTGCGAGGGGTGGGCATGCCCTTCCCTACCGCCGGCCGGCCCCGGCGGGCAAACCGGATTTCGGCGGAAACGGTTACGGACCCGTCAAATCAGCCCTTGGCGGCGGTCGGAGCGGCGGGCACGTGGGCCTTAAGCCGGCGTTCCCGGATTTCGGCGGAGACCAGCCCGATGAACTCATCCAGCGTGCGGTTGCCCTCGAAGGACTTGTCGGCGCGCGAGCGCACGTTGACCTGGCCGGCCTCCTTCTCCTTGGCCCCGATGACGAGCATGTGGGGCACCTTGGAGATCTCGGCGCGCCGGATCTTGGCGCCCAGCTTGTCGGATGAGCCGTCGGAAGTCGCGCGGACGCCCGCGGCGATGAGCCGGGCGACCGCCGCGTCGGCATCGCCGTTCAGGTCGTCATTGAGCGGGATCACCCGGACCTGTTCCGGCGAGAGCCAGGTCGGGAAGTCGCCGGCGAAGTGTTCGATCAGGATGCCCACGAAGCGCTCCATCGAGCCGAACGGGGCGCGGTGGATCATCACCGGGCGGTGCGGGCGGTTGTCCGGCCCGATGTAGGAGAGGTCGAACCGTTCGGGCAGATTGAAGTCGACCTGCACCGTGCCGAGCTGCCATTCGCGCCCGATGACGTCGCGCACCACGAAGTCGATCTTCGGGCCGTAGAAGGCGGCCTCACCGGCCTCCTCCGTGAACTTGACTCCGAGCGTGGCGGCCGCGGCGCGGCAGGCGGCCTCGGCCTTGTCCCAGTTCTCCTTGGAGCCCGTGTACTTCTGCGAGTCGGGATCGCGCAGGCCCACGCGCACCCGGTAGTCGTCGAGACCGAGCGTGCGGAGCACCACCTTGACCAGCTCGAGGCAGCCCAGCACCTCGCCGAGCACCTGGTCTTCCGTGCAGAAAAGGGGGGCGTCGTCCTGGGTGAAGCCGCGGACCCGCGTCATGCCGTTGAGTTCGCCGGACTGCTCCCAGCGGTAGACCGTGCCGAACTCGGCCAACCGCACCGGCAGGTCGCGGTAGGAGTGCGGCTGCGAGGCGAAGATGCGGATGTGGTGCGGGCAGTTCATCGGCTTGAGCAGGAAGCCCTGCACCGTGCCGTCCGAGAGCCGGTTCGTGAGTTCGCCGCAACCGCAGCCTTCCTTGGCGAGCAGCTCCATCGCCTCCCGTTCCACCAGCGGCGGGAACTGCGCGTCCTTGTAATAGGGGAAGTGTCCCGAAGTGCGGTAGAGGTCGAGATTGCCGATGTGCGGCGTGAACACCTGCTTGTAGCCCGTGCGGAAGAGGTGCTCCGAGATGAAGTCCTGGAGCTGCTGCCGGACCACCGCGCCGTTGGGCGTCCAGAGGATGAGCCCCTGCCCCACCTTCTCGTCGATGTGGAACAGCTTCAGCTCCTTGCCCAGACGCCGGTGGTCGCGCTTCTTGGCCTCCTCCGCGCGGGCCATGGCCTGCTCGAGCTCGTCCTTGGTCGGGTAGGCCGTGCCGTAGATGCGCTGCAGCTGGCGGTTCTTCTCGTCGCCCCGGTGGTAGGCGCCGGCGACGTGGAGCAGCTTGAACGCCTTGACCTGCGACGTGTAGCGGACGTGCGAACCCGCGCAGAGGTCGAGGAAATCGCCGTTGCGGTAGAACGAAATGGCCTCCCCGGCGGGGATGTCGGCGAGACGGCCCGGCTTGTAGCGCGTCTGGCCCGTCTCGGCTATGAGACGCTCGGCCTCCTCGCGGGAGCATTCCATCCGTTCGAACTTCTGGTTCTCCTTCGAGATGCGGCGCATCTCCTCCTCGATCTTGACCAGGTCCTCGGCCGTGAAGGCGTGGTCCAGGTCGAAGTCGTAGTAGAACCCCTGTTCCGTGGGCGGGCCGATGTCCAGCTGGGCCTGGGGGAAGAGCCGGCGCACGGCTGCCCCCAGCATGTGGGCGGCCGAGTGGCGAAGCTCCTCGAGGGGGGTCATCTGGGGCCGGTAGGACATCGTTGAAAGAGAATGCCTTTGGCTAGGGACTCACCCGCCACAGGGCAAGGACGGAGGCGTTCAGCCCTTCTTCAGGTCGTAGCCGTCCTTGCGGTCGACCATCGTCCAGCCGAGCGCGGCCAGTTCCTGACGAAGCCGGTCCGCCGTGGCGAAGTCCTTGGCCTGCTTGGCGGCCCAGCGCCGGGCGCCGAGCTCGGCGACCGCGGGGGGCGCCTCCTCGGCCTTGCGTTCCTGGAACAGAGTCAGCCCGAGCGTCCAGAGGATGCGGGCCAGACCGCAGACATCCTGCCGGGCCTGGGCCGGCGTGACCTCGTCCTTCGAGCCCGCGACGCTGAAAATCTGTCCAAGGCAGCCCGGGACATTGAGATCCTGGCAGAGCGCCTCCCAAGCGGGCGCGAAGCGGCCCCACGCGGCGGTCGGCTCCTGGACCTTGGGCGGGACGAAGTCCGTCCGCGTGAAACCGGCGGCCTGGAGCAGGCGGTCGGCGAAGCGCTCGAGCTTGCCGATGGCGCTGCGGGCGTTCTCGAGTCCTTCGAACGTGAAATTCAACGGCGTACGGTAATGGCCGGCGATGAGCGCATAGCGCACTTCCATGGGCGTGAAGCCCTTCTCCACCAGCTGGTCGAGCGTGTAGAGGTTGCCCTTGCTCTTGGACATCTTGTCGCCCTCCACCATGAGGTGGGCGCTGTGGAACCAATGGCCGGCGAAGCCCTTGACCCCCGTGGCGCACTCGGACTGCGCGATCTCATTCTCGTGGTGCGGGAAGCAGAGGTCGACGCCGCCGCCGTGGAGGTCGAACGTCACACCGAGGTGGGCGAGCGACATCGCCGAGCACTCGATGTGCCAGCCCGGACGGCCCTCGCCCCAGGGACTGGCCCAGCGGTTGGCGCCGTCCTCGGGCGACCAGGCCTTCCAGAGCGCGAAGTCACGGATCGACTCCCGGTCGTATTCGTCGGCGTCATTGGCTTCGCCCGCGCTGTTCGTGGACTGCGAGCGCAGCTGCGATCCGTCGATGCGGCTCAGCTTCCCGTAGTCCGGGCAGGTGCAGACCTTGAAGTAGACCGAGCCGGCGGAGACGTAGGCGTGGCCGCGGTCGACCAGCGAACGGATCATCTCGACCTGCTGCGGAATGTGGGCGACCGCCGAGGGCTCGACGTGCGGCCTCAGCAGGCCGAGCGCCGCGCAGTCGTGGTGGAACTTGTTCGTCCAGCCCCGCGTGAACTCGGTGAGCGGCAGACCGGCCGCGATCGACCCCTTGATCGTCTTGTCATCCACGTCCGTGATGTTGCGCACGTGCTTGACCGGCAGACCGTCCGTCTCAAGCGCGCGCCGGAGCACGTCCTGGAGGATGAACGTGCGGAAATTGCCGATGTGGGCCGGCCCGTAGACCGTGGGGCCGCAGCAGTACATTCCGAAGACCCGGCTGTCCGGCCGGAGCAGCAGCGGCCGCGTCTCGCGGCTCATGGTGTCGTGGAGGAAGACCGGCATCGGGGTTGATTAGCGTAACCGTCGCCGGCCGGGCGAGAGGAAACCGCCGTCAGCGCGAGCTCACGCTGACCCAGTCGACCAGCAGTCGGGCGGGCGGGAACGGGCGGGAGCCGTCGGGCGGCCCGGCGAATCCGCCGCCCACCGCGACATTGAGGATCAGGTGGAACGGCCGGTCGAACGGCGCGGGGAACGGCGCGCCCGCGGAATGCCACTCCTTCAGTTCATGGACCATCGTGTCGTCCACATACCAGCGGAACACGTCCTTCTCCCACTCCACCGCGAAACGGTGGAAGTCCTGCGTGAAATCTCCCTTGGGCAGCTTCCAGACCTTGGTCGTGCTCCGGTTATGGGGCCAGGACCCGCCGAAATGGAGCGTCGTATGCAGCGTGTCCGGCTCCTGACCCTTGAACTCCATGATGTCGATCTCGCCCGAGGCGGCCCACATCCCGTAGTGGTCGCGGGAGGGCAGCATCCAGAAGGCCGGCCAGACGCCGCGGCCCGCGGGCAGACGGGCGGACATCTCGAAGCGCCCGTAGAGCCATTCCGCGCGCCGCTTCGTCCGGATCCGGGCTGAAGAATACTCCTTGATCGTGCCCGCGACGTTGACCGGCTCGCGCCGGGCCTCGATGACCAGCCGCCCGTCCTCGACGCGAAGATTCTCGGGGCGGTCCAGGTAATACTGCAGCTCACCGTTGCCGCCGCCGTGCCCGTTCTCCTCCGCGGACCATTTCGTCCAGTCCAGGTCCTTGCCGTTGAAGTCGTCGCGCCAGACCTCCTTCCAGTCGGCGGCGCCGAGCGCCGCGGTGAGGCAAAGCAGGGTGAGCGTGACCGAGGGGCGCATGCCGTCATAGTGCGGACGGACCCGCGGGCATCCAGCACGGATGACGCAGAAACGGCTTCCTCCCCCGCCCCCCCCCCGCCCGACCCGTCCCTCCACCCCAGCACACACCATGAAGATCGGAACCAAGTCCCTCCATGCCGGCCAGAAACCCGACCCTGCCACCGGGTCCCGGGCCGTGCCCATCGACTAGACCACCAGCTACCAGTTCCGCGACTCCGAGCACGCCGCGAACCTCTTCGCCCTGAAGGAACTCGGCAACATCTACACCCGGATCATGAATCCGACCACCGACGTCCTGGAGCAGC
>JACCDL011432173.1_pt1 | contig 17836 bp, 16 predicted proteins | sample 7441931 | NCBI WGS metagenome assembly JACCDL01 (sample SAMN15323437, study PRJNA562643) | freshwater metagenome | isolation source: river surface water | place: USA:Blue River Watershed | collected 2017-08-16 | reverse complement strand
TTGAACATGACGAGGAAACTATTCGGACCGCAGATTGGATTGTTGATATCGGTCCAGGTGCTGGCGAACATGGTGGCAAAGTTGTCGTCTCGGGGGATTACCAATCACTGATTGATTCAAAGGAATCCATTACGGGTGCGTACTTGAGTGGGCGCAAATCTATTGCAATTCCAAGTAAGCGTCGTCCACTTGATGCAAAACGAAAACTCACCGTAAAGGGTGCTAAAGAAAACAACCTTAAGGACATTGATGTGGATGTTCCGCTAGGTGTTTTTGTATCTGTGACGGGTGTAAGTGGTTCAGGAAAGTCCACCTTGGTTAATGACATTTTGTATAGTGTCTTGGCTAACAAACTTAATGGTGCACGCATTGTTCCTGGACGTCACCGAAGCGTTAGTGGTGTTGATCTGCTGGACAAAGTAGTTCACGTGGATCAATCACCTATCGGACGCACTCCACGCTCTAATCCTGCAACGTACACAGGAGTCTTCGACAGAGTTCGTGCACTCTTCGCCGAAACCACTGAAGCCAAAGTACGTGGGTACCAACAAGGGCGTTTTTCATTTAACGTAAAAGGTGGCCGCTGCGAAAACTGTTCAGGCGATGGAACCATCACAATTGAGATGAACTTCTTGCCTGATGTGTACGTTCCATGCGAAGTGTGTCATGGAGCCAGATACAACCGTGAAACATTAGAAGTTCACTACAAGAATAAGACAATTGCAGATGTTCTCAACATGCCTATTGAAGAAGCACACGTTTTCTTCGAATCAGTACCGACTATTGCTCGATACTTAAAGACCCTCTGTGACGTTGGTTTGGGCTACGTCCGTCTAGGCCAATCTGCACCGACTCTTTCCGGTGGAGAAGCTCAGCGCGTGAAATTGGCTACAGAGTTACAGCGCAGATCTACGGGTAGAACAATTTATGTTCTTGATGAACCTACAACGGGTCTGCACTTTGAAGATGTAAACAAACTACTCGGCGTGCTTAATCGTTTGGTTGATACTGGAAATACAGTTGTTGTCATCGAGCACAATTTAGATGTGATTAAGTCGTCGGATTGGGTAATCGACATGGGTCCAGAAGGCGGATTCCGGGGCGGAACAGTTGTAGCAGAAGGCACACCGGAAGATGTTGCAAAGATAAGTGCAAGTTACACAGGCCAATTCTTAGCTGAGATTCTAAAGACCAATCGAAAAGCTCCAGCGAAGAAGAAATAAATATGGCTGATCCCGCCAGTTATCGCCCAACTGATATTCCAGAAGAAGCCGGTGTGTATCGCTTCTACAATGGCAATGACAAAGTTATTTATGTTGGTAAGGCTAAGAATCTGAAGAATCGCCTGAGTTCATACTTTGGCAGCAACCTTGCCCATAAAACTTATCGGATGGTACATGAAGCCGTTCGGGTTGATTGGACCGTTGTAAACACCGAACTAGAAGCACTAGCTCTTGAATTTTCTTGGATTAAGCAATATCACCCGACATATAACGTTCAATTCAAGGACGATAAGTCCTACCCATATTTGGCCATCTCTATTTCTGATGAATATCCACGTATATTTGTAACCCGAAAAGAGAAGCGCCCAGGGCTTAAATACTTTGGCCCGTATACGAACGCATGGGCACTTCGAAACACATTCGATATTTTGTTAAAGGTTTTTCCGGTCAGATCTTGCACAGCAGGAAATTTTCAACGTGCGCAAAAATCCAAACGCCAATGTTTATTGGGTGACATAGGCAAATGTGCTGCGCCATGTGTTGGCTGGGTAACACCAGAAGAACACAAAGAAATCGTTCATAAGCTGGATGCCTTTATGGAAGCTGGTATGCAGGATTTGCTGCCAGCTTTGCAATCTGAGATGGAATTGGCATCTTCACGTGAAGAATTTGAAAGAGCGGCGCGAATTAGAGATCAGATTGAGTCTTTTGAAAAGGCTCAGCGGTCGACACAAGGAAATCTTTCGGATGAACTAGACGGAGACTTCATCGCTATTCATGAGGAATGTTTGCATGCTGCTGGTTCTATATTCATGTTACGGCGAGGTTCGATAAAAGGATCTCGCTCGTGGATTGTTAATCAGGAACTGGCACTTGAAGGTGATGACCAGTGGGCTTCGTTGCTCTTTTCAATATATGGTTCAGAGAGCACGGAAATACCATCAACAATTTATTTGAATTCAGACCCTGCTGATACCGAGTCCCTTGAGCAGTGGCTTTCATCGCTATCGGGCTCCAAGGTTAGTTTGAAGGTTCCACAGCGTGGTGACAAAGTTGAATTACTTGAAACAGTGAAGCGAAATGCGCACTATGCGCTAGTTCAATTCATGAGTAAACGAGCAAGTGATGCGGCTGTCTCGGGCAAAGCATTGCTTGAAATTGAAGAAGAACTTAGCCTGGCTAAAACTCCACTGCGCATAGAGTGTTTCGACATATCAAATATCTCAGGAACCTCCGTTGTAGCGTCAATGGTTGTCTTTGAAGATGGCATCGCCAAAAAGAGCGAGTATCGTCGCTTCATTATTGATACAACAGATGGATTCGATGACACACGTGCAATGCATCAGGTAATCACGCGAAGATTAAAACGGTTACTCAATGATCGCGTTGTCGACAGCGCAGAGATTATTGAAGCAGGTGGCAAGCCAAGTAAGTTCGCTTACCCTCCACAGTTAATCGTTGTAGATGGAGGAGCGCCGCAAGTGAGCGCGGCGCAACGAGCTATGAACGAACTTGGTATTTCAGATATTGCGCTCTGCGGTTTGGCTAAACGTTTAGAAGAAGTATGGGTTCCCGAACAAGCAGATCCCATAATTTTGCCACGCACCAGTGAGGGCCTTTATTTGCTCCAAAGAATTCGAGATGAAGCACATAGATTTGCGATTTCATTTCATCGCTCAAGGCGCTCGAAGGTTATGCTCGAATCTATTCTCGATGAAATTGAGCAACTCGGTCCAAGCCGCAGAAATGCCTTACTCGAACGTTTTGGTTCAGTGGCGGCACTAAAAAAAGCCAGTGTTGAAGATATTGCTATGACACCTGGCATTGGTGAGAAAATTGCGCACATCGTCTTTGAGTTCCTAGCCAATAGTTCTACCTCCAAAATTGATATGGCTACTGGCGTTATTGAAGATGCTTGACAGGTAGGTAAAGATAGAGACATGAACCAAGAAGTTTTAATTCTGACAGGCATGTCTGGGGCGGGTCGCTCAACAGTGGCCCATGCTCTGGAAGATCTTGGTTGGTATGTAGTTGATAACCTTCCGCCAACGTTGCTATCTGATTTGATCAATCAAGGTATGAAATCAGAACTGAAATCACTCGCAGTTGTTGTTGATGTAAGAGGTGGAAAGTTTTTTGATGAACTCGCTTCATCACTATCGGAGTTAAAGAAATCAGGTGCGAACTTTCGCGTTGCCTTTCTTGATGCATCCGATCAAGCACTGGTTCAACGATTTGAATCCACTAGACGTCCACACCCATTACAAGGCAAAGGGCGCATAGTCGATGGAATAGCTGCTGAGCGAGAGAAGCTGCAAGATCTCCTATCCCAAGCCGATGTGGTGATTGATACGTCAAATTTAAATGTTCATCAATTGGAGAAAAGAACTACTGAGATTTTTGCTCAAGGACTGACTCAATCTGTTCGAGTCAATGTTCTATCTTTTGGCTATAAATACGGAATCCCGGTGGACGCAGATTTAGTCCTGGATTGTCGCTTCATCCCAAACCCGCATTGGATTCCAGAGCTGCGACCACTTACAGGTTTAGATGACAGAGTTAAAGACAATGTCTTAGCGAATACGGGTGTTTCTGATTTTGTTCAATCTTATGTATCAGTGATCAATCAGATGCTGCCTGGATATATGCGAGAGGGCAAGAAGTATTTAACTGTTGCTATTGGTTGTACCGGTGGAAGACATCGCAGCGTTTCGGTTGCACGTGAAATAGCCGCCCAATTAGATGGCGAACGAGATGGATTTACAGTCAGCGCACACGCCTCACATCGAGATGTTGGACGGGAATGAGTTCTGAGTTGCAACCTCGTGTTATTGCTTTAGGTGGGGGGCATGGCTTAGCAGCAACACTTTCAGCGGTTCGAAAGATAACATCGGAAATTACTGCGATTGTGACCGTCGCAGATAATGGCGGTTCTAGCGGGCGCCTTCGTGAAGAGTTTCCAATTTTTCCACCGGGTGATTTAAGAATGGCTCTTGCTGCTCTGTGCGCAGATGATCAGTGGGGTAGAAGTTGGGCTGATATTTTGCAATATCGATTCACAAGTGATGGTCCACTTGATGGTCATGCTGTTGGCAATCTTTTATTAGCGGCGTTGTGGGATAGAGATAGTGACCCAGTAGTGGGTTTAGACCGCGTAGCTCAATTGTTAAAGGTGGTTGGCAGAGTATTGCCAATGGCCTCGGTGCCTCTAGACATTGAAGCAACTTTTGATGATGCAGGGACCGAGCATCATGTTCGAGGGCAAGTAGAAGTTGCCACTGCTCATGGCAAATTGAAGTCATTACATTTGGTTCCAGAAAACCCAACAGCGCTACCGGTCGCACTCACAGCAATCAGCGATGCAGATTGGATCACAGTAGGACCGGGGTCGTGGTTTTCTAGCGTTCTGCCACACTTTTTAGTTCCTGAGCAACTAGATGCTCTAGTGAAATCTTCGGGTAAGAAAATAATCATCCTTAATTTGGATTCACATCCCGATGCTAATGCTGATGAGTATGCGGGCTACACGCCAGTCGAACACTTAGAGATGCTCCGTGAATATGCACCCGCAATGAAAATCGACCACGTCCTCGTAGATCAATTTGAACTAGGTGATAGTCAAAGGCTTCAACTTCTTGTTGAGAGTTTCGGGGGAGTCCTTCACGTTGCAGATCTGCGAAAATCTCCCGGAAGTCTTCATCATGATGTTGAAAAACTATTTTCTGTTTTGAGCCACATCATGGGCCAATCTTTGGTTGGATAAGCACATGGCAATGACATCAGCAGTAAAAGATGAACTCAGTCGCTTGGCTATCACCAAGCCATGTTGTCGAAAAGCCGAAGTCTCATCCCTGCTTCGCTTTGCAGGGGGATTACATATTGCAGCGGGCAAGATTGTTATTGAAGTTGAACTCGACACTGCCCAGAGTGCTCGTCGCTTGCGAAAAGATATCTCAGACATTTACGGCCACGAAAGTGACTTAGCAGTTCTTTCATCGAGTGGGTTGCGAAAAGGTTCGCGCTACGTCGTGCGAGTAATAAATGAAGGCGAGGCATTAGCGCGCCAAACTGGTTTAGTAGATGCAAACTCCAGACCTGTACGCGGTCTTCCACCACAAGTTGTCTCTGCCGCTATTTGTGACTCAGAAGCAGCGTGGCGAGGTGCCTTTATCGCTCATGGTTCTCTTACCGAACCGGGGCGATCATCATCACTTGAAATTACATGTCCTGGACCAGAAGCAGCACTTGCTTTAGTGGGCGCTGCGCGGCGCATGGGTATTGTTGCAAAAGCTCGTGAAGTTCGCGGAGTAGATCGCGTAGTAATTCGAGATGGTGATGCAATTGGTGTTTTGCTCACTCGTTTAGGGGCGCACGAAAGCGTATTGGCTTGGGAAGAACGGCGAATGCGTCGAGAAGTTCGAGCAACTGCAAATCGCTTAGCAAACTTTGATGATGCAAATCTGCGCAGATCCGCACGAGCAGCAGTTGCGGCATCGGCTCGAGTATCGCGTGCCATGGAAATTCTTGGCCCAACTATTCCGGATCATTTAAAGGAAGCCGGCGAATTACGCATTAGTCACGGCCAAGCAAGTTTGGAAGAGTTGGGATCACTTGCAGTTCCACCAATGACCAAAGATGCGATAGCGGGAAGAATTCGTCGTCTATTAGCAATGGCAGATAAGCGCGCAGGCGAATTAGGAATTCCCGATACCGAAGCTGGTTTATCTCCAGATTTACTGAACTAATTACGCATAGATATCTGCTCATAAAACTCTACTTTTAAGTAATAACTCTCTCCTGATAGAGTTGGTTCATACCCCAGCGTTGTGGTGCATAAGGTCCATTCTTCAAGGGCCGCCTTAACTGGGTTCAACATAGGGCCCAAGACGAGCGAGGATTACAGATGATTAACGTTGGAATTAATGGTTTTGGTCGCATTGGCAGAAACTTCTTTCGCGCAAGCCTTACTAATCCGAACATAAACATTGTCGGAATTAATGACCTCACAGATAACGCAACACTCGCGCACCTTTTAAAGTATGACTCAATCTTGGGTCGCCTTGGTCTTGAAGTTTCACACACTGCCGACACTCTCACCGTCGGTGGAAAAACAATAAAAGTTTTCGCAGAACGCGATCCCGCAAATCTTCCATGGAAATCTGTTGGAGCAGATGTTGTGGTTGAATCAACAGGTATCTTCACAAAAGCAGCGGACGCACAAAAGCACATCACTGCAGGGGCTAAGAAAGTTATTATCTCTGCGCCAGCCACAGATGAAGACATAACAATCGTCATGGGTGTTAACCACGAGAAATACGACCCAGCTTCACACAACATTATTTCTAACGCGTCATGTACGACCAACTGCCTAGCGCCAATGGCCAAGGTTCTAAACGATAATTTCGGAATCGTTCGTGGCTTAATGACAACGGTTCACGCATACACAAATGATCAAGTGATCTTAGATTTCCCACATAAAGATTTACGACGCGCACGCGCAGCTGCCACAAACATTATTCCAACATCTACTGGTGCTGCCAAAGCAATCAGCCTTGTTCTTCCAGAACTCAAAGGCAAGTTAGATGGGTACGCATTACGCGTTCCGGTCCCTACTGGTTCAGTTGTGGATCTTTCAGTCGAACTTTCCAAGGAAGTCAGCGCTGCCGACATAAATGCGGCTCTTAAGAAAGGCGCAGAAGGACCCCTTAAGGGATTTATGACATACACGGAAGATCCAATTGTTTCATCCGACATCGTTACGGATCCATCCTCATGCATTGTTGATGCTGGATTAACAAAGGTAATCGGAACAACTGCAAAGGTTGTTGGTTGGTATGACAACGAATGGGGTTATTCAAACCGTCTCGTAGACCTGATTACGTACGTTGGTAAAACTCTGTAATGAATTCACTTGCTTCACTCGATGTTGCAGGTAAGCGAGTTTTTCTTCGTTGTGATTTAAACGTTCCACTTAAGAATGGTGAAATCACTGATGATGGTCGAATTCGTGCCTCATTGCCCACGATTAACAATCTTCTAGAACGTGGAGCTTCGGTAGTTATCGGGGCTCATCTGGGCCGCCCCAAAGGTGAGATAAAGCCTGAGTTGTCACTACAACCAGTTGCAAAACGTTTATCTGAACTTCTTGGACAACCAGTTGATTTCATTACGCATGGTTCAGCTAATGTTGTTCTGTTGGAAAATTTGCGCTTCAACGAAGCTGAAACAAGTAAAGACGACATGCAACGAAGTTCTTTTGCAAAAGAGTTGGCAAAAATGGCCGATGTTTATGTCGGTGACGGCTTTGGAGCCGTACACCGCAAACACGCATCTGTTTACGATCTTCCTGGCTTGCTGCCACATACACCAGGACTTCTTGTGCAGGCAGAAGTCGAAATTCTTAAACAACTTACACAATCACCACAGCGTCCCTATGGCGTGGTACTTGGTGGGGCAAAAGTTTCAGACAAGATAGGTGTCATCTCAAATCTTCTGACGAAGGTAGATGTAATGGCTATCGGCGGGGGAATGGTCTTCACATTTCTTGCTGCAACAGGAAAAGAAATTGGAAATTCACTCGTGGAAACAGATTTGATTCCCACCGTTAAAGATCTCATTGCTGCAGCACAGAGCAAAGGTATCAAACTCGTTTTGCCAACTGACATAGTGGTTGCACCAGAGTTCAAGCAAGACTCTGCTCCTTCTTTAGTTTCAGCAGCGCAAATTCCTTCGAATCAAATGGGATTAGACATAGGTCCAGAATCTGCCGCTAGCTTTGCCGCTGAAATCAGAAAATGTAAGACAGTTTTCTGGAATGGTCCGATGGGTGTCTTTGAGTTTCCTAACTTTGCTCACGGCACAAAAGTTGTTGCACAAGCCCTCACAGAAGTTGATGGAATTTCGGTTGTCGGAGGGGGAGACTCTGCGGCAGCAGTGCGAGCACTAGGATTTAAGGATTCTGACTTCGGATATATTTCTACCGGTGGCGGAGCATCACTTGAATACCTTGAAGGCAAAGTTCTTCCTGGTCTTCAAGCACTTGGACTCTAACTTCAATACTAAGAAAGTTGGTTGAATTAAATGCGCAAACCTCTAATGGCGGGCAATTGGAAGATGAACTTAAACCATCTCGAAGCCATTGCAGTAGCGCAGAAACTTGTTTATAGTCTTGAAGATAAAGATTACGACGCAGTAGATGTTGCCGTAATTCCGCCATTTACTGATATTCGTTCCATCCAAACTCTTGTCGATGGCGATCGGCTTCGACTCTTGTACGGTGCTCAAGATGTATCCCCAGAAGCTAGCGGTGCATTCACCGGCGATATTTCTGGCTCGATGCTGGCAAAACTAGGATGCACATTTGTTGTAATTGGCCATAGCGAACGCCGTGCAATTCATAATGAAGATGATGCTTTAATAAATCGCAAGATTAGGGCTGCACTCACACACGAATTAACACCGATTTTCTGTGTTGGCGAAGAACTTTCTATACGCGAAGCCGGTGCACACGTCAGTCATGTTGTGAGACAAATTCGCGCGGGTCTTGAAGGTTTTCATAAACCTGACCTAAAGAAAATTGTGATTGCCTACGAACCAGTCTGGGCGATTGGCACAGGAAAAACTGCGACACCAGAAGATGCCGAAGAGGTCTGCGCCGCAATTCGTGAAGAAATCGAATCTATTGGAAGTTCTGAAATTGCATCAAATATGCGAATTCTTTATGGCGGCTCAGTGAAGTCTTCAAACATTGTTGAAATCATGAAGAAAGAGAATGTCGATGGGGCCCTTATTGGTGGCGCCAGTCTAGATCCCGAAGAACTGGCTAAAATCGTTAAGTTCTACGCTGCTTCGTAAGTAGGTATCAGGCAGATTTAGCAGGTATCCTTATCCACCTGCCCGCAAATTCGGGCTACAGAGCAGAACAAGGAGTTCGTTTACCGTGAAGTTAGCACTCTCAATATTTCTGGTTCTAACCAGCGTACTCATGATTCTTCTTGTTCTTTTGCATAAAGGAAAAGGCGCAGGCTTATCTGACTTGTTCGGGGGCGGAATTTCATCGAACTACGGCGGCTCCTCTGTTGTAGAGAAGAACCTTGATCGAATCACAATTGTTGTTGGCGGTCTGTGGTTTGCAGGAGTCGTAGCTTTAAGTTTAGTTTTAAAGTAATTTACTTCTTACAGCGATAGGAGCAATACATGGCAAGTGCAATTCGTGGAAGTCGCGTTGGTGCAGGCCCAATGGGCGAGGCAGAGCGCGGAGAAGCGATTGCTCGTTCCCATGTTTCTTATTGGTGCTCAAATGGTCACGAAGTTCGACCATCATTTGCTGAAGAAGAGAGCGTTGTAATTCCTGCTGAATGGGATTGCCCTAAGTGTGGATTTCCAGCAGGTCGCGATAAAGCCAATCCACCAAGTCCAATCAAAAATGAGCCGTACAAAACTCACTTGGCCTACGTTAAAGAGCGACGTAGCGATGCAGAGGGCGCAAAGATTCTAGATGAAGCTCTTCGTAAACTTCGCGGAGATGACTAAAGCTTTTTTGCAACTTCTAGTAATTGCTTAATCCCGGATTTTCGGTCCAACAAGTGCAATCGCACAGTTTGAAGTCCACGGCTTTCTAATGCTTTCTGGTCGCCTATTGCTTGAGCCATAATCAGAGTTCCGAAAGTGAATTTCTTCCCCGGAATTAAATGATCTTTTTCGAAATCACCTGTGATTAGTAGGAACGAACCATTGTTCTGCCCACCTTTATGAAACTGTCCCGTGGAGTGCAAAAAACGCGGACCCCATCCGAAAGTCACTGGTTTAGAAATCCGAGTCGCAAGAATACTTCTGAGTTCCTTTAAATCCTCATCTTCTTGCCTGTCTAGATACGCCATTATTCCAAGGTAACCATCGCTAGGAATTGATTGAAGAAAAGAGGCAAGGAGTTCTTCTAGGTTAATGGAGTCCTGGAAAAAGGCAATCGAAGCATCTAACCCTTGATTACCTAGGGCAGGTAAGGAATTGCTCCATTGATCCAAGAATAAACCGCTAGCTAATTTAGACTCTTGAACATTTGGTTGATTAAATGGATCAATTGATAATCCAGCACCAATTAAGGCTGTAATCCACTCCCAGAAAAAGAACTGCGATCCTAAATCACCGTTAATTACTAAATCAGAGTTACCGACGAAAGAAATGGATAGGTGATTTCCGCCAACTTCATCGCCTGAGTGATCAAGGACTACAGGCAATCGGCCAACACGGTTTTTTCCCGTGGATTCAGCAACAAGTTGTTCGATCCAATCAGATAGTCCGGGCATAGTTGAGTTCTCATCAGTAATTGAAAAATACTGATCTGTTCCAGTGATAATTGCGTACGCAGCAAGCAGTGCAGGATGTGGATCTTGTATCAAAGACTCTTTAGTATCTAAAGCACTGTCCAAAATAACGGATACATCAATTCCAACCAGGGCAGCAGGTAGCAAACCAAATGCGCCAAGAACACTAAATCTGCCCCCAACGTTTGGATTTGCATTTACAACAGTAAGGCCCGCTTCACGTGAAGAAGTGTCCAAGGGAGAACCAGGATCAGTCACAATAATCATGTGCTCTGATTTCTCTAAACCAGCCTTGCTGAAGCATTCTTCAAAGAAGCTCTTTTGACAGGCAGTTTCAATAGTAGAACCAGATTTTGAGCCAACTACTACAAGCGTTTTGCTCCAATCTGACTTAATTACATGTGAAATGTAGTTCGGATCAGTGGAATCAAGTACAAAAAGTTTTTTTCCATACGTTTGAGCAATAACTTCTGGCCCCAATGACGAACCACCCATTCCGCAGAGAATTACGTTCGAAAGGTGTCTATGTTTTGCAAATAGTGCATCTAGTTGGGTGAGCAAAGATCGTGATTGACTGGGTAAATCAATCCAATCCATTCGGATGCTAGCTTCAGCCGCAGCTTCGGATCCCCAAATTGTGCTTTCCTTCTTGATGAGTCGTAAATGGGCATCATGGAGTTTCTTATACAAAGATGAGTTTCTATCAACACCGCTCTCATTCTTGTAATGAACTTCAATCATGCACGGCGAACCTTTTCGACATCATCAAGGAGTGCTTGCCAGGCTTTAGAGAAAGCAGCAACTCCTTCGACTTCTAAAGTATCGGTAATTGAATTCAACGAAATACCAACTTTTACTAATTGCGCCATAACAACATGAGATTTCTCTATGGATGGAATGACTGTGTTGCCATGAAATTTAGCGTGATCAATAACAGCATCCAGTGTTGATTGAGGCATCGTGTTCACTGTGTTCGGCGCGATAAGATCCATTACATAACGAGTGTCATCGTAAGCTGGATCTTTGACTCCAGTAGATGCCCATAATGGTCGTTGCATGTGGCCCCCAGCCTGGCGCAATTTCGTCCATCGCGCAGATGCGGATTTGTTTAGAAAGAGTTCATAGGCAAGCACAGCATTTGCAATCGCTGCTTTACCCAAGAGCCCAATACTTTCGGCAGTATCAATAGATTTCAGTTCTTTATCAACAGCAGTATCTATTCGACTGATGAAGAAGGATGCAACGCTATGAATCTTGGAAATGTCATTTCCTCGTTGTACTGCTTCTTCGATACCAGATATAAAGGCATCAATCACCTGTTCATAACGTTTGCACGAAAAAATCAAAGTTACGTTGACACTTATGCCACTAGCTATCAATTCAGTAATCGCCGGAAGTCCTTCCAACGTTGCAGGCACTTTAATCATTAGATTCGGACGACTCACCAAAGTCCAGAGAGACTTACCTTCGTTAATCGTTTCTTGTGTGTTGTGAGCCAAGCGCGGGTCAACTTCGATACTGACTCGTCCATCTATACCGTCACTTTGCTGGTAAATCTTGGTGAACAAATCACAGGCTTCGCGAACGTCATCCGTTGTGAGTTTCTTGACTATTTGTTCAGGTGAGTCAGACTTCATTGATGCGATATCAGCTGCATAGTCAGCAGATCCTGTAATAGCAGAGTTGAAGATACTTGGATTTGTCGTTACACCAACAACACCTGAGAGTTTGATTCGTGATGGGAGACTTAAAGAGTCAGTTCCTGTTAATTTTGCTCTGGATAGATCATCCAACCAAATTGAAGTTCCCGCTTTGGCTATATCGTCAACAATCATTTCAATACTTTTTTCGCAGTTTCAACTACGTTATCAACGTTAAAACCAAATTCTTTAAACAGAACATTTGCTCCCGCAGATGCACCGTAATGTTCAAGAGAGATGCTTGCTCCGCGATCTCCAACGTATTCACGCCATCCCTGAGCAATACCTGCTTCAATACTTACGCGCGCCTTCACAGATGGCGGTAATACTTCATCTTTGTAGCTTTGTTCTTGCTGGTTGAACCATTCAAAGCAGGGAATACTGACAACTCTTGTTGGTATTCCGGATTCTTCGAGTACCTGAGCGCTTTGAATTGCAAGTGCAACTTCAGAACCAGTTGCCATCAAAATTAACTGCGGGGATTTGCTGGCTTCTTTGAGAATGTAGGCACCGCGAGCAACGCCATCTATGGAACCAAACTCTGAACGATCAAAAACTGGCAGGTTCTGTCGTGATAACAAGATTCCTGATGCTTTGCGGTTTTTGATGATTATCTTCCAGGCCGCAGCAACTTCATTTGCATCTGCTGGCCTAATAACATCGAAATCCGGGATAGCTCGAAGTGCAGCAAAATGTTCAACGGGTTGGTGAGTAGGACCATCTTCACCTAAACCGATTGAATCATGTGTCCAAACAAAGATAGACGGCAATTTCATAAGTGCGGCCAAACGAACAGCGGGTCTCATGTAATCACTAAACACAGCGAACGTGCCGCCGAAAGCTTTTGTTAATCCGCTCAATGCAATTCCATTGAGTATTGAACCCATTGCGTGTTCTCTGATACCAAAATGAATTACTCGGCCATAAGGATTTGCGCCCTTCATGGCACTTGATGGCGGAAGGAAAGATCCACCTTCTTCGATAGTTGTGTTGTTGCTCTCTGCCAAATCTGCCGAACCGCCCCACATTTCCGGTAGTTTCTTAGCCAAAGCATTAATCACATCTCCTGAAGCTTTTCGAGTTGCGACATCTTTGCCAGCTTCAAAAACAGGAACTAATGAATCCCAGTCCGCCGGTAGTTCATCTGCCAAAATTCTGGAGAGCAGTTTCGCCCGTTCAGGTTCATTCTTCTTCCATGTTTCAAATTTCTTGTTCCAAGTGTCATGAGCACTTGCTCCTCGTTTTTTAACCAGCCGAGCATGGGCTAAAAGGTTTTCCGGAAATGCAAAATGTTCATCCGGGTTTAATCCGAGTTCTTTCTTTGTTGCCGCTATTTCATCTGGGCCTAATGCGGATCCGTGTGATTTCGATGTTCCCTGCGCATTCGGTGCTGGCCAAGCGATGATTGTTTTCAGGCGAATAAGTGTTGGTTGCATTAGATTTCGACTCGCTGCATCCATTGCTTTATCAAGATTGACTAAATCAACATCCCCACTTGGGAGGGCGGCAACTTCGATAACTTCCCATCCATATGCGCGGTAACGTGCAGATACATCTTCAGTAAATGCAACATGGGTGTCACCTTCGATTGAAATTCGATTATCGTCATAAATTACATTCAAAGAACCTAATGCTTGTGTACCGGCCAACGAAGCTGCTTCGCTACTTACTCCTTCTTGGAGATCTCCATCCGAACAAATCACCCAAACTTTGTGATCAAAGAGCGAAGTTCCATCCGTTGTTGAAGGATCAAACAAACCACGTTCATAGCGCGTTGCCATCGCCATTCCAACAGCAGTGGAAACACCTTGACCCAGTGGACCTGTTGTCATTTCAACACCAGCAGTGTGTCCGTATTCGGGATGTCCTGGAGTTAAAGAGCCCCACGTACGGAACTCTTGCAAATCCTTAAGTTCTAATCCGTATCCACTCAAAAAAAGCTGTGTGTATAGAGTCATTGAGGAGTGACCGCAAGAGAGAATGAATCTATCTCTGCCAATCCAATAGGGATCATTTGGATCATGAATTAAGTGTTTTTGAAAGAGCAAGTAGGCAACTGGTGCTAACGACATTGCGGTACCAGGGTGACCGTTTCCAACCTTTTGAACAGCATCCATTGCTAGTGCGCGAGCATATGAAATAACTTGACCATCTTCTGGTTGCCAGTTCGAAATTTCGCTCATTGAACTAATTCACTCTCTTTGGTTGTCGAGAAACAGAAAGCCATACTTTCCAGGCGGATATCCACACCAATGTAGAACCAAGTATGTGTAATGCCACGATAACTTCGGGCAATCCGAGGAAGTACTGAATGTATCCAATTGCTCCTTGAAGTAGAGATATAAGGAAGAAGAATTTGAGCAAACGTTTGGTAGCCGCCGCAGTTGTAGGTGAGATGAGGTATGCGAGTGAAACTCCAAGCAATGCAATGACGAGATCGGCGTGTAGCCAGGCAACTGTCCTGACATCGAAGCCAAATCGGGGAGAAACAACATCGCCTGCATGTGGACCAGAACCCGTAACAATTGTTCCAACCACTATTACGACAAAGGTAAGAATCACATGCGAGCGAGCAAAAAGGTGCAGTGTATTTCTTCCTAGTTTTTTCCACTCATACTCAGATTTAGCTTTAGTTAGAAGTGATTGCGCGCCCGCAATGAGAATGATGGAAAGAATGAAGTGAGCAGCAACGGTTGCAGGATGCAGATCCGTTAACACTGTGATTCCACCAAGGATAGCTTGCCCAAAAATTCCGGCGAATTGACCAAGAACTAACAAACGCAAATCTTTTCGTTTACTGATGAGCACGGCAAGAATTGACAGTGCGCACGCAAGTACTAGAGCAAAGGTAAGTAAACGATTGCCAAATTCAATCCAAGCCTTAAAACCTTCAATTTGCTCTTCCACCGGCGTGTATGAACCCTCGACGCATTCTGGCCATGTGGGGCAACCCAAACCTGAACCCGTTACTCGAACTATTCCGCCAGTAAGAACAATTCCGGTTTGAAAAACAAGTAGAACACGAATAACTCCCACTAACCGTTTGCGGGCAAATTCAGTCATGGGGCTAGCCTAGATTGGCTTGGTAGTGCCGTGAGGTCATTTTCCCTGCGCGCCTCGAGTGGTAAGAATCATCTATTTAAGACACAATACTGTTGTGAAAATAGCCACCGCACCAGTACTCAGCGAGGACGTCCGTACTCGTGATGCCGTGGCTCGTTCAATCCTAGAAAATGGTCCCTCCACCGCGGCGGATCTGTCAGAAAAATTAGGATTCACCCCTGCTGGGATTCGACGTCATCTCGATGCTCTTGTTGTCGATGGAGTTTTAGAAGCACGCGAACCTCACTCAGCTTTAGTTAGAGGTCGTGGTCGTCCGTCCAAAGTTTTCGTTATGACCGATAGCGGCCGCGAAAAATTCGAGCATTCCTATGATGATCTAGCCGTAGCTGCATTGAAGTTTATGTCATCGCAAATGGGAGAACAGAGCATCAAAGCATTTGCTGAAACCAGGGCGGAGGACATAATTAAAAAAGCATCGGTAACAATGGCAAAACGCTCACACAAGAGTGAATCTCTTGCAACGTTTCTGACCGAACAAGGATATGCAGCAAGTGTTGCCGTTAAATCTCAAGGCGAAGAGATATGCCAACACCATTGCCCAATCGCTCATGTTGCCGCAGAGTTTCCCCAATTGTGTGAAGCTGAAACTCGTGCGTTCGGAGAGTTACTCGGTACTCACGTTCAACGCTTAGCAACCATCGCTCATGGTGATGGTGTTTGCACTACATTCATTCCAAAATCGGCACGTACATCAACGACTAAGAAAGGCCGCTCATGACAATCGCGCATCCAGAACTAGAAGGTATTGGTAATTACGAGTACGGCTGGGCAGATAAAAATGAAGCCAGCGAAAATGCCAAGCGCGGCATTAACGAAGAAGTCGTTCGCGATATATCTGCAAAGAAGTCCGAGCCGCAATGGATGCTTGATTTGCGTCTCAAAGGTCTGTCACTTTTTGAGAAGAAGCCGATGCCAACATGGGGCTCGGATTTATCAGGAATCTTCTTCGACACCATCAAGTATTTTGTTCGATCAACAGAGAAGCAAGCTCAAACATGGGAAGACCTTCCAGATGATATTAAGAATACATATGACCGTTTAGGTATCCCTGAAGCAGAAAAACAACGTTTAGTTTCCGGTGTTGCAGCGCAGTACGAATCCGAAGTCGTCTATCACTCAATTCGTGAAGATTTAGAAGCACAGGGTGTCATCTTCTTAGATACCGATTCTGGTCTACGCGAACATCCTGAACTTTTCAAAGAGTATTTCGGAACAGTAATTCCAGTAGGGGATAACAAGTTCGCAGCTTTGAATACTTCTGTGTGGTCTGGCGGATCATTTATCTACGTTCCCAAAGGCGTACACGTTGATATCCCTCTTCAGGCATATTTCCGCATTAACACAGAAAACATGGGGCAATTCGAACGCACACTGATTATTGCCGATGAAGATTCATATATTCATTATGTAGAAGGATGTACAGCGCCAATCTATAAGTCCGATTCTTTGCACTCAGCTGTTGTTGAGATCATCGTAAAGAAAGGTGCACGCGTTCGTTATACGACTATTCAAAACTGGTCCAATAACGTTTATAACTTAGTTACTAAGCGTGCAACATGCGCCGAAGGCGCAACCATGGAGTGGGTTGATGGAAACATCGGTTCAAAGGTAACCATGAAATACCCTGCTATTTTCTTGATGGGACCTCACGCAAAAGGTGAGACTCTCTCATTGGCTTTTGCTGGAGAAGGACAACACCAAGATTCTGGCGCAAAAATGGTTCACGCCGCTCCATACACATCATCAACTGTTATTTCTAAGTCAGTTGCACGGGGTGGAGGCCGAACTTCATATCGCGGTTTGGTACAAATTCAAGAAGGCGCTCATCATTCAAAGAGCACGGTGAAGTGCGATGCACTTTTGGTCGACACGATCTCTCGTTCAGATACATATCCATATGTTGATGTGCGTGAAGATGATGTATCAATGGGTCACGAAGCGACAGTTTCCAAGGTTAGCGATGATCAATTGTTTTACTTGATGTCACGCGGATTAACTGAAGATGAAGCAATGGCAATGATTGTTCGTGGATTTATCGAACCAATCGCACGAGAACTTCCTATGGAGTATGCCCTCGAACTAAACCGTTTGATTGAACTTCAAATGGAAGGCGCAGTTGGTTAATGAGTGTCCTCACATCAAATATTTTAGTTCCTCATGGCAGGGAAGAGGCGTGGCGATTCACTCCTCTTAACCGCTTAAAGGGATTACACGATGGGTCTGCAGCTATCGCAACACATCGTTCACTTTCACTTAAATCAGTATCCGTTCCTGGTGTAACTTTCGAGAGAGTCTCACGAGAATTACTTCCATCTTTAAGTACAACTGATGATGCGATCATGAATCGTGTTCGTGAGTTTTCTTCAGATGTAGCGGTTCTAAAAATTGCAGCAAATTCAGAATTAACTGAACCGATTCATCTGAATAGAGAATCTTTTGATTTGTCGTCAGCGGAGTATTCACGGGT
>JACCDL011063647.1_pt1 | contig 17836 bp, 13 predicted proteins | sample 7441931 | NCBI WGS metagenome assembly JACCDL01 (sample SAMN15323437, study PRJNA562643) | freshwater metagenome | isolation source: river surface water | place: USA:Blue River Watershed | collected 2017-08-16 | reverse complement strand
CCTCCGGCGTCACCAGGCGCGCCTGACCCGCGTCCTTCAGAATCGTCGCCACCGCATCAGACGCGGTGATCCCCGTCTTCGCGGAGAGCCGCTCGACTGCACCATGCACCATATCGGTATCGACATAGCCCGGGCAGACGGCGTTCACCAGCACGCCCTTGGGTGCGCACTCCGCGCCGAGGGCGCGCGTGAACCCCACCTCCGCGTGCTTCGCGGCGGCGTACGCCGTGATGTACGGCGCCCCGGCGAGCCCGGCGATGCTGGCGACGTTCACGATCCGTCCCCAGCCGCGGGCGAGCATCCCGGGCAGCACCGCGTGGGTCGCGTGCACCGGTGCCATCAGGTGTGTGTCGATCATCCGCTGGAAGAGCGCGGCATCCGAGCGCAGGAAGGGCGCGGTCTCCGCGGTCCCGGCGTTGTTGACGAGGATGTCCACCGGGGCGATCGCCTCCGCCTCGGCGCAGGCACGTGTGAGCGCGGTGGTATCGAGGATGTCGGCCTGCACGATGTGGATCTGTCGGCCGGTGGCGCGCAGACTCTCGGCGAGGCCCTCCGCGCTCGACGGCGTCCGGACGCAGAGGGTGAGGTCGGCGCCGGCGGCGGCGAGCTGTCGCGCGATGGCCGCGCCGATGCCTCGGTTGGCACCGGTCACGAGGGCGTGTCGCGTGCGCAGCGGACTCATGTGAGTTCTCCAGTGGGTGGGGCGCCCTCGGCGGCGGCACGGGCCGCGCGTTCACGGGCAAGGAGTCGGTCGAGCTGGGCCTTCCCGGCGAGGTATGGCTTTGGCCAGAGCGCGTCGGTGCCCGGATACCCGAGGCGCGCGGCCTCAAGGAGCGTCCAGGCGGGGTTTGCGAGGTGCGGTCGGCCCACGGCGACGAGGTCGGCGCGGCCCGCGGCGATGATTCCGTTCGCCTGGTCGGCGTCGGAGATCGCACCCACGGCGATGGTGGCGATCTCTGCCTCCTGACGGATGCGGTCGGCGAACGGTGTCTGCCACATCCGGCCGAAGACGGGACGCTCTCCCTTCACGACCTGGCCGGCGGAGACGTCGATCACGTCGGCACCGGCGGCCTTGAAGGCCCGCGCCATCGCCACCGCGTCGTCGGGGGTCGTGCCGCCGTCCATCCAGTCGTGCGCCGAGAGACGCACCGACATCGGCCGGTCGGCGGGCCACACCGCGCGCATCGCCGCGAAGACCTCGAGGGGGAAGCGCAGACGGGCCTCGAGGTCGCCGCCGTACGCGTCCGTGCGATGGTTCGTCAGCGGCGAGAGAAAGGCAGAGAGGAGGTAGCCGTGCGCCGCGTGCAGCTCGAGCCAGTCGAAACCGGCCGCGGCGCCGAGGCGTGTCGCGGTGACGAACTCGTCGCGGACGCGGTCCATGTCGGCGCGGGTCATCGCGCGCGCCACCTGTGACACCCCGGCGAGATACTGCGCCTCCGAGGGGGCGATCAGCGGCCATCCGCCCTCCGGCAGCGGTTGGTCGATCCCCTCCCACATCTTCTTCGTGGCGCCCTTGGCGCCGGCGTGGCCGAGTTGGAGGCCGATCTTTGCCGCACTGTGGTTGTGCACGAAGCGGACGATGCGCGCCCAGGCGTCGCGATGCGCATCGGTCCAGAGGCCGGGGCACCACGGGGTGATACGCGCGTCGGCGGCGACGCAGGTCATCTCCGTCATCACGAGGCCCGCCCCCCCGGTCGCGCGTGCACCGAGATGGACCAGATGCCAATCGCTCGGCGTGCCGTCCTCGTGGGCGGAGTACTGTGCCATCGGCGAGACGACCACGCGGTTCGGCAGCGTGACATCACGGACCGTGAACGGCGTGAGGACCGGCGGCACCGGGCGCGCCGCCGGCGCGGTGGTGAGGCCGGTGCGGTCGGCGAACCAGCGCTCGAAATCCGCGACGTAGGCGGCATCGCGCTCGCGCAGGTTCTCGTGCGAAATCCGCTGCGACCGCGTGAGGAGCGAGTAGGCGAACTGCTCCGGGGCGAGCGAAGCGTAGCGGTCCACGTGCTCGAACCACTCGGTGGAGTTGCGCGCGGCGTTCTGGAGCTTGAGCACCTCGACCGAGCGCTCCGCGTGGTAGCGCGCGAGCGCGCCGGCGAGGTCATCGGGGGTGGCGGCGATCGCCGCGTCGAGGGCGATGGCATCCTCCATCGCGAGCTTCGTGCCCGAGCCGATCGAGAAGTGCGCGGTGTGCGCCACGTCCCCGACCAGCACGAACGGGACACGCCGGGCGCCGGCGTCAATCCAATGCACCCAGGAGGCGCACGCGATGCGCGGGAAGCGGATCCACTGCGCCGACCCGCGGAGATGCGCCGCGTTGGAGATGAGGGGCGCCCCGCCGAGTCGCTCGGCGAAGAGCCGTTCGCAGAAGGCGATGCTCTGCGCCTCCGTCATCTCCCAGAGCCCCGCGGCCTCCCAGGTGCGGTCCTGCGTCTCGACGATGAAGGTGCTCATCGCGTCGTCGAACTGGTACGCGTGGGCCTGGAACCACCCGTGTGGCGTCTCGACGAAGTCGAAGGTGAAGGCGTCGAAGGTGCGCGGCGTCCCGAGCCAGATGTAGCGGCAGTGGCGCAGGTCGATGTCGGGTTGGAAGGTCGCGGCGAAGTGCTGGCGGTACCGTCCGTTCACGCCCCCGGCGCCGAGCACGAGGTCGAGGCCCTCGTTGAGGACGCGCGTCTCGATGTCATCGGCGACCTGCGTCTCGAATCGGAGCGTGACCCCGACCTCGGCGCACCGCGCCTGCAGGATCTCGAGCAGACGGCGCCGGCCGATTCCGCTGAAGCCGTGTCCGCCGGAGCGGATGCTGCGGCCCTTGAAGTGGACGGCGATGTCATCCCACCGATGGAGTTCCGCCCCGATGGCCGCGCCGCTCACCGGGTCGGCGGCGCGCAGATTGGCGACCGTCTGATCGGAGAGTACCACGCCCCAGCCGAAGGTGTCGTCGGGGCGGTTGCGCTCCTCGACGATGACCTCGGCGTGCGGATGCCGTCGCTTCAGCAAGAGCGCCGCATACAGCCCGGCGGGACCGCCGCCGACCACCAGAACCTTCACGCCCGCCCTCCGGGGGGATGGGAACCTCGGGAGGCTATCCTCCGGGTGGCCAAATATCCAGCAATCCCTGACCTCGGGTCCGGCACCGGCCCGCTGGCCGGGTTTGCACTATTATTAAGGATGGCAGCCAAACGGCGTCGCGGGCGTGGTGGGGGCGAAGGGGGGAAGGGGAAGCGGCAACCGACCCTGACCTCGCTGCCGACCGGGCGTGCGGCCTACACCGAGACCCGGCGCTGGCTCCTCGAGCAGCACGGCCCCGTCTGCGCCTACTGCGAGCGCACCGTCGCGGAGCGGACGATCACGCTCGACCACGTCACGCCGCGCCGCGGGCTCACGGCCTATGACCGGCGCGACAACCTCGTGCTCAGCTGCCGGCCCTGCAACGCGTCCAAGGCGGACAAGCCGATCCTCGTGTTCCTGCTCAGCAGCCGGACGCGTGTGGTGGCGCTCTACAAGTACGGTCGGCACCTGAGCCAGCAGCTGGTGGAGATGGTCAACGATCTCCTGCCGGAGGCGGAACGGCCGCCACTCACCGTGCGCGCGCTCCCGGCCAAGGGGGCGAAGCGCCGGAAGTCTTCCCGCGAGCTCTTTGGCGAGGATCGCGGGCCGTCGCCGTACCTCGACGGCTGAGCCGCTCGCAACATCTCGGCAGCGCCGTCCGTAGAGACCGCGTGCCCGTCCTTCATCCCAGTCTGCGCCGGGGGCTCGGCGTCCTCCTGCTCGGCCTCCTTGGCTCGGGCGTGAGCGCCGCGCAGGCGGTCTCGGTCGCGGCCGCGCGCGCCGTGCGCACGGAGTCGCCCGTCGTCCTCGACGGACGCGATGCCGACCCGATCTGGCGGACGGCCCCCGTCACCGACGACTTCCACCAGTTCGCGCCGGCGGAAGCTGCCCCGGCACGCTTCCGCACCGCCTTCCAGGTCGCGTACGACGACCGGATGCTCTACGTCTTCCTGCGGATGTACGACCCGCATCCCGACTCGCTCATCGCCCTCCTGAGCCGACGCGACGTCCGCACGCCGTCCGAATGGATCAAGGTCGTCATCGATGGCTACCACGACCGGCGGAGCGGGATGCAGTTCATGGTGAACCCGGCCGGCGTGAAACGGGATGCGAACATCACGAACGACGTGGTGGAGGACGGGGCGTGGGACGCCGTCTGGGATGCGTCGACGCGCATCGACTCGCTCGGGTGGACGGCCGAGTATGCGATCCCTTTCAGTCAACTGCGATTCCCGCCCAGCGAGGTGCTCACCTTCGGGTTCGGGATCTGGCGTGATGACGTCCGGCACGGGGAGCGGGACAGCTGGCCGGTGTATCGCCCCTCGTTGCAGACCTTCGCCTCGCAGCTCGGGGACCTTGTGGGGATCGAGGGGATCGGCGGGCAGCGGCGCCTCGAGGTGATGCCGTACGTCGTCACGAAGAACGTGACGCAGCCCGTCGCGGGCGGTGGGTGGCGCCATCCGCAGCAGCAGGCGGCCGGCCTCGACGTCAAAGCGGGGCTCGGCCCGAACATCACCCTCGACGCGACGCTGAACCCCGACTTCGGTCAGGTCGAGGCGGACCCGGCGGTCCTGAATCTGAGTGCCTTCGAGATCCGCTTCGAGGAGCGACGGCCGTTCTTCCAGGAGGGGGGTAACCTCTTCCGGTGCGGCGGACCGTGCGAGGGCATTTTCTATACCCGTCGGCTCGGGCGCGCCCCGCAGCTCCGGAGTGCCACCACCGACCCGCTCGCGAGCACCATCGACGCCGCGGCGAAGCTCACCGGTCGGTTGCCGAGCGGGCTGCAGTTCGGACTCGTCGGGGTCTCGTCGGCCCGTGAGGTGGGGGCGAGTGGCACGACGATCGAGCCGAGGACGCGGGCCGTGGTGGCGCGTGTCATCCAGGACTTCCGGGAGGGGCGGTCGCAGATCGGCACGATGATCACGCAGCTCACCCGTGACCTCGATGAGGCGACGCGCCCCGTCCTGCGACGGGATGCGTACACCGTCCTCGTGCAGGGCTATCACCGCTTCGCGGAGCGCTGGGAGGTCTCCGGCTACGCGGGGCGCACGGCGACGCGGGGGAGCGAGGCGGCGATCGCCCGGACGCAGCTCTCGAGCGTGCATTACGCGCAGCGGCCCGGCGGCGAGCTCGTCTACGATCCCACGCGCACGCGCCTCTCCGGCGGGGTGACCTCGGCGTCGATCCGACGGTATGCGGGGCGCGTGCGGTGGGAGACGACCACACGCTTCGCCGAGCCGGGGACCGAGCTGAACGACATGGGGCTCGTCGTGCTGGTGAACGACGCGTCGATTCGGAACAACCTCTCCTTCGTCTCCGTCCGTCCGTCGGCATGGTACCGCCGGGCGCAGCTGACCTTCAGCGCCGAGCAGCACTGGACGAGCGGCGGGCTTCCGAGTGGCGCCTCGGTCGCGATGCGCTCGGGGGGCGAGTTCACGAATTTCTGGAACTACGAGCTCTACGCCACGACCTGGAATCTAGGCCGTAGCTATTGCATCAGCTGTGCGCGCGGCGGCCCCGCCCTGCGGGTCTCGCCGGGGGCGCTGCTGACCGTCGGGCTCGGGGGAGATCTCCGGAAGGCGATTCGTCCCGAGGCTGGGGTGACGGTCTCGCGGGGGGATGATGGCCGCTCGTGGCACACGCAGGTCGAGGGGGGCGTCAACGGCCGGATCGGGACGCGCTCCTCGGTGGAACTCGGGCTCTCGTACGAGCGTCGGAGGAACGACACGCAGCCCTATGCGAACTATGGGTCGCCGCTCAGCGACACCACGCACTACACCTTCGCGCGCCTCGATCAGACGACGCTGGCGGTGGTGGCGCGGGCGAACGTCACGCTGACCCCGACGCTCAGCCTCCAGCTCTACGCACAACCTTTCGTGGCCAGTGGCGCCTTCTCCGATTGGCGCGAGATCGCGGACCCGGATGCCGCCGCCTACGCAGACCGCTTTGCGTCCTTCAGTCGTGTCGGGAGCGCGCTGCAAGGCTACAACGCCAAGCAGTTCAACTCGAACGTGGTGCTGCGCTGGGAGTACCGGCTCGGGTCGACCCTCTTCCTGGTCTGGCAGCAGGGGCGCGCCGACGGGCGAAATCCGGGGACCTTCGACGCCGGACGCGACCTGCGGAGTCTCTTTGCGACGCATCCGGACAACACCCTGCTGCTGAAGTTCTCCTACTGGTTCACGCCGTAGGCCGAGCACCGTCACCCCGGCCACCGGGTGGAGCCCCGAGGGCTCCGTCGCGCCTCCCTCGCGCCCTCCGCTGGACGGCCGCATCTTCTCGCGCATGGCCCTCCTTCCCGACACCACGCGTGATGCCCGCCGCGTGATCCTCGCGTCGTCCCTCGGCACGGTCTTCGAGTGGTACGACTTCTACCTCTACGGCTCCCTCGCCGGCATCATCAGCACCCAGTTCTTCTCCGGGGTGAACCCCACCGCGGGATTCATCTTCGCCCTGCTGGCCTTCGCCGCCGGCTTCGCGGTGCGGCCCTTCGGGGCCCTCGTCTTCGGCCGGCTCGGCGACCTGGTGGGGCGGAAGCACACGTTCCTCGTGACCATCCTGCTGATGGGTGCCTCGACCTTCGTGGTCGGGGTGCTGCCCAGTTACGCCCAGATCGGGATCGCCGCGCCGGTGATCCTGATCGTGCTGCGCCTGCTCCAGGGTCTCGCCCTGGGTGGCGAGTACGGTGGCGCCGCGACGTATGTCGCCGAGCACGCGCCGCCGGGCGAGCGCGGCAGCTACACGAGCTGGATTCAGACCACCGCGACGATGGGGCTCTTCCTCTCCCTCCTCGTGATCACCCTCTGCCGGGTGACGTTGGGGGAGGCGACCTTCGCGGCGTGGGGCTGGCGCATCCCATTCCTCGTCTCGCTCGTGCTCCTCGGCATCTCGGTCTGGATCCGCCTCGCGCTCGAGGAATCGCCCGTCTTCAAGGCGATGAAGGCGGAGGGCACCGCCTCCAAGGCTCCCCTGCGCGAGTCGTTCGGTGAGTGGCGGAACCTCAAGGTCGTGCTGATCGCGCTCTTCGGTCTCACGGCGGGGCAGGCGGTGGTCTGGTACACCGGGCAGTTCTACACCCTCTTCTTCCTGACGCAGACGCTCAAGGTCGATCTGCAGACCGCGAACGTGCTCGTCGCCGTCTCGCTGCTGCTCGCGACTCCGTTCTTCGTGATCTTCGGTCGGCTCTCCGACCGGATCGGGCGGAAGCCGATCATCCTCACGGGCTGTCTGCTCGCGGCGCTGACCTACTTCCCGCTCTTCCGCGCCCTGACCCACTTCGCGAACCCCGCGCTCGAAGCGGCACAGGAGCGCGCGCCGGTGGTCGTGGTGGCCGATCCCGCCGAGTGCTCCGTGCAGTTCAATCCCGTGGGGACGAGCCAGTTCACCTCGAGCTGCGATGTGGCGAAGGCCGCGCTCGTGAAGCGCGGCGTCCCGTATGCGAACGAGGCCGCGACGGGGGCCGCGACGATCCGTGTGGGGGCGGTCGAGATCCCGTCCTACGACGCCACCTATGCCGATGCGCAGCAGAAGGTGGGCTTCGACGAGGAGCTCGCGGCGGCGCTCGACGCGGCGGCGTACCCCAAGGCTGCCGACCCCACGGGAATCAACCGCCCGATGGTGGTGTTCGTCCTCTGGATCCTCGTCGTCTATGTGACGCTCGTCTACGGCCCGATCGCCGCGATGCTGGTCGAGATGTTTCCGACGCGCATCCGCTACACGTCGATGTCGCTCCCCTACCACCTCGGCAATGGGTGGTTCGGTGGGTTCCTGCCGACGACGGCCTTCGCCATCGTCGCCTCGACCGGCGACATCTACTCCGGGCTCTGGTATCCGGTGATCATCGCCTCGGTCACCTTCGTGATCGGGCTGCTCTTCGTCCGTGAGACCAAGGACGTCGACCTGCACGCGGGGTGAGCCTGCGCGCGCGCGCCGCGCCCGTCGCGGCGCGCGCGATCGGACAGCACCGGCGGGGACGCGCCGACCCTGCGCTGCTCAGCGCAGGGCCGGATCCTGGTAGGTGATGCGCTCCCCCCGCGCCGCTCAGCGCAACGCCGGGTCCCGGTAGGTGTCGCGGCCGCCCATGATCGTCAGCACGGGTCGCGCCCGGGTGAACGTCGCGAGCGTGCCATCCAGGATGTCGTCGGAGAGCACGACGAGGTCCGCGAGCATCCCCGGCGCGAGGATGCCGATCTCCCGCTCACGGAAGGCGGCGTAGGCGGCGTCGCGGGTGTAGTGCCGGAGCGCCGCCTCGACGCTGATGCGGTGCTGTGGCTCCCATCCCCCCTCGGGGGTGCCGTCGGCGAGCTGTCGGAAGACCGCCATCTGCATCCCGAGGATCGGGCTCATCGGGAAGACGGGATAATCGCTGCCGAAGGCCTGCACGGCGCCGGCATCGTCGAGCGCCTTGAACGGCATCGCACGCGCGGCGCGCTCGGGGCCGAGGAGCGGCACGTAGTTCTGGAGCGCCGTCGCGTCTGGTGTGGCGAAGACCGCCTGGGTCGAGGCGATCACGCCGAGCGCCTTGAAGCGGGGGATGTCGGCGGGATCGGGGACCTCGAGATGCTCGATGCGATGGCGGCGATCCCGCGGACCGTTCCGTCGCGCGACGGCCTCGTAGGCGTCCAAGGCTTGGCGGATCGCGGCGTCGCCGATCGCGTGCAGCTCCACCTGGAGGCCGGCGCTGTCGTACCGGGCAAGCGTCTCGACGAGGGTGTCGAGCGACCAGCGCGGGAGTCCCGTGCCCCCACCCACGGCATAGGGGGCGAGCATGGCGGCCGAGCGGGCATCGACGGTGCCGTCGAGCATCCCTTTGGCGATGCCGTGGCGCAGCAACGGCCCGCGGTCGCGGTCACGGCGCGCGGTCCACTCCGACAGCGCGGAATCGGTCGGCAGCGGTACGAAGGGCACCGCGATGCGGAATCGGGTGCGCAGGGTCCCCTCGGCGAGTGCCCGCGCGAAGGCCTCTTCCTCCGCCTCGTTCAAGCCGTTGGCGATCTGCAGGGCCGTGAGGCCGTCGCGCGCCGCCGCGGCCATCGTTTCCTGCAGCGCCGTGTAGACCTCGTCGGCGCTCGGGGGCGGGATCCGCTCCCGGACCGGGGCCGCCGCCGTTTCGCGGAGCAGTCCAGTGGGGGTGCCGTCACGCGCTCGGTCGATGGCGCCGCCCGGCGGCGCGATGCTGGACCGATTGATACCGGCCAGGCGCAGCGCGACCTGGTTCGCGAGGGACTGATGGCCGTCGCGATCGGTGAGGAGCACGGGGCGATCCGGGAAGGCCAGATCCAGCGCGGCGCTCGTCGCCGTGTTCGCGGGGAACATGTCCGGGGTCCAGCCACGCCCGGTGATCCACGCCGAGTCGGGGAGTGTGGCGGCGAACGCTCGGAGGCGTGACACGAGGGAATCGACGTTCGGCGCGCCGGTCAGGTCCGCGGTTCGGCGCGTCGGGAGGTGCCAGTGGGCATCATGGAAGCCCGGGACCACGCGCCGACCCTCGAGGTTCTCCACGCGGGTCGCCGCGCCCGCGAGGGCCTCGATGTCGGCGTCGAATCCCACCGCGACGATCGAGTCGCCTCGCAGGGCGATCGCCGTCGCGGCGGGCCGTGCCGAATCACCGGTCCAGATGAGGCCGTTGAGGAGGATACGATCCGGCGGTGGCGCGTCCGGACCGCAGGCCGTGGCGAGGGCCAGCGCGGCGAGGGGGAAGATCGTGCGGCCGCGGACGCGACGGAGCCGGCCGGTGTGGGGTAGGCCGGTGCGGGGCAGACGAGCGAGTGGGCGCATACCCACTGACCTACGACGTGGCGCCAGGCGCCGCAAGCGGCGCGCTCGCGGCGCGGGCCACCACGCTCGACATTACCGGGATGAGATCGCTGCCACGCCGTTTCATCGTGCTCCTCGCCCTCGCCGTCGACCTTGCCGTCTTCGCGTATCTCGCGTTCTGGCCGGTCCCAGTCGACCCCGTGGCGTGGGACGCGCCGCTGGATGCCGGCTACGTCGGTGCCTTCGCCGTCGATTCGTCGCTCGCGGGCGCAGAACGCATCGCGCTGAGCGATCATCCGGGGCCGGAGAGCGTCGCCCGCGATGCGGCCGGGCGACTCTACGCGGCGACGCTCGACGGCAGCATCGTGCGCCTCGACAGCACCGGGCGGAATCCGACGGTCTGGGCGCGGACCGGCGGACGCGCGCTCGGGCTCGCGTTCGGCACGGACGGGATGCTGTACGTGGCCGATGGCATCCGAGGACTCCTCGCCGTCGACACCACCGGGCAGGTGACGGTGCTCGCGACCGAGGCGGAGGGGCGCCCCTTCGGCTTCGCCGACGACCTCGACGTCGCGCCCGATGGCCGCATCTACTTCAGTGATGCGTCGAGCAAGTTCACCGTGGCGGCGCGGGCGGACGCCAACGCCAGCACGCTCGACATCATCGAGCATGGTGGGCACGGGCGGCTCCTCGAGTGGGATCCCACCACGCGACAGGTCCGCGTCATCGCGAGCGGGCTGCAGTTCGCCAACGGGGTGGCGTTGACGTCGGATGCGCGGGCGGTGCTCCTCACGGAGACGGGCGCCTACCGTATCCTGCGCGTGGACGTCGTGGGGCCGTCGCGCGGGACGGTGACGCCGATCCTCGAGAACCTCCCCGGCTTCCCCGACAACATCACCCGCGATGCCGACGGGCGCTTCTGGGTGGCGCTCTTCGCACCCCGCAAGGCGATCCTCGACCGACTCGCGCGGCGCCCTGCGCTGCGCCGGGTGATCGTCCGCATCCCGTCCGCGCTCCAGCCCAAGCCGTCGCGGTACGCACATCTGATCGCCATCGACGAGACGGGGCGCGTGCTCGACGATCGACAGGATCCGACCGGCGGCTACGCGCCGGTCACCGATGTCCTCGCGACGGACCGCTGGCTCTACCTCGGGAGCCTCTCCGAGCCGACCCTCGCCCGCGTCCCGCGCTGACTCAGCTCGGCGCGCGCTCCTCGAGCCACTCGTCGAGCGTGGCGTAGACCGGGGCGGGATCGACGGCGTTGAAGATCTCGTGGTAGAGGCCGCCGAAGCTCTTCGCGCGGACGACGTGCTGCGGCGCCTGCATCGCGAACTTCGCGCTCCCGGCCGGGTCGACGAGATGATCCTCCAGGGCCCACATCAGAAGTGTCGGGACCGGCCACTGTCGTGCCTGGGCGATCACCTCGCCGCCTCCGGCCAGCACCGCGCGCGCGAGCCGTGGCGTGATCCGGTCGTGCACGAGGGGATCGGCCTTGTAGGCGGCCACGACCGCGGCGCTCTTGGAGACCTTGTCGGGCTGCACGCCATTGTGGACGGCGAGCCCCGGGAAGAGCGCCGAGCCGACGAGCAGTTGGAGCCGCTGCACGAAGCTCGTCTTCACGGCGAGCGCGGGAGAGGAGAGGATCAGTCCGTCCACGGGGCGGTACCGACGCGCCACCAGCTGCGCCGCGACCTGCCCCCCCATGCTGTGGCCAAGGAGAAAGAGGCGGTTCTGCGGATGCGCGCGCCGCACGGCGTCGATGACGAGCGTGAGGTGGTCGAGGTGATCATCGGGTCGGCGGATCGCCCCGCGGCGCCCCTCGGACTTCCCGTGACCCCGGAGATCGTAGGTCACGCAGTCGAAGCCCTGCTTCGTGAGATGCATCGCGACCTTCACGTACCGCCCGGCGTGCTCCCCGAGCCCGTGCACCACGAGGATCGTGCCCCGCGGCCGGCCCGTGCGCTTCCACCACCGGACCATCAGGGCGGTGCCGTCGCGCGCGGAGATCTTTTCTGGGGTCGTCGACATGCGCAGGGGGTGGCGGACGGCAGGGGAGGGTCAGAACTTCCGACCCTCTCCGGGAAACATATGACCGCGACGGAAAGTCCCGCCACGAACCCCACCCCGACCGACGCCCCGCTCCTCGTCTACGACGGGGACTGCGCCTTCTGTGCGCGGTCGGTGCAGTTCATTCTGCGCTTCGATCGCCGTCGCACGGTCCGCTTCGCCGCGCGTGACGGGGTGCACGGGACGGCGGTCCGCACGCGTCACCCCGTGCTGGCCTCGGTCGACTCCCTGCTCTGGGTGGAAGGGCGCGGTGCGGGGGAGGTGGTTCGGACCCACGCCGACGCCGCGCTGGCGGCGGCGCGCTATCTCGGTGGGGTCTGGGCCGTGCTCGCCGCGCTCGGTGGGATCGTGCCCCGACCGGTCCGCGATGCTGTCTATCGCCTGATCGCACGCAATCGCCATCGCCTCGGTGGCGGCGCGGCGGCCTGCGTCGTCTTCACACCGGAAGAACGCGCTCGAACCCTCGACTGAGGGGGAGGCGCCGCGCGCGCCCTCAACCTGACAACGCCGCGTAGTCCTCGGGGGTGTCGATGTCGCGCAGCGCCGCCACCGGCCAGTCATGCACGCCGGCCTCATCAAAGTGCGCCCGCACCACCGCCTTCCCGCACCCTTCGCCGGTCCAGGCGAGCAACTCGGACCAGAGCGCCCGGCGGAAGAGGAGTGGCGGAGCTGGAACATCGCCGTAGCGCGAGACCTGCAACGGCGCCGTGCCCGTCGCATCGGCGCGCACGAGCGCAGCGACCATCGGCGCGGTGACGTGCACCATATCGGCGAGCAACACCACGGCGGACGCGACCTCCGCCCCCAACGCCGTGAGTCCGGCGTGCAACGAGGCGCTTGTCGGGGCGGTCGGGTCCGCGACGCGCACGCAGCACACGTCGAGTCCATCGAGCGTCGCCTCCACCGCGTCGGCGTCGTGCCCCGTGACGACGATCAGTGGCGCACACCCCGCCGCGCGCAGCGTCTCCGCCGCGCGACGCACCATCGGGACGCCGTCGACGGGGAGCAGCTGCTTCGTGCGGCCCATCCGGGTCGCCGCGCCCGCGGCGAGGAGGATCCCCGCGATGACGCGTGGCGCGCCGGCGAGCTCAGCCGACATCGGCGTGGATCGGTGCGATGCGGTCCCGTAATGAGCGCGGGGCACGCCCGCTCCGCACGGCGAGGATCTCGGCGATGACCGCGAGCGCCACCTGTTCGGCGCCGTCAGTCCCGATGTCGAGTCCTACCGGGCCGAAGAGCCGCGCGCGGTCGAAGGGTCCCGTCGCCTGGAGTCGCGCGACGATGCGGTCCGTCCGCTGCCGTGGACCGAGGAGGCCGAGGTAGCGCGCCGGGCTCGTCCGCAACGCGTCGAGGTAGTCGATGTCGTCGCCGAAGTGATGCGTCATCACCACCACCGCGTCGTCGGCGACGACCGCCACACGGGTGCATACGGCGTCGGCGGTCGCTTCCACCCGACGGATCGGGTCAGGGAAGCGCGCGGGGGTGAGGAGTCCCGGCCGGCGATCGACCACCACCGCGCGGAACCCGACGAGGTCGCCGAGGCGCGCGAGCGGGATCGCATCGTCCCCGGCGCTGACGATCACGAGCCGCGGCGCCGGGTGGTGCACCTCGATGAAGCGGGCGGTCGCGCCGTCCGTGTCGAGCCGCGAGCCGTCTCGCGCGAGTGCCGTGGCCCGCGGTCCGGACACGACCTCGAACGCGGTCCCGCCCGAGCGGTCGATCGTAGTGATCGTGACAAACGGCTCCTCTGCCTGGATCGCCGCCTGCATCGCGGGGCGGGCGTCCGTCAGCGGCTCGATGAGCAGCTCGACCTCGCCTTCGCACCCCACGCCGAGGTCCCACGCCGCAATCTCATCCGCGCCGCCGCAGTAGCTACGACGTTCCGCGACCCCGCTCGCGATAACCTGCCGTGCGACCTCGCGGACATCCCCCTCGAGGCAGCCCCCGCTGACGTTCCCGACGTGGTGACCGTCCTCGAGGACGAGGAGCTTGGCGCCGGGCTGGCGGTACGCGGACCCCTGCACGCGAATCACCGTCGCGAGCGCGGCCCGACGGCCGGTCGCCCACGCGTCTGCGAGCGCGGCGTGCACCTGCCGCGTCTCCGTCCATCCCTTCACGCGGTCAGCTCCAGCGCAGGTCGTGCCGCGAGAGCGGGAGGGAGCGGATGCGCTTCCCCGTCGCCGCGAAGATCGCGTTGCACAGCGCCGGGATCACCGGCGGGAGCGCGGGTTCGCCCATCCCCGTCGGCGGGTAGTCGGTGGTGCGGAAGTGCACCTCGACCGGCGGGACCTCGGTGATCCGCAGCAGCTCGAACTCATCGAAGTTCGACTGAACCACGCGCCCACCCTCGATGGTGATCTCCTGTCGCAGCGCCTCGGCGATGCCGTCGAGCACCGATCCCTGCACCTGGGCGATCGCGCCGCTCGGATTGATGATCTGGCTCCCGACGTCGCCGGCGACCCAGACCTTCCCGATCTTCAGCTCGCCGGCGGGGCTCACCGTGGCCTCCACGACCTCGGCGAAGTATCCCCGGTGGCTGTAATGGAACCCGACCCCCATCCCGGTGCCCTTGGGGAGCCGGCGCGTCCCCCAGCCCGACTTCTCCGCGACGAGCGCGAGGACGCCGCGCATCCGCTCGGCCACCAGCGCCGGCGCCTGCGGGCCGGTCGCCGGGGCGTTCGACGCCTGCGCAAGCAGGTCCATCCGGAAGGCGATCGGATCCTTCCCGGCGGCAAGAGCGAGCTCGTCGAGGAAGGAGTGGAACACGAACGCGATCGCATTGCTCGTCGGCGCGCGCAATGGCCCGGTGGGGACGCCGAGCGGCATCGTCGACACGCCGAGGGAGTAGTTCGGCACGAAGGCGGCGGGGAACTCGGAGGGGGAGAGCGCCGCAGAGTTCGCGAAGCTCTCGCCCTCGCCGAACGTCACGAAGTGGTTCTGCCACGCGATGAGCTTCCCCTGCGCGTCGACGCCGGCCTTGAGGCCGTGCCATCCGGCGGGCCGGTAGAAGTCGTGCTGCAGGTCGTCCTCGCGGGTCCAGGTGAGCTTCACCGGAACGCCGGCCAGCTTCGCGATCGCCGCCGCCTCGACCATGTAGTCGTTGTTCAGGCGACGCCCGAAGCCACCACCGCCGCGCACCATGTGGATGTCGATCGCCGTCGGCGCGATGCCGAGCGTCGTGGCGACGAGCTGCCGTCCTGGCTGCGGGTTCTGCGAGGAGGTCCAGATGGTGAGGCGGCCGTCGGTCCAGTGCGCCGTGCACCCCTGGGGCTCAAGTGGTGCGTGCGCGAGGAATGGGTAGGCATAGCGCGCCTCGACGATCTTCGTGGCGCCCGCGAAGGCGGTCGCCACGTCGCCGTCGGTGCGCAGGACGCGCTGCGGCGTGCCGGCGAGCAGCGCCTCGGCGCGCGCGGCAAACCCCGTCGACGACTGCGCGGCGGTGGGATGCTCGGCCCAGGTGACCCGGAGGCGCTTCCGCGCCGACCGGGCGTGCCACCAGGTGTCGGCGACGATCGCGACGCCGGGGACGAGCCCCTGCAGGTTCGTCGTCCCCTCGATCACGAACGCGTGCGTGACGCCCGGGAGCGCGAGGATCTCGTCCAGGTTCGCGCTCACCACCTTCGCGCCGAACACCGGGGCCTTCTCGTACACCGCGTGCTTCATCCCCGGGACGGTCACGTCGATGCCGAAGAGCGGCTGCCCGGTGACGATCTTCTTGTTGTCGATGCCGGGGATCGACTTCCCGATGATCTTGAAGTCCTTGGCCGCCTTGAGCGGCACCGTCGCCGGATCGGGGACGGGGAGGGCGGCCGCGCGCGTGGCGAGTTCACCGTACGTGAGGCGGCGACGCGACGCGTGGTGGTGCACCGCACCGTCCGCGGTGGTGAGCTCCGCGGCGGGGACGTTCAGTGCCTGCGCCGCCGCCCCGATCAGCAGTTGCCGACCGACGGCCCCGGCGCGCCGGAGCGGCTCCCAGTTCATCGGCGTCGCCGTGCTGCCGCCGGCGAACTGACGACCGTATCGGCTCTCGTCCGCCATCGCCTGCTCGATGGTCACGCTCGCCCACGGCACGTCCAGTTCCTCGGCCACGAGCATCGGGAGCATCGTGCGCACGCCCTGCCCCACCTCGGGGTTCTTCGCGATGATGGTGATCGCCCCGGACGGGGTGATGCGGATGAACGCGTTCGGGGTGAAGGCGGCGGTCGGCTGCATCGCCCCGAGAGTGCCGATGCTGTCGAGGTCGATGACGGTCGAGAGGAGGAGCCCTCCGCCGGCGAGGGCGGAGACGCGGAGGAAGTCGCGGCGATCGGTGGTCATCAGCTCACTCCCGTCCGGTCTGCATCGCCGCCGCGCGCTTGATTCCGTCGCGGATGCGATGGTAGGTGGCGCAGCGGCAGAGGTTCCCGTACATCGCGGCATCGATGTCCGCGTCGGTCGGGTTCGGCGTGTTCGCGAGGAGCTCCGCCGCCTGCATCAGCTGCCCGGCCTGGCAGTAGCCGCACTGCGGGACATCGAGCTCCTGCCACGCCCGCTGGAGCGGATGTGACCCGTCGGGGGAGAGTCCCTCGACGGTCGTGACGCGCCGTCCCTGCACGGCGCTCGCCGGCACCTGACACGACCGGGTCGCCGAGCCGTTCACGTGCACCGTGCAGGCCCCGCAGAGGGCCGCGCCGCAGCCGTACTTCGTCCCCTTGAGGTCGAGCACGTCGCGAAGGATCCAAAGGAGCGGCATGTCGGCAGGCACGTCGACGCTGCGTGCCGTGCCGTTGACGGTGAAGGTCACCTTCATGAGCGGGTCCTCCGATAGGTCCCGGTGGTGAGCGGGGCGGTGAGGTGGCTGGGGAAGCGTTCGGCGGTACGGACCGTCGACGAGTCGAGCGCGACGAGCGCGATGGTCCGCGGGGCGCGGACCGTCGACGTCAGGGTGTAGGCGTCGGCCGCGGCGATCCAGGTGCCCTGGTCGACGAGGGTCTCGGTGCGGTCGAGCACGCCGCTGAGGAAGACCCGCATCCAGGCCCGCTGCTCCCAGCGGCCCGTGGTGTCGATCGTGATGGCGGCGGAGTCGAGGATGATCTGCTCGAGCACGACCCCGATCCCGCGTGCGGAGATGGTCGCGGGGAGGGTCGTGTCGTTCACGGTGTGCAGATACCACGTGGCGCCCGCGACGGTCGGCGGGGTGGCGGGCAGGAGCACCTGCTCCCCGGTGCAGGCGAGGCCGGCGGCGCAGAGGAGGAGCGCGAGGGAGCGGCGGAGCGGGACCATGGGGGCGGGCGAGGGACGGACGGCGGCATCGGCCACCGCGTGGGGCCGCCTCGAATCTCACCCCGACACAGACGTCGGGCAAACTCGGGGCGCGGGTCGGAGGGCCGTCTCCTACATTACGCTCGCCGCGTATGCCCGTTCCCCCGCTCGACCTTCCCCTGCTGCAGCGCCCCTGGGGCGCCGCCCTCACGGCGGCGCTCGTCGTGGTGAATCTCGTGGCGAGCCTGCACGCGATCCTCCGGAAGCGTGACGTGCGGGCCGCGACGGGGTGGACCGGCCTCATCTGGCTCGTCCCCTGGGTGGGGGCCCTCCTCTACGCGGCGCTCGGACTCAATCGCATCAAGCGGCGGGCGAGTCTGATGCACCGGGCCCGGCGCCGGGCCCCGCTCACCACGACGGGCCAGCTGCGCATCGCACGGGCGCGCGGACAGGCGCTCGCCGATCCGCAGCTCCACGCGCTCGCGACCCTCGCCGAGGCGGTCGCGGACCGACCGGCGCTGAGTGGGAACGCGGTGACGCTCCTCCAGGACGGCGACGCGGCCTATCCGGCGATGCTCGAAGCGATCGCCGGGGCGCGGCACACCATCGGGCTCTCGACGTACATCTTCGGCGACGACGTGGCGGGGCGGCCGTTCATCGATGCGCTCGCCGCCGCGGTCCGCCGCGGCGTCGACGTGCGCGTCCGCATCGACGGCGTCGG
>JACCDL011343641.1_pt1 | contig 17837 bp, 13 predicted proteins | sample 7441931 | NCBI WGS metagenome assembly JACCDL01 (sample SAMN15323437, study PRJNA562643) | freshwater metagenome | isolation source: river surface water | place: USA:Blue River Watershed | collected 2017-08-16 | reverse complement strand
AGTTTCTCTGTGACCGTCGACGCAAAACACTACATCAACTTTTCTAGTTCGATTACTTACGGTACCCAAACGATGCCACCATTCAGTATTTTGTATTCCACCGTTAGTGCTTAATTGACAATATCCGCCGTAATCTGTTAAGTACTCTACCATATTAACACATTCTGAATTAAAAGCGGGATCACCTAATACACCACAAAATTTAAACTGTTTGTTTTTTATATGACGAGGTGTTGGAAACATTGTTTTTAAATCATCTAATTTAAAACTATCTATTTCTAAAATATCAGGATTCTGTGTTCTAGCACATCCAGGACAGGCAGCGTTACAATTACTTGTAATTTCAAGTTCAATTTTTTTAATATTATCAATATTCATTTAAACTGCTCTGCAAATGCGTCATACTTAGTGCCGCATGTTTTGGCACAAACTGCTAATTTTCCTTCAGCACAACTTGGCTTATTCCAGCTGTTCGGAACAACAGACTGAAAATACGATCCATCAACTATGCTTTTAAGACTGTGTGTTTTTGCATTTATTGAATCTTTTCCCACAGAATTAATTGCTTGCCAAATTTGTGCTGATTCTGGTTTATAGTACCAAACATACATTTGGCCCGCTGTCCAACAACAGGGTTGAACAACTCCCTCAGCACTAATATATAGCGACTTTTCCTCGGCCACTTTACATTTTATTACTGCACTATCCAATTCTTTTTCTAATTTGGATTTTAATGTGGGATCTGTATTAAATTTTTGTGCGCCTTGAACTTCCAAAGCCTCTGACTGCTTTGATGGTAAAAATTTGATAACTTCCTCTTTACCTACAATTTTACCAATTTGATCTAAAACACTGTTACGATATTTTATATTCGTAGGTGCTTGTAATAATGTTGTAGGTGTTCCTTTACGATTAACTGCTTGATGCATTTCTTTGGTGACCCCGCTGGCATTACTAAAAAATCTAGCACTCTTTTTATACTGAAACTTTTCAAATCCCATTGATTTGCTCAACGCTTCTGCTTCCTCAACTTGGTGCTCGTTATGTGCAAAAACAATATAATCCCAACGTGCCCTACCGCCAGCTTCAATAAAAGCCTTGGCATTTTCCATTATTTTAGACCATACAGTGTTTTGTCTGTATAAGTGATTCGTGTCACTTAATCCGTCAATGCTAAAAACAACATACGAGTTTTTACCTAACACTGTTGCTAATTGTTTCCACCATTCAGGTTTTTTAGCACTGCCATTAGTATACATGGTTAGATTCATTTTAGAATTATTACTTCTAAAATAATCAAATACTTCTAAAGTATCGGCTGCGGCAACAGGATCACCAAAATTTCCGCACATGTACATTCTATCCAACTGCTGGATAAACTCTGGAGTAAAAATTTTTTTACAATCATCTAATGATAACTCATTGTCTTTTAAGTGCGGATTATCTTCTCCGCCATTAATATTCCTGGCGCACATAGGACAACTGGCGTTACATCTTTCAGTAATCTCTAAATGAACTGTCCTAATATCCTTGTATGCGTACATTATTTGATACCAATCCTCATAAACCTTCTATACTTACCTAAATCGATACTATTGCTGTACAAACACTTTCCCATCGGAGTTGCTTGTGCAAACTCTTCCAAATTGTTACTACAATTTACATGATCAGAAATTTCAAAATAATCATTAGTTTGCAGAACAACAATTTTACCTACAGGTATTGAATTATACCAATCACCAAATCGTTCAATATGTTCACAACTAGTGTTAATAACAGTATCTGGTATATCAGTTAAACTAACAGTGGTACCATCAGGCTTTTGTATCTCATATGTTTCTTTATTATAGTTTATATCTAAAATATCTTTTGTTACAGATTTAAATTGCCAAGAATTCATTTCCCAATGCTTATTAAATCTTTCTGCAATATCAACACACGATGGATCTATGTCAAAACTTCTAATTTTATTAATTGTTAAATTAGCTTCAAATAGCATCACAGATAACGTTGCATACCAACCTGCGCATAAAAATACAGTGCCCAGATTCAGATCTAAATTTTTTAATTCATTAACTAACCACACTTTGCTTTTTAATTGCCCTTGACTGAAACAATCACTATTAAACTCCACATCATTTAATGTAAAATGTTTAAAAGAATTACTAAAAGTAGTAGGTGTAATTTCAGAAAGTATTTTCCATAAAGAACTAATATTATCGTCCAAAACTAGTTTTTTAAGATTGTCATTATTGCTTAAACGAAAAATACTATGTAGGTTTTTTTCAGTAACTGCTTTGCGAAAATCTTCAATTTCTTCTTTATTAAAGTTTTTTACTAATCTAAACACACTGTACAAGTTTTCTTCCATTACTGCTTTTCGCATTTCTTCATTGCCCAGCAACCTAAAAATGCTAGATAAATCCTTGTCAGTATATGCTCTTCTGTAATCCCGCAACTTTTCGTTATCCGGAAACAAAATTTCAAATCTATCAAGATAATCTTTTATTTGCATTTTTCTTCTACATCCGTAACGTCATATATATTTTTTAAGTATTCAAAATCATTAATTTTTTTCATCTCAGTTGGATTCTGTGCATTTTCTGTCCCATACAATTTTCCGGCTAATGCCCCGGCTAATGCAAACTTACCAAATGGACGATTTTTTCCAACGCTACACCAAACATCTAGTCTATATTCAGTTTCATCATTTTTTTGTCTATCAATAACTTTGCCTGCTAATTTAGCACATTCCCTAAATGCACTGCGCCAAGTATTAAAAGGATCTGTGTTGAATAAAGTAGTATTACTGACTTCTTGCACTGCTTTAAAATGATTGCTGATGCTTGTGGTCATATCTGTACGAGACGTATCCATGTCAATGGTCATTTGTCTCGGTAATAATTTTACGCCGCCATTACCATATTCTAAATCATTTATAGGATTACGACTACGCCAGACATGTACTGTGTTTAATTGATTTGTTGGTGTTTGATAATTAAAATCAAAACTGTCTAGTACTTCGGCATCACCGTCAACTACCCAAAACATTTTTGTAAATGCTTTTTTAGCTGCCCTAATATGTGCCTGATGAATTCCCTTAACACCGTGTACACGCATGGCCATAGGGAATCTAGACTTCAGCCTTAGCCAGTTTTCTTCAGCATTTAGTTCTTGATAACTGATAAAAACAATATCGTACATTAAGTGACCTTTGTTCTAGCAGGATTTCTATAAACTAATTTAAAAAATCTACTGGCTGTTTCATCAATATTTCCCATTGGTGTATTCATATGTTTGGTAATTTCTGCGCCTAATTTTTGTATTTCATCTAATATATTGTACTCATCTATATTTTTAACAACTTCATTATTCCATAAATCATTTAGATAAGAAAAATCTCTAACATTGGTATAATCCCAGTCAGTTAAATTAGTCTTGTAACACCCGTGTCTAGCACCATAAATTGCCCAAACACCATTTGTAACATCCATGCCCACATGTGCCCATACCATGAGACGTTCTAAATTTTTCCAGTGTATAAATTTTCTTGCTTGTCCAGGATCTGCCAATTTAGCTCCTTCTAAAAGAGTCATTTTAACACCTTCACGGAATCCTGCTCTCCATGCTTGAAGTGGAGTTGCATTATTGTGTATTTCACTAAAACAATCATTTTGTTGAATGTAATGTGCGTCCCAGCAAAAATCCACCTGTGCTTTGATATTTGATGGATCGGCATTCTCGTGGGTTTTCATGTTTAATACAAACTCTTTGGGCCAACATTTTATGCCCCCGTTACCATAAATTAAACCATTAATAATATTATAAGCACCCCAACTTATAACACTTTTGGATAAATCGACAGTGTCTTCAATTTCTACTTTTTGATTTATGAAATCAGGTTTAATAATATTATCGCCGTCAACTGTGATAAAGCGTTCTGTATCACTTATTTTGGCACAGGCTTTGTGTGCGGCATCACTACCTTCGACTCCATGTATACGTTTTGCCCAAGGTACTTTAGTCAGCAGATCTGCATAGTTTTTTTCTGCATTGGGTTCATCGTAACTGAGATAGATTATATCACAGTCTAAAACATTAATCGTCGTCATTTTTTAACAATCCATATGAATCAAATTCAGGATAAACATAGATGCTTATTGAATTTAAATTTCGTTCTTCTTCGCTAGAAAAATTTATTGCTTTTTTAGACAATAAATCTAATCCTTTTATTTCCAAGGTTGTTACTAATAAAGAAGGATTCGATTTACTAGTAACATAAAATTTCATTGAAGAATTTAAATTTCTTCTTTGTAGTACATCTATAGATTCACTGCTTAAATGTACTTTCCAGTGATCAGCTGAATGTATAAGCGTGATATCACATTTATTTTTTGAGTCTACATTAGGTATTTCATAAATCACAGACTTTCTTATTTTCTGTTCTATAGTTGTTTTAGCTAATGTGCCAGATTTAAAATATTCTAAATCGTATCTAGCAAAATCTTTTTTGCCTAATAAAAAGTCTTTGGCTCTGTCAAATGCAACTTCTAAATAATCCAAATTGTCGTATTTGATCGGCGAAATCATTGTTATTTCTTTTTGGTCATTATAATAGATGTAGGCAAACTTCGGTACCTCATAAGGCCGTTGCGCTATCCTTAATTCTTCTTCAGTAAGATAATCCATCTATTTTTTCTAAAATTTGTTCTGTTAAAAAATCATCTTCAGTATAATGAAAAACTCCTAACTGTGGAATATTTGCCAAAGTCAATGTACCATCATAACTGTAAGATATTACATCTTGCCAAGATTTATGATTTGAAATCCAGCCCTGTATTGCTGGCTTCATGTGTATAAAAGATGGCGTTTCAGTATCTATTAAAAATTCCTGTTCAGCATTCATAAATTTGATTGCCAAACTGGCATTTAAGTCCATACTACAAAATTTTTGTTTATTTTTGGATGCAAACGTATCATAAAACTCTTGATAATTTTTTGTGATAACTTCTAACCATTTATAAAATTCGTAGGCTCTATTAGTTTTTTGAAAATAGTGGACTCCGAGATAACAATTAGGCAGACTGTTTGCTGTAAAAGTTTTTCTATAAAAATCACTGTGTATAAATCTGCCTTTGTAATCTTTAACTTTACTTGTTAATACAACATCTTTATTTGATAAAAAATCCCACCAATGATCGTTAGATCCCAAAAGTAGCATATCTGTATCATATACTAAATTTTCAGTGAATGGTGTTGTATGAATAATTTTCCAACGATTGTGAATTTTCCACTGACTATCTTTAGCATCATCATTACCCGGAATTGAAACGATATAATCAAACGCTCCACGATATTCGTCTGGTACAGTGTCAGATGTTATCAAACAAGTTTGATTATATTGTTTGTTATAATGTTTAATTGTTCTAGCCAGTGCATATGCCTGTGTGACATAATCAACTGAACTATTTTGTGCTAAAAATACATGCCCTTTACTCATAACTTTCACTCACAATTTTTAAAAGACTGTATTTTGACATTACGTGAATATCTAAATCAGTTGTAGTAACTGCTGTGTACTGATCTGATGCGCCCTTCCTCTGAATTAAAAAATTCATTTTTGTATCTTTATGTTTGATAAGGAAATCTCTGTCAGTAATGTAAAACATTTTGTTTGGGAAAGTGTTTATCAAATCCTTACCTAAAATGTGTATAGCAATACTAAATGCATGATCATTGCGAAATTTTATGCTTGGGAGTTGATACAATTTTTGATAGTAATCCCAGTTAGTTTTTATATGATTTACTAACTTAAAAAACAGTTCTGTTTTTTTATTTTTTCTAAAAAAGAACACAGTTGCCCAATAAAATTTTATTGAGTACTGACTAATGTATTCAAATTCCGATGTATCTCTCCAGCTGGCTAGATCCAAAGAATTATTATAAATTAAAAAGTCGTTTGGTTGCTCCCAGCAATACTTTAAGAAATCACTGTTTATAATAAAATCAGAATCTATAACTAGCGTTTCATCATAGGGTGTAAGGTCATAGCAAGTAGATCTCGATGCGTTACGCCAAGTTGCAGATTTATAACTATCAGAACCGTTATAAAACCTTTTTACCTGTGTGCTGGTATCGTTATCTACTATAACTTTATCAAACACATTTTCAAATGTGCTTGTATCGTAACTAGATTGATCTGTAACGATCGATACAGGTAGATTTAAAAATTGTTTAACTCGCTTGGCTGCATAGGCAGCTATAGATACATAATCTATTTCAGAATTATTAAAAGCAAATATCAATACACCCTTGGTCATAGATTTAAAATGCCTTCAACAGATCTACAAGATCTAAGTTTCTGATACTTGTTGTGATAGGAATTAACTGCTGAAGAATACGTATTTAGAATTTCATCTAAGAATGTTTTTAAATTTTGGATATCTACTGGTAAATTGTTACTGTCAATAATAACAGCATCTTGCTTGTCTAAATCAATCAATGTTTTTACAAAATTGATTAATTCTCTATCAACACGAAAACATCCGCCGTTGAAGAAATAAATGATATTTTGATTGTATTCTTCGACTAATATACGTTTTTGATCTGCCAATGTGGTCATATAATTGGCGATTTCAAATGCTTGTTTTAGCTTGTCATCCATAGAAACTCCTCTACTCTATTATAAAGAGAGAGGAGTTAAAAGTCAAGAGTTTTGGATTATAACCCTGATTCTGAAACTGCAGGGGCAGTTAATTCAACGTTGCTGCCAATTGGTCTAAAAATTCTAACTACACTGGTCAATGTTCCGTCAACATCTTCGTCTACACCAGGGCCTGCAGTACCTAAGCCATCAGCACCAAGAGTACCAGGATCTACAGGTCTTTGATCTCCCGAATCATCGTCTCTAAATTCGATCACAAGAGTTAATTCAGTTGCTGTGTTATCACTGGCATTTTTACGTGCATAGATGATATAGTCGTTTTCGTTGTAAACTCCGGCTGCGGCTGGCTTTTCAAATACTTTTGTATTCGATGTAGTTAACTGATACCACCCAGTACTAGTCTGCGCTGTTCCGCCTGTACCACTATAAGTTGTTCCATTAGCAGCCAATGTAATGGTGCCCATATCGCTTAGTAAATTTTCCCAAATAGTATTCTTACTTGTTGCGCCGCCACCAGACCTACTAGCAGTGAATCTAAATTGTCCGCCTGCGTTGAACCAATGACGAGCAGCATTTGAACTTGCAAAAGTGACTGTAACAGTATGCGTTAACACACCATTCCAAGCAGTTACTCTTTGTCTAGAAACAAATGCTTCTTCTTGTCCTTGATTACTAGCAATAGAAAATCTATTTGTTGTACAGGTCGTAGCATATGTTTTATATTGATTTACGAATTCGTTAGTAATTTTATCACTGGTTGTTGGCACTGTTAAGTTAGCAGTTTCGTCAACTCCAGTTTGATGCGTTCTAATTTTTAATAAATCAGTGCGTAAAACACTCCACTGACTTACTGTTACTTTATTATTAATGGCTACTTGTGAACTACCAACTGCTTGTCCATAACCCTGGTCAGCAAGTCCAGTTCCTAATAAAGTTTGAACTGTGTCTTGAACGTTATTATAGTCGGCTGCATAAATTGTATCGCCGTCATTCTTTGGGTAAATTCCTGCTGATCCTGGCATCTTAATTCTCTCTGTTAATTTCTATCTATTTATTTTACAGTATTACTGCTTCAATTAATTTCTCACCGGTATCATCACTTGATTCAAGGGCGATTCCAAATACATCAGCAAATTGATGGAAGGTGGCATGCACTGCACATCCATTATCGGCAGCTACTAAACGGTCACCTTTCTTAATGGCTCCAGTAACACGAACAGGAACACGACCTTTAAGTGCTACTGCTTGACCTTCTGCTTCGCTATTCATTAGATAAGCTGGTTTTTCTGAAATAACACCAATAGCACGATCACCGAAAACTGATGCACGAACTTCTTTCTCGCCGCCGACTGCTACTACTGTACCAACAGAATATTGAGCATCTGTAGCATAAACCTCAGCTAAGTCAGCGTATTCTGCTTCTGATGCTACCCCTTCAAATCGATTTGCATAAATGTTTCCAGAACTGTCCCTTGCTGCGATTGTGTTTACGCTTGACGCAGTAGATGCAGTTCTATAAGTGCCACCAACATTTACTGAATCTGCTTGAGTTGCAGTGCCATTAAAACTTGTAGCAAAAACTGTTGCATATCTTAAAGCACTAGATCCAATATTTGATGTATTATTAACACCAGGTAAAAGATCTGCACCCACAAGTCTTAGTGGAATTTTTGTGCCGCTTAATGTTGTTTTAAAGACAATAGTGTCGCTTAAATCATTTTGAATCGTCGGTGTTGTTCCATCAATGAACACACGTAGATCATTGTCATTACCAACTGTATAACCGACATCAGCAAATCTTTGAATCGCCGTTGGATACTCTGAAACGTCTTTTCTAGAGAATAGATTAGCATCAATGCCACCAAGTTTTAAAGCGTTTGATGTTGTTCCCCAGAATCTATGATCTGAGCTAGTAACCCCAGCTACTTCAACGCCAGCTGTTACGTTAGGAGTATTAACTAATGTAATACCTTTCTTGATTACGCTGAAGCCAGTGATAGGATTAAGGGAATTGTTAAGGGTAAACTCATCACTGCTAATAATATAAACTGTAGTGCCATCTATAACTGCTTCAACAATAGCATGAGTAGCACTGGAATTATCAACAACACTTCTAGAACGTAGCTGAGTAGTTTCAGCATCGGCCACTGCCTGTGGACCAACGAGTATAAATTCGCCGCCATCCCAAGCATATAGCTGGTTTGTTGATGTATTGAACCAAAAATCACCTGTGGTTAGTCCTACTGGTTCTGTAGTCCCTACTTCTGCACCACCGGTGGTTCTAAATTTAGTACCATCGTAAAATTTTAGCTTTTTGTTAGCACTGTCGTACCAAATCTGGCCCGTTGTTTTTTTGGATGGTTCGCCTGTTCCAGCGAAATTTTCTAGCAAATGTACAAAATTCTCATTTTGCACTTCACCGTAACCGGCATAATTCTTACCGATAAGTTTAATGTCCAGTGTCGTATCAACTGTACCATCTTCAACAGTGGTTAACAGTGTACCGTTGTATCTATTAATGTTATAAGGCATTCCCTAAACCCCTTTTCTATATTTATTTAAACTAAGTTATTCTCATAAACCCAGCCCCTTGTCGCCCCTACATAGACAAGAGTAAATGCTCTACCGCTTTGATTTACAGTTAAATCAGAAGTGGCGTTGTTAATTTTGCTACCGTTTCTCGCAACTGTTACGTTATAAGTACTGAAACCAGCACTTGAAGCATCAATAATTGTTACATAATCTCCCACTGATGGGCTGGCTGGCAACGTAATTGTTGCTGGAGCAATAATATCAACAATTAATCTTTCACCAGCAACTGCTGTGTGATTTGTAGTAATTCTATTGTAATAGGGCTTAAATTTACCCGCTGTTAGAGTCAAATCGCCAGATAATGTTATACTGCCGCCTACATCTAATGTTGCTGTAGGAGAAGATTTGAAAATACCCACATATGAAGTTAATGGTTTAACAGTGATTGCGTCATTTGTAAAGGACGCATTTTTAACCTTAACAACAAAATCCTGTCCAGAATTGTTACTGATCATCTGAAAAGACGATGCACTAATTCTTACTTCATTATTTTGATTAGGACCAAGTATCAAAGGTGTACCATTTTGTACAGATAATGTTCCTATCATCGTACTGTTAGATGTTGTGCTAACAAATGATGTTGCAGAAAGTGCTGTACCTGTGGGATTACTTGGATTAGTTAACCCGTCAGCTTTAGTTGCTGTGGCATGTAGTTTAAAATCCGAAAGTGAACTTGCGTTAAATCCTTTTTTGATTGTTCCAGAAAATCCATCAATCGCTGTAGCAGGAGTAAACTCATCTTTGCTATAAATGCCCATTAAGGTTTGACCGCACCATTCCTTAACTATCACTTTAAGGTTACCAGCAGTGTCTTGAACACTGGCTACTTCTGGACCGGAAATTCCTTGCTCATCACTATACAAAGGCCCTGCAAGAAGTAGATCAATACCATCATAAAAATACATCTGATTTTTAACGTTGTTGATCCACAAGTCGCCTTGTATCAAACTGCTAGGCGTTGTACCCGAAACAATCGGACCACCGCTAGTCCTAAATTGTGAGCCATCATAAACTTTTAGTCTATTATCGGAAGTATCGTACCATAATTGTCCTGTTATTGGAAAATTAGGTGCTGTTGTGTTTGAAAAATTCTCAAGTAATTTTATTAAATTTTCGTTGAAATATTCACCGTAATTAGAAACGTTTTTTCCAATCAAAGTAAGATCAGTACTTGTCTGATCAATAGTACTGTCAATTAGTTCTGTTAAAACTGATCCGTCAGTTTTGTTTAATACATAAGCCATTATGCTATCCTACCTGTGAATATAATATAATTCATTGTTTGATAGTGGTTAGTAACTGTAACTGGTACACTTAAAGTATCTGATGGCAAATCATCCATGAATATACCACCACTATCAACCATTAACTGTCCTTGACCTGAAGCAACAAGACCGTTAGCACCTTCAGCGTTTGTATCTGGAGGTGATCCAGCACTAGGTCTAAATGCAAAGAATTGACTGCCTGCATTACCTTTGAGATCGTGTACGTGTTCAGGTAAATTATTTCTTGTAAGAGTTACGTCACTACTACCACCAACTCCGCCTCCAGAATCTACCGCAACATCTGTTACTCTATTTGCTGAACTATCACCACCATTACCCATATTATCTCTTCCTAATGGGAATCGGCCCCTTAAATCTGGTAGACCAAATGTGGAAACACCTGTTAATAAGCTCAGTGGTTTATAATTGTATTGTATTACAGCAAACAATTCAGGATAGTTTGCAATTAGTTGTTCGCTGCCATCGCAAAATAAGTATCCAGTAGGTGCTACAGTTCCAGCAAAGGGAAACACAGCGCCTGTTGGTACTGTTGGAACGTTTCTTAGAAAAGTACTTTTTGTGCTTTTTCTAAGATTTCCGCTTCTACTTATAAGTATTTCATCAGTACTAAAAGAATCTAATAATGCAGTTTTGTTAGTAATGAATGTACTAGCAATAATACCTGTTAAAACGACCTTACCTGATGTAGTAGATCCATTAAAATTAACACCTGTACTAACTACATCACTAGCTTGAATAATATTGCCGCTGCCATCTAGCCTATCACCTAAACTAAATTCAGTATTGCTAACTAAACTGCCGGCGCTACCACTAATATTACCAGTTAAAAATCCAGTAAAACTGCCTGTAAAATTGTCAGCAGTAATGCTATCTGCATAAATGTTACTCCAACGAATTGCGCTAGATCCCAAGTTGTATGTACTGTCAGTTTTTGGCAATATGTTCTCTAAAGAACTTGCTCCAGACACATTTACGCCTTCTCCAACAAAAAGACTTTTTGTAACACTGGCGCCGCCAGTGGTTTTTATGCTGCCAGTAAGTAAATTGGTAGCATTTTCAGTCCCAGTAACTATTAACTGACCGCTTGTTTTAATATTTCCTGTAACATCAAGAGCTTCGTCTGGGTTAGTTTTGTTTATACCAACACGCTCCGAACTATCTATTCTTAATACTGTTGGAGTACTTGATGATGTTTTAACTTTAAAATCAATGCTTGAACCGGAAATTTTATTATAAAATACGACTGTGTTGCTATCGATACTGATACTTAAAGCAAGATCACCACCAATACTAACACCTGCATTGTTTCTAACGTTTAAACCATAGTTGGTAGTGCTAATTGCATCACCTCTTAAGAAGCTTGAAGCGGCAATAGCTGCACCACCTACAATCAATGCTTCTGCTTTTTCTGCTGTACCCCAAAATTTATTACCTGTGGCGCTTGAATTAAAATTCTTTGTAGATAAATTAATACCTTGTTTAATACTAGTAAAGCCTTCTATAGCTGATTTAGGTATAAAATCATATTCGCTTATAATTGCTACACGCTCATCTTTAACAAACAGCGTTAAACATGGTCTAATATTATCACCGACTGTGTCAGAAATTAATTCAACTTCTGCACCAGTTTTTTGACCTATGCTATATTGTGGCCCAACTAAAACCCAACTTGTACCATTGTACAAATATAGCTGTTGGTTATCAGTGTCTACCCATAGGTCGCCAATAACTGCTGTTGCGGGCTGTGTTGTTGATTTTTTTACGTTACCGGCCGCTACCCATCCAGTTCCGTCATAAAGTTTTAATTGATTGTTAACACCAACTGTTGTATCATACCACAACTGTCCAGTAATAGGTGTTGTTGGTGGAGAACTTTTTGCAAAATTTTCTAGCAAATGTAAAAAATTTTCTGCAATAGCCTGACTATAACCAGCATAATTTTTACCTACAAACGCTACGCTTTTTTCAGAGTTCAGAGTCTGATCTTGAACTGTTATCGGGGTCTTTGTAGTATCAGTAAATCTAACTTGATATGCCATCTTATGCTCCGGCTATGCCTGTTAGGCTTTGAATTCTGACTGTATAATCGATTTGAATTAAACGATTTAAACTTTTTTGTACAGGATGGAATATCACATGCGTCAATAATCTACTTTGACCACTAGTGCTATAAGATTTTAGGCCTAATTCGTCAAATACGAAATTTCCCTCGTTATCAGTTGTATTATCAAACGCATTTTGTCCGTTAGGCTCACCGTAATCAAGTAAGCAGGTCACAAATACGTCAGTATAATTAACACCAGTTACGTGTCTTGTTTCGATATAGTTTCTTGTAGGATCAACGTTTGATACACTTCTGTCATCAACTACTTTAGTATAACGCTGATTGTAAAGACTTGCGTTAATACCTGTACTATTTGGGGTCAAATATGTAATTATTCCTGTGGGGTCAACTGTAGTTCCACCATTACCAAAGGCCATTTCATAAATAAATCCCTGCCCAGAATTAGCTATACTCTCTGCAAGTGCTATACTCATGTTTTCATAATGGATAGCATTGCGCTTATTGACAGCTATTTCCCCTGTTTCAGGGTACCAAATTTTAATATGCCCTTCTATATGTAATCCTGTTAAGTCTTTATTTTGCATGGTTGTCTCTCAATCAGTGTATTTATCGAGGGAATAAAGTGCTAGTATTTTTAAGAAAATTAGCAACTTTGTTATTAGATTCAACTAAACTCCTGCCGGGATCATTCCAAATACGGCCAACTTTCTTCACAACAATGATTTTAGTTCCTGCGACTAGATCGTTAGTTAAACGAACAGCGTCTGTGGTTCCATCAACAGCAAAGTCAGCTTCAAACTGTTCGTCGCCTTCTGGACTTTCTGGATGTATGTCATTGTTATAAACTTTATACGGAACTTTATTAAGTCTCTGTGTTCCAACAAAGTATTCCCATTTATCTTTATCATCTACAAAGGATTCTGAACTAGTGTGATTTTGTAAACAACGGAACATATATGTTCCATATACAACGATCTCGCCTAGACTATAATCTACTTCTGTGTTCCATAGTCCCTTAATACTATAACCGCCCACAAATACTTCTATTTCATCACACTGTCCAAATTGCTCAGGTATCGTATCTCTATACCATTCAGTATATTCAGTGCTGCCATCATCAATGGTTCCCATAGTTGGTTCTGGGGTATATTGCAGTGGGACAAGGCCAGTACTACCATCATAGATATGTGTATCGATGATCATGTCATCAGTGTATGGTATAGTTTCAGTAGGACCAATATCTATCACATCTAATCCAACAGCATGTACCATTGGTGTACCAGTTCCTAATGTTCCTCTTCTAATCTGAGAAAGAATATTGGCATTCTTAACAAAATACTCAATCCTTTCACCGTTAACATAGATAACTCCTGGTAAATTTCTTCCCCTATTAGGTTCTGTCAACACACTACCATCATCAACAATTATTTGATTATCATAATAATTCAAAGGCTGTGCTAACACAGTACTTTTTTGTTTCGAAATTCTCTTATAGTGATCCCTGTTTAACATATCTTTAAATTGCATATATCCGAATCCGGATCTAGATACGTTGCTAGAGAAGGTTATAATATCAAATTCATCACCATCAATTGGATCATCTGTTAATTTAACTTCAGTTTTGTTAGACAGTAAGACATAATCTACACTTGATGTCAGTAGTGTATTGTTTTTAATTACTAATACAAAGTCATCACTGATTACTTCTCTGCCTAGGGCAATAATACCACCTAAACTCTTGCCATATTCTAAATATTCAACTGTGTCTGCTACAAGAGAGTTAGCAGTTTCTATAGTGACCTGAGTGCGTTCTACATCCAGAACATCATGATTGTACATACTTAATATAACTATTTCATGATTTAATGCCGGGGTATTAGAGAAGGTTACTAACTCTACTGTAGAATCTGTAGAAATTTGATAATCAGCATTTGGAAGTATGCTAACAATCATTCTTCCACCATCTACATAATTAGAAATATTTAAAATGACATTGCCAGTTAATAAATCTAATCTGTAATCCACCATTAAGGTTAACTCAACACCATTCAAGTAAACTTTAAAATCATCAGTTTCATAAGAATCGGCTTCAAATTTAACTGTAGGAATTTTATAAGTCAAGTTATTGTCTGACAATGTGTAATAGATATTGTCTGGGCCAGATAAAATTTGATTAGTTGTACTATTTCTTACAATTATATTAGCCTCAAAAGGATCTCTATTGCCCAATGTATTTGTCAAGGCAAAAGTATTTGTAGATCCATCGCCGACTATGATTTCTTTAGAAGTTAAACTAAATGTTCTTTCTGAAGATCCAGAAATTAGATAATTGATAACAGCTCCAGATTCAGGAGCAGCGCCAAATCTTATACCTACTTTGTTTATGCTTTCGTAAGTGTCGTCTGTTCTAAACAGTACATAATCCTTCACTACGCCAGAAACTACAACTAACGAAGTTGCGCTATCGCTCCATGTTGCGTTAGTCATAAATTCGATAGTGCTGCCATCACCGACAAAGTAATTTAAATCCAATATGTCAGTTCCGTTATATCCAAAGCTAGTTACAGAAACTATAGCTTTATTAGTTGGGGCAACAGCAAATTCCACAGATTTAGTATCATAATTTACAGTATAATCGTCACCTAATTCTACTATTGTATCATCAACTTTTACTATAATCGCTTCCTGAGTATTAGGATATTGTTCCATAGAGAACACTTTATTGACACCATCTGCAACATAATTCTTAGTTGTTACATTGGCGGATCCGTTTGTTGGTCTATGGTACACTTTGATAGCCACTGCATCAAAAATTTGTCCTGGAACAACTTCTTCAGTGGCTGGACTAGAAGTAGGTGTTACAAACCCGTCTCCATCTACAATAATATCTTCAGCTGATAGTCCAGTGGCTGTAGAATAAGCAAGGTCGCCACCGCTTAGTGCAGTGTCATAGTCTAAGTTATTTGGCGCTTGCGAACCATCGCTAGTGGACTTTCTAAATATAATTTGATCACCAGAATTAATATCTAGCGGAGGATTACTTGTTAAATTTGGTAGTGCAAATGTATTTGTTACCCCGTTACCGATGATCGTTTTCATCTTTGCCGTAGCAGGTGCTACTAATCTTCCATTAGGTTGAACTGTGCTACCGTCATAAACATCAAAATATAAGTCATCAATTCTTACTCCGTTGACATAGACGTTTATTTGCTGGCCCGCTGCAGGTGTGTATGGCAATTGAAATTCATAACTACTGTCACCTACTGTGATAATATAGTCATCAAATGTTGGATCAAAGGTGTCCCAGACATCGTTGAACCAAGGAAGCTCATCCCAACCACTGCTGGCTTTAAAGTCTAATCCAACAATATTAACACCACCGTAATCTACGCCGGTCATAAGCTGAGCCATGTCTTTGCCCAACTGTCCTGTTTCCGGATTATAATAGTAATTGATGCGATCTGCCGCTGAAAGATTGTTGAAATCCTTTACATATGTAATGGTTATCTGATCTCCAACAGCTGGTGCTGTATCAAATGTTAGCAGTCCAGAATATGAAGTATATCCTCTTGACGTAGATTTTTTACTTGTAACAGTATATGTGTCACGCAATGCTTCTTGATTTTGTACTACAACTGTTGTATTTCCAATGCGTGTGTCTGGACTCCACTTTAATGGGAACTGTAGTCTAGATCCAGTGCCAGTGAATGTTTCAGTTACAGACAGGTCTGTAATAAAGAAGTTTCTTGTAATCCTATCAAATTTAATTTTGATCAAGTTACTTCTTACAGCATCATTTTTTATAATAGATATAGCTCTAGCATTAACGCCAGTTGTTGCAAATCCGCCAGAAATTTCTACAATAGGAGCCTTTAAATATCCTTTGCCCTTAGACAATATTTCAACTTTAGTTACTTTTCCATTGGCTATGTAAGCTCTGCCAACTGCTGGCTCTTCACATTCACCTATGAATCTAACTACTGGTCTATTAATATATCCAGATCCGCCATCTATTAATACGACTTCATCAACTTTAAATCCAACATTGTCTAACCAATGTTTCCATGGGTATTGATTGATTTCTTCGTCGTTTGTAACAATAGTTTCGTTTTCAACAGTGACTGTTAATGGTTCTATTTTATTATTTTTAGCCAAAGCAGGTAAGTCAAAATCTGTAACCACGCTTTGACTATTATCTACTGCTGTGTAATTACTTACATATTCACGAATTTTAGTTCTATAAGGTTTTACTTCAGAAATATAATTCTCAAAATCTTCTAAACTGTCGTTATTATATGTAACTTTTTGTTTTAGTTCGCCTACGTTGTGCATGGCTTTTACAAAACTTGTTTTGAATATCCAATCAACAAATGTTTGTTCTGCCAATACATAACGCAAACTTGAAAAGAACAAATCTAAGTAGATGTATCTTAGATCATCTTTTAAAATTTTATTTTTCAATGCTGTCAATATTATACGTAACTCTGTAGAACCAGAGTTATCATAAGTGTCAGCATCAAATAACGGACCATCAAAGCCTAAGTTAGTGTCAACGAACTGATAGAATTTATTAGACAACTGAATAGTTCCATTCTGTCTTCCAATAACTCTATAAGATTCCGTGTAATCAACACTCTTGATATTTGCAAATTTTTCTAAGAGAACCCATCCCGAAGATCCAACATTTTTTACTTTTACTATTTGTCCAACATCAGATACTAATGTATAAAGTTGATAAGTTCCATCTACAATGTAATCAACTTTTGTAAACTGATTATATCCAACATCATACCAATCGATATAATTCCAAAATTGTGTTACATCGTAGCCCTGAGTTTTTGTTCTAACCCATGTATTTGATGAAGTATTGAAATCGTAGATGCTCCAACGTCCTATAGCATTACTATCACTTCTAATCAGTGTGCTTAAATTTCGTATGGTTATTGTAGTATCAAATTCACTATAACCATATCCCTTATTAATAATATTAACGCCAGTGATGCTACCGTTAGTTTGATCGATGATTGTTTTGACCCTTGCGTCTTTACCTGCACCGTTAATTGTTAGGTAAGGAGCATAGATGTATCCAGAACCTGGATTATCAATTAAAACATCAACAACTTCACCATCTACTACAACAGGTCGTAAACTTGGCTGTCTAAATCCGCCAGTATTAACCAATCGCAATTCATTATCTGCATCGATCACATAATCGTACAGTCCCGATACT
>JACCDL010969507.1_pt1 | contig 17873 bp, 18 predicted proteins | sample 7441931 | NCBI WGS metagenome assembly JACCDL01 (sample SAMN15323437, study PRJNA562643) | freshwater metagenome | isolation source: river surface water | place: USA:Blue River Watershed | collected 2017-08-16 | reverse complement strand
GACCATGCAGTTTTCATTACAGCTCCTTGCGCGACATGGCGTTGGCGATGTACTCGGCCTGACGGATGGCCAAAGCCACGATCGTCAGTGTCGGGTTCTCTGCTGCACCACTGGTGAACTGACTGCCGTCAGAGACGAACAGGTTCTTGATGTCGTGCGTCTGGCCGTGCTTGTTGACCACGCCGTCCTTGGCTTTTTCACTCATACGGTTGGTACCGAGATTGTGTGTCGAAGGATAGGGCGGTGTGAAGATAACGCGCTTGGCACCGATGGATTCGTACAAGGCCTTGGCCTGCTTGAAACCGTGGTTACGCATGGCGATATCGTTCTTGTGGTCACTGAAATGCACGTTTGGAACAGGCAGACCAAACTGGTCTTTCTCTGTTTTGTGCAGCGTGATGGCGTTGGAAGTCTGTGCCAAATCTTCACCAACGAGCCACATACCTGCCATGTTGTCATACGCATCCATCGCGCTCGAGAAGTCACGGCCCCAGCCAGGAGCAACGCGGCCGCCGCCTGGTTCAAGGAAGGCCGCCATGAAAGGAACACCCAATGACAGCGTTTCCATTTCATAGCCGCCGACGAAGCCACGGCTTGTGTCATGACGCGATTCATCCTGAATGATGCCCGCCATGGTGGTGCCGCGGTACATGTGAACCGGATTTTCAAAGATGGCATAGACCGAACCAGTCATGTGGCGCATGTAGTTCTTGCCGACTTGACCGGAGGAGTTCGCCAGACCATTCGGGAACATGGTCGATGCCGAGTTCAACAGCAAGCGCGGGGATTCGATCGAGTTACCAGCGACGCAGATGACGCGGGCTTTTTGCAGATAGCGATTGCCCTTGGAATCACTGTACAGAACGCCAGTAACCTTGCCCGAACTGTCGTGCTCGATTTTCAGTGCCTGTGCGTCAGAGCGTACTTCGAGGTGTCCGGTTTTTTCGCCCTTGGGAATTTCTGTGTACAGGGTGGACCATTTCGCACCGGATTTGCAACCCTGGAAGCAGAAACCGATCTGCTGGCAGGATCCGCGACCATCACGAGGCTGCGAGTTGATCGACATATTCCCAGTGTGGAACTTCTTGTAGCCGACTTTTTTCGCGCCAGCAGCAAGAACCTTGTAGTTGTTGTTGCCTGGCAGACGAGGGATACCATTGGTGCCGGTCGTGCCCATCTTGTCTTCAGCGCGGGCGTAGTACGGCTCAAGGTCTTTGAGCGTGATAGGCCAGTCGAGCAGGTTGGCGCCTGCGACGTTGCCATAGACCGTTTTGGTCTTGAACTCGTGCTCCTGGAAACGCAGCGATGCGCCAGCCCAGTGAACTGTGGAGCCACCGACTGCTTTGACGATCCATGCGGGCAGTCCGGGGAAGTCTTTCGAGACACGCCATGTGCCGGACGTGGTCCGCTTGTCCAACCACGAAATTTTGCTGAACATCGGCCATTCATCATTGTCGAAATCATTGATCTCGTGGCGCTTGCCTGCCTCGAGAATAACGACGTCAATCCCTTTTTGTGCGAGCTCATTGCCCAGCGTGCCGCCGCCGGCACCCGAGCCGATAATGACGACTACCTCATCCTTGAGGTCAAATTTTTTGGAAGCCATGCTTGTCTCCTATTACCTTTGTGTTTTTGTCGGTGGGTTCAGGAATGCGAATTACGCGCGATCCATCCAGGTCTGGTCATTGAAGCCACGATTGATGTAGCCGCCTTTATCGGCCGATGGGCCTTCATAACCCAGCTTTGCCCAAACGGCTGGCTGGTTGTAGAGGCTAACGACGAGATCACCGCGCATCTTGGCGAAAAATTCGGATTTGGCCTTGTCCATACCCTTGAGGATGGAAACGCGATCTGCTTCTTTTTCAACTTCTGCGTAGGGCTTCTTGAATTTCTTGTTCGCTTCGGCATCCAGCTTCGCAACACCATCCAACAGGAGCTTCTTCAGCTTTTCATCTGCTTTAGCCTGTTCACCGTAACCACTGACTGCATTGGTGTAGAGCGTGTCTTCGAAACGGTCGTGCGGGAAGATATCGCGCGCCATTTTAGTCAGAGTTTTGAGTGCGTCGGCGCCCAATACTTCAGCCGCTAGTGCAGCTTCGGGCATCAACATCATAGGCAGGGCACCGCTGGCGGTGGCAACTGTTCCAGCAGATGCGATTTTGAAAAATTGCCGGCGTTTCGGCTCTTGGGGTGATGACATTGTTGTCTCCTCTGCGCTTTATAGTTGTGAAAACGACGTTGGTGCTGCCAGTTCGGCCCGTGCCGATCTTCTAACGGTCTTCTCTGCTTCGGGTAACCCAGCGGATGTAATTTACATCCCCAGAGAATTACTGTGAAGTATTATTTACCGTGCAACTTGGCTTTGGGTAGTAATGCACTACTACGCGAAGGAATTCTCAGCACCGGCTTTTTAAAGTGTGATGCGACGCAAAATTTTATTTTTCAGCGGGAAAATTGAATTTTAGGCAGCATGGACTTGGATTGTATTGCGTTGCAGCAGAATTAATCGACGAGGCTTGCTGTCCGATGCGGTGAGGTCAGGCTGCCCGGAACTACGAATTTGTGCGCCGGTTGGTATTCAGGATGTTTTATCGTCGTCCGCCAAAGAGTGCGGTTTGACGTTAGGCAGTAAATGGCCGAGTTTGCTCGCTTTGACTGCGAGATAGTTGGCGTTGAATGAATTGCTTGTTGCGATGTGTTCTACGCGTTCGGCCTTGATGTCGAGCAGCTTCATCGAATCGAGCTTGCGCGGATTGTTGGTCATGAGTTTGAGAGCGCGAATGCCAAAGTGAGCGAGCATCGGTTCGCATACGGCGTAGTTGCGCGTATCGTCTGCGAAACCAAGCTGGTGATTTGCCTCCACCGTATCTGCACCATTTTCCTGAAGTGCATAGGCGCGAATTTTGTTGACCAGACCAATGCCTCGGCCTTCCTGTCTCAGATAGAGCAATATGCCGCGACCTTCTTCAGCGATGCGCTTCAATGCGTTCTCGAGTTGTGCTCCGCAATCGCAGCGTTGACTGAAGAGGGTATCTCCAGTAAGGCATTCGGAGTGAAGTCGTGCCAATACGGGTTCGCCACTGCCCACATCGCCCAGAACCATGACCAGATGTTCTTTGCCTGTGCTTTTTTCGAGGAAGGCGTGGAGCTGGAAATTTGCCCAGGGCGTGGGCAGTGCGCAGCTGGCTACATGCTCGATCTGTGGTCGCGTGGGAGAAGAAGTATCGGTGGTTTCAGCGCGCTGCATTGGGATATGGATTCATTCGGCATTCAAAAAGCAATGCGGCGTCGCGAGCTGTCGCGATCACCGCATTGTCGTTGCTCAGCCCGGATTATGCCGTAATCAGGGCGCTCATGGCATTCGAAAGACTTTGACCGCAGGATGTGAAGGCACTGGCTGTCACTAGTTACGCACCGTATGTGGCGGCTTGGAGACCACAGGGCCCAGGGTCGCCATCCCGACCTTTTTTCAATATGGCAGATCAAACAATAAAAATTCAGCTGATTCAGCTTGATCTGCGGTGATCTTGTCCTCACTCGTCATTTTGAGTGCATCACCGGCGGCCAGACGCTGCCCGTTGACGGTCAGTTTCCCACGGATCAGGTGCACGTAAGCCGAACGCCCGGGATGCAATACATGCGTGACCGAAGCATTACCGTCTAAAAGGGAAACATACAGACGTGCGTCCTGATGAATGGTGACCGAACCCTCACTCCCATCGGGCGATGCGATCAATCGGAGCCGGCCTTGTTTGGAGGCGACATCGAAATGCTTTTCTTCATAGCCGGGTTCAATCCCCTTGGCTGCGGGCTCTATCCATATCTGCAGAAAATGCACCAGCTTCTCAGGTGAGTTGTTGAATTCGCTGTGCATGACCCCTGTGCCTGCGCTCATTCTCTGCACGTCGCCATAGCGCAAGACGGAGCCATTGCCCATACTGTCCTTGTGTGCCAGCTCGCCATCAAGCACATAGGAAATGATTTCCATGTCCCGATGCCCATGAGTACCAAAGCCCTTGCCCGCCTGAACCCGGTCTTCGTTAATTACAAGTAAAGGCCCGAAGCCCGTGTGGCGGGGATCGTAGTAATGCCCAAATGAAAAAGTGTGCTGGGAGTGGAGCCAACCAAAATTGGCGAGACCACGGTCTTCACTTTTGCGTAATTCAATCATCTCTCATCCGTTGCAGGGCTGTACATCAGTGTTTGTTAGGTCGGCGTGTGGATCAGCGCACAATCGACTGTATTGTGGATTTTAGAAATCTGATCGCCTTGCGGTGCTCAATGAGCCTCTGTTCCATACCGACTCTACGCAACGGCGAAACGCCGTGTGAAAAAAGGGAGGATTTTAGCGTCTTTTGCCAAAGGGGCCGGCGGGCGGGGTGCCGTCGGGGACGTCGGTGGTCCGCTGAGTTGAGCCTGGTGCGGCTATTTTCGGGGCTTTGCGCTGGCCTGAAAGCCAGATATTCGCTGGGCTTTGGTCTTTTGGCCCGGCTTCGGAAGTCACCAGGCCAAACTACAGCGGTGGGTCAACCGCCTCAGCCGTTGTAGACAGCCACGTCCTGACGTGCTTCCAGCGGAAAGTAGGCAAGCCCGGGATTGGGTCCGCGTGCATGCCGCAAGACATAGCCTTCGCCGTAGGCGCTGGTTAAGGTGAACTGACAGCGGGTGACCGCCTCGATCTTGAAACGCAACTGAAACATGGTTACGCGGATATTACTGCCCTCAGTCGACCTGCCAGACAGCTTGAACAGCAGCAGTATCTCCTCGAGCGGAATGACGCTGCCAAAGTGATGAAGAAAAAGCTCGGCGACGGCCACTTCGGAAGGTGTCAACTGTATGGACTCGGTACTGAAGCAAAGCATGCGTGACTCGGCAGCCAGAGTCAGCTTGCCGCCGGTGACTTCTGCATGAAACCGGTGAAAGCGGTTCAGGCTGCTGAATATTCGCCTCACGGTGTCATGCATGGATGGTCTGGTAACCCAGTCGGATACGACCGGTGGCATTTCAAGCAATTCCGTCGTTGGCAAATCTTCAGGCAGAAACATGATCAGAGGTGCGGGAGCGTTCAGGTGATTTTGTGATGCAGTCATCCCGAGGAACTCGCGATTGCTGATGACCCATAGATGATCGATGATGCGGCTATCGTTGGCTTCCAGTAAGACGACGGGCATTCCCTGTGAGGTGTGTCGCAGATGGTCTGCAATGAGGGGATGCTCTATTTTTTCCAATTGCCAGTTAATTGGCTTTCCGTGCAAATGGGTTCGAGGGAAGGCAGAATTTAACGCAGCCAGTTCTTTGGTAATGCGTTCAAACAGGGTTTGACCCATGACTCTCAAAAACACTCGTACCATGATTCCTCCCGGACGGATGGCGAAATGAACTCGATACCGAAGGACCTTTTAGCTCCGAAGGCACGAGAACTGATGAGGACGCAACCGCCTAGCCGCTGGTTGCGATGGCGTCCTGAATTTCCTTGATGTCTTGCCACAGATTGACTTGTAGAAGACGTGCCCTTTCATGCGATGCATATAGTCTGATATCGAGCGGTGAAGACCAGATATCTTCGTGACTGACAATGACCAGTTGGCCAGATGACAAATCATCCAGCACACAACGTTCGGGCAGCCACGCAATACCAACACCGTTGAGCGCAAGTGAATGCAGCACGCGTGTGTGTGGACTTTGTGCAACCACATTGAAATAGGGTGTGGACGTACGAAAGCGTATGAGCCCGTTGCATAGCCGCCCAAAAAATGTTTCTGGCGGGTAGGCCAGCAGGGGCAGGCTACGAACGTCGGGATCGGATAAAGAGTACGCGGGTTGCCCCAGTTCATTTGCCTTGCAGACTGGGATTAATCGGTCAGACCCTAGGGATACAGAGGTACAGGTTTTTTCATCGCCTGACATTGGCGAAATAGCGCTGTGATACACCATGAGCAGATCACAGCGACCATTCGACAGGGCGACCATACCCTCGTAGGTCTCGCCGGCAGAAATCTCGAACTTGAGGCCGCTGATGCGCGCGTTGATATCGCGTATCCAGTCAGAAAGAAAATGTTGGGACAAAGAATGCGCGACGAATAGCTTGACACCGGAAAACACTTTGCTGCGATGCCCGAGTGCGATGCGGGTTTCTTGAAGTTGACGAACCATTTCCCGCGCCGCATCTCGAAACAAATGACCCGCCATGGTCAGACGGGGTGGGACGGTATCTCGATCAATGAGGGGTATTCCTATCCACTCTTCCAGAGACCTGATGCGACGACTGAAAGCGGATTGGGTCACATTGCGAGTTTGTGCAGCGCGCGTGAAACTGGATAAATCTGAGAGCACGAGAAAATCTTCTAGCCACTCAATATCCATGCTGTCTCCCTTTGACCTTGTCCGTGCGGGCCGCCCTGAGGGCGCGCTGATCCATACGCTTCACTTTCAATTAAAAATTTTCATGAGGGAAGCACTGAGGCCGCCATACCGCCGTCTTCCAAAAATGAAAAATGGCACCAAGCCATTGCTCACCTGATCCCTGACCAGCCCTGAGTCGGTGACCTGTCATAAAACAGTAGATTCAGCATTTCCTTAAATTTTCAAAAAACGAATGTAATGAAAAAAGTTCCCAACAGATAGAGCATTTGTTGTTATAAAAATCCTGAGCTCTGTCAAAAATTGAGGTAAGTATTAAAAATGTATGATTGGCACAACGCATTCAGCGAGCAAAAAATCCTCTACTTTTTATGACGGGATCATGTCTACAACTGCGTATTTCAAGATTGGGAGAGAGTGAGCAGAAAAATCTGAGGTCTCAGACGAGCATGATGCAATGTCAATACAAAATAACCGACGAAAAAAAACCGCCAGCAGATCGCTGGCGGTTTCATGTTGTTGCTTGGAGTTAATCAGTGCGCGTGCACATCATTATCCTTGGTCTCGGCAACAAACAGTATGCCGATAACCGCAGTTGCCATCGCGATGATGATGGGGTACCACAAACCGTAATAGATGTCGCCCTTGTAAGCAACCAGAGCGAACGCCGTAGTGGGCAACAAACCGCCGAACCAGCCATTACCGATGTGGTAGGGCAGGGACATTGAGGTGTAGCGTATACGGGTTGGGAACATCTCCACCAGCATGGCAGCGATTGGACCATAGACCATCGTCACATAGAGCACGAGGAGCACTAGCAGCAGCAGTACCATTGGCTTATTAATTTGTGTTGGATCCGCCTTGGGAGGATAACCCGCCTCCTTGATCATCTCTTTCAGCGCATCGGTGAACTCTTTGTCCTTGGCCGTTGCATCTTCCTTGGACAAGCCCGCAGCGTTGTAGGACTCCAGAACCTTGTCGCCGACTTTAATCGTGGCGGTCGTGCCTGGTTGTGCCACTTCGTTTTTATAGTTCACCGAAGCCGCAGCCAACTTGGCCTTGGCGATATCGCAGGACGACGTGAATTTCTTCGTGCCGGTCGGATTGAACTGGAACTGGCATTCCTTGGGATCAGCAGTCACGACCACCGGTGCGCTGATCTGCGCCGCTTCAAGCGCTGGGTTGGCGTAATGCGTGAGTGCCTTGAAGATAGGGAAGTAGGTCACCGCAGCGATAATGCATCCCGCCATGATGATGTTCTTTCGGCCTATCTTGTCCGACAATGAGCCAAACACAATGAAGAACGGTGTACCGATCAGAAGTGCAGCCGCGATCAGGATATTTGCCGTAGCGCCATCGACTTTCAGCGTCTGGGTCAGGAAGAAGAGCGCATAGAACTGACCGGTGTACCAGACCACGGCCTGACCTGCGGTAAGACCCACCAAAGCCAAAATCACCAGCTTCAGGTTTTTCCACTGACCAAATGCTTCAGAAAGAGGAGCCTTTGAGATTTTGCCTTCATCCTTCATGCGCTGGAAAGCTGGAGATTCGTTCATAGACAAACGAATCCAAACCGAGATCGCCAGCAAGAACACGGATACCAGGAAAGGAATACGCCAGCCCCATTCGGCGAACGCCTCCTCACCGATTGCCGTACGCGTCGCCAGAATCACCATCAGTGACAGGAACAGGCCCAGCGTCGCCGTGGTCTGAATCCAAGCGGTGAATGCTCCACGCTTTCCGTCGGGCGCATGCTCGGCCACATAGGTCGCTGCACCACCGTACTCGCCGCCGAGCGCAAGACCCTGCAAAATCCGCAGTGATATCAGGATGATAGGTGCTGCAATGCCGATACTTGCATAGTTAGGCAGTAGGCCAACCACGAAGGTCGACACACCCATCAACAAAATCGTTACCAGGAATGTGTACTTACGTCCCACCATGTCACCCAGACGACCGAACACGATCGCGCCGAATGGCCGCACCAGAAAGCCCGCAGCAAACGCCAGCAGCGCAAAAATGAACGCGGTATTCGGGTCAGTACCTGCAAAAAATTGTTTCGCAATGATCGCTGCGAGTGAACCGTACAAGTAAAAGTCATACCATTCAAATACGGTGCCGAGCGAAGAGGCGAAGATAACCTTGCGTTCTTCGGCAGTGATGCCAGGGGATGCCGCCTGATCAGTGGCCATTGATGTCTCCTTAGTATTTTGATATCGCTGATGGCGCATGCAAAGCGCGTCAGGCTGCCCGAGTGTAGGCATTCAAACTTACGGCTGCCTTGCTTTAAACTTACAAAAACTTACGGCCACTACCCGATAAAAGAACGGTCGTGCGGAGGGTTATGCTATCCTCGTTCGCTCGCTTTTGCGGTCCTAATTCATCAAATACACCCTGGAGACTCTCATGACCGACGCCGTCATCGTATCGACCGCCCGCACACCGCTGACCAAATCATGGAAAGGCGCATTCAACATGACGCATGGCGCCACGCTGGGTGGCGCAGCGCTTGAGGCCGCCATCACGCGCGCTGGTATCGAGGCTGCTCAGGTTGAGGACGTGATCATTGGATGCGCGAACCCCGAAGGCGCGACCGGCTTCAATATCGCGCGTCAGATCGCGCTGCGCGGCGGCTGCCCGATCACCACCGCTGGCATGACCATCAATCGCTTCTGCTCTTCTGGTTTGCAGACCATCGCCACTGCGGCGCAGCGCGTGATTGCTGGTGAGGGTGATATTTACGCCGCGGGCGGTGTGGAGTCGATATCCTGCGTACAGAACGAAATGAATACGCACATGGTGTCCGACAGCTGGCTGGCAGAGCACAAGCCAGAGATCTACTGGCCCATGCTGCAGACGGCAGAGACCGTGGCCAAACGTTACAACATCAGCCGCGAACGTCAGGATCACTATGGTGTGCAGAGCCAGCAGCGCGCTTCAGCTGCGCGTGCGGCCGGCAAGTTCGATGACGAAATCATCGCAGTCAAGACCACTATGGCGGTGGCTGATAAAGAAACAGGACAAATCATCACGCGCGAAGTCACGGCAACCGCCGATGAAGGTATTCGTGCTGATACGACTTACGAAGGCGTGTCGCAGATTCGTACTGCCATTCCTGGCGGTGTTATCTCTGCCGGCAATGCGAGTCAGTTTTCCGACGGCGTATCGGTGGCCATTGTGATGAGCGACAAAGCCGCTGCCGCAGCAGGTAAAACACCACTGGGAATTTTCCGGGGCTTTGCTGTCGCCGGATGCGAGCCGGATGAAATGGGCATTGGTCCTGTGTTCGCGATACCCAAGCTGTTGAAAAAAGCCGGACTGAAGGTCGAAGACATCGGTCTTTGGGAACTTAACGAAGCATTTGCAGTGCAGGTGCTCTATTGCGCGGACACTCTGGGTATTCCCATGGACCGTTTGAATGTCAATGGTGGCGCCATTGCGGTGGGTCATCCCTATGGTGTGTCCGGTGCGCGGCTGACCGGCCATGCGCTGATCGAAGGCAAGCGTCGCGGTGCCAAATACGTCGTTGTCACGATGTGTATCGGCGGTGGTCAGGGTGCGGCCGGTTTGTTCGAGGTCGTTTGAGGTCGCCTGACCCGCTGTCTCCACGCCAGCCATGAGCTCGCAGATTTTGTCCAGGCGCGACCTGGACTTTCTTTTGTACGAATGGCTGGATGTCACCGCGCTCACTGAGCGCGTCCGATTTGCCGAGCACAATCGAGAAACCTTTGATGCAGTTCTCGATTTGTGCGAGCAGATCGCGACAGAGCAATTTGCTACCCATAACAAAAAAGCCGATCAGAACGAACCGCATTTCGACGGTGATCGCGTCACTATCATTCCCGAAGTCGGCGTAGCGTTAAAAGCGTTTTGTGATGCTGGCCTGATGGCCGCCGGACAGGATGAAAACTACGGCGGGATGCAACTGCCTTGCGTGATCGAAAAGGCAGGCTTTGCCTGGTTCAAGGGTGCCAATGTCAGCACCTCGGCGTATCCCTTTCTCACCATCGGCAATGCCAACACCTTGCTCAAGTGTGGCTCACCTGAGCAAATAGCGCGTTTCGTTCGGCCCATGCTGGCAGGGCGCTTTTTCGGCACCATGTGTTTGTCGGAACCGCAGGCAGGCTCGAGCTTGTCAGATATCGTCACGCGCGCAGAGCCCGAGGCCGATGGCAGTTACCGTTTGCACGGTAACAAAATGTGGATCTCCGGCGGTGACCATGAGCTCTCGGAAAACATCATTCATCTGGTACTCGCCAAAGTCCCTGGGCCCGATGGCAAGCTGATCCCCGGTGTGAAAGGCATTTCGCTCTTCATCGTACCCAAATACTTGGTCAATGAAGACGGCAGCCTGGGTGAACGCAATGATGTCGCTCTGGCCGGACTCAATCACAAGATGGGTTATCGCGGTACCGCCAACTGCCTGCTCAATTTCGGCGAAGGCAAATTTCAACCGGGCGGACAAGCGGGCGCTATCGGATATCTGGTGGGCAGCCTGCATCAGGGACTCGCTGCGATGTTCAACATGATGAATGAGGCGCGCATCGGCGTCGGTCTGGGTGCCGTGATGCTGGGCTATTCAGGCTATCTGAAATCACTTGATTACGCCCGTAACCGACCGCAGGGACGTCGCGCTGCTGACAAAGATCCATCAAGGCCGCAAATACCCATCATTGCGCATACCGATGTCAGACGCATGCTGCTTGCGCAAAAAACCTACGTCGAGGGCGGTCTTGCACTTATTCTTTATTGCGCGCGTCTGGTCGATGAAGAAAAAACGGCTGACGATGCTGCCGCACGTACGCAAGCCACGCTCTTGCTGGACATACTCACACCCATCGCTAAATCCTGGCCCTCACAATGGTGTCTGGAAGCGAACAATCTCGCCATTCAGATACATGGCGGCTATGGCTACACGCGCGAGTACGACGTCGAGCAACTTTACCGTGACAATCGTTTGAACCCGATTCATGAAGGCACGCACGGCATTCAGGCCTTGGATCTGTTGGGGCGCAAGGTCGTGATGCAGCAAGGCGCGGCGCTCACTCTGCTCAGCACAGAAATTCGCGACACACTCGCGCGCTGTAATGATCCTGCGCTTGTGATGGCGCTCGCCTCGCGCTGGGACAGGCTGGAGCAGGTAACGGCATTGCTGCATCAGGCAGGCGATCCTGATCTGACCCTTGCCAACGCAACTGTCTATCTGGAAGCTTTTGGCCATCTGGTCATGGCCTGGATATGGATGGAGCAATTTATCGTCGCGCGTCGCGCGCTGCACCAGGGGGCTGATTTTTATAAGGGCAAGCTGCAAGCCTGCCAGTGGTTTTTCAATTGGGAGTTGCCGCGCGTTGATGCGCAACTTAATTTGCTCGCTGCGATGGATGCCACCACATTGAGCATGCAAGACAACTGGTTCTAACAATGGAATTTGTATGATCAAACACATCGTGATGTGGCAATTGAAAGCCCATGCAGAGGGCGCTGACAAAGCCACCAATGCCGCTAAAATGAAATTTCTGCTTGAAGCTTGTGCCAATATCGTGCCCGGCATGGGTGCGTTTGAAGTCGCATTGGCGCAAGAAGGCATGGAGGCAACCTATGACGTGGTGCTCTATTCCGAATTCGAATCACTTTCAGCACTGGACGCTTATCAAAACCATCCTCAGCATGTCGCGCTCAAGCCCTTTGTCGGCGCCGTGCGCGAGGCGCGGCAATGCATGGACTACGAAGTGAACTAAGGAGACATCAGATGCACAGCATTCAACAATTGTTTGACTTGAAGGGCAAGACAGCGGTCATCACGGGTGGCTCGCGCGGACTCGGTCTGCAAATTGCCGAGGCCCTCGGAGAACAGGGCGCATCGCTGGTGATCACTTCGCGCAAACAGGATGAGCTAGACGAAGCTGTCACACATCTGAAAAAAATGGGGATTACTGCAACCGCGATGGCGGCCGATCTGGGCAAGGCCGAGGCCATACCGGCCTTTGTCGCATCGGCGCTTGGTCATCTCGGTCATGTCGATATTCTGGTCAACAATGCAGGTGCGACCTGGGGATCACCTGCCGAGGATCATCCTCTGGAGGCTTGGGACAAGGTGATGAACCTGAACGTGCGCAGTATTTTTCTGCTTTCGCAAGCCATAGGCAAGCAGTCGATGATTCCGCGTCGATCGGGCCGCATTATCAGCGTTGCCTCCATCGCTGGTCTGGGAGGCAATGGCGCTTCGGGTATGCAAACCATTGCCTATAACACCTCCAAGGCCGCCGTCATCAACTTCACGCGTACCCTGGCAGGTGAGTGGGGTCAGTATGGGATTACGGTCAATGCGATTGCTCCTGGCTTTTTTCCATCGAAAATGACGCGCGGCTTGCTTGAAAAGCTGGGCGCAGAAGAAATGGCAGCACGCGCGCCCTTGCGTCGCTTGGGTGACGATGAAGATCTCAAAGGTGCTGCCTTGTTGTTTGCGTCGAATGCTGGCAAACACATCACCGGTCAAACGCTGGCGGTTGATGGCGGCGTGTCTGCGGTACTCAGCTGATGAGCAAGCAGGCTTTCCCGGTCGAGATACCGTTTCTCACCGATCTGGGTGTGGAGTTTCTGGGCATGACTGATGGGCGTGCCAAGATCGCACTCGATCTGTCAGAGCGTCACATGAACAGCTGGCGTGTCACGCACGGTGGCGTAATCATGACCCTGATGGATGTGGTGATGGCGATGGCAGGTCGCTCGCTCGATCCTGAATCGCGCGCGGGTGTTACCGTTGAAATGAAAACCAGTTTTTTGCAGCCGGCAGGTTCGCCCGGTCGCCGTCTGATCGCAAGTGGTCATGCATTTCACCGCTCGACGACGATGTGTTTTTGCGAAGCCGAACTGCATGATAATGACCAGCTGGTCGCAAAGGCGATGGGGACTTTCAAATACCTCAAACGTCTCGACGCAGCCAACCGACTTTGAACCGGAGAACTCCATGAATAACTTTCAACGCATCGTCCTTGCTTCACGTCCGCAAGGTGTCGTCAGTACCGATAATTTCCGTCTTGAGACCGTACCGGTGCCGGATATCAGCGACGGCCAGGTGCTGGTTCGCAATCATTATTTGTCGCTCGACCCGTACATGCGCATGCGCATGGAAGACGTAAAAAGCTATGCAGCGCCTCAGGCACTGGATGAGGTAATGATTGGCGGCACCGCAGGCGAAGTCATCGCCACAAAGAATCCGAAATTCTCAGTCGGTGACAAAGTCGTCGGCATGCTCGGCTGGAGCGAAGTCGCAGTGTCCGACGGCAGTCTGCTGAAAACAGTCGACACGACGCATATTCCGCTGTCTGCTTATCTTGGTGCCGTTGGCATGCCGGGTATGACCGCATGGTACGGCCTGACGCAAATCATGGCACCAAAAGCGGGGGACACCGTCGCAGTGTCTGCAGCCAGTGGCGCAGTTGGCAGTGTGGTGGGGCAGTTGGCTCGCATGCGCGGCTGTCGCGTGGTCGGTATTGCGGGTGGCAAGGAAAAATGTGATTACGTGGTCAATACACTCGGCTTCGATGCCTGCATCGATTACAAAGGCGGTAATCTGTTCAAAGAGGTGAAGGCAGCCGCACCCAATGGCGTTGACTGCTTGTTCGAAAATGTCGGTGGCGTGGTGATGGACTCGGTACTGGCGCGGATGAATCCCTACGGGCGCATCGCGCTGTGCGGCCTGATCTCCGGCTACGATGGTGTGCCCATGCCAATACATAATATTCATGCGGTACTGTCCATGCGCCTGACCATGCGTGGCTTCATCGTGTCCGAGCACATGGAATTATGGCCCGAGGGTTTGGGTGAGCTTGGCCAGTTAGTCGCCTCCGGAAAACTGATTTTCCGCGAGACGATTGCCGATGGATTGAGTGCAGCGCCTGAGGCTTTCCTGGGTCTGCTGCGCGGGAAAAATTTCGGCAAACAGCTAGTCAAACTGATCTGAGGCCGCGATGAAAAATTTCAGCCAGCGTGTCGCAGTGATTACGGGTGCAGCAAGTGGCTTCGGTCGCGAATTCGCGCGCGTGGGTGCTCAACGCGGCATGCGCCTGGGGCTCGCTGATGTACAAAAAGAAGCCTTGGCAGAGACCGCAGCAGAGCTTGAGGCAGCCGGCGCAGAAGTCATTACGCAAATGTGCGATGTACGCAAAGGCGAGCAGGTTGAGGCGCTGGGCCGACTGGCGATGACCAGTTTTGGTGCTGTCCATCTGGTATTCAACAATGCAGGTGTGGGTGCAGGCGGTCTGGTCTGGGAGAGTACTCAAGCCGATTGGGAATGGGTATTGGGCGTAAACCTCTGGGGTGTGATTCATGGTGTGCGCGTCTTTACACCTCTGATGCTCGCCAGCGCCAAGGACGACCCATCGTATGAAGGCCATATCGTCAACACCGCATCGATGGCAGGATTGCTGAACCCGCCAACGATGGGGGTCTACAACGTCTCCAAGCATGCGGTGGTATCGCTGACCGAAAGTCTGTATCACGATTTATCACTGGTTGAGGCACCTATCGGTGCGTCAGTGTTGTGTCCTTATTTTGTCCAGACAGGTATCAGCCAATCACATCGGCACCGTCCGGATGATGTGCAAGCTGCTGCGGCACCTACCGTCAGCCAGCAGGTATCACAGGCAGTGCTCGAGAAAGCAGTCGCCTCCGGCAAGGTGAGCGCGGCTGAAGTGGCACAACGCACGTTCGATGCGATTCGCGAGCAGCAGTTTTATATTTACTCGCATCCGGCAGCACTGGGTAATGTGCAGCGCCGAATGGAAGATATCGTCATGGGTCGCAACCCGGGTGATCCCTATGAGGCCGCACCGCACGTGCGCGAAAAGCTTCAGGCGGGCTTGAAAGGAAAAAGCTAATGGCTGCCGCCATCAAAGATGGGCAGTACGCTACGCTGCCCAATGGCACGCGGCTCCATTACGCCAGCGCGGGTGAGGCAGGGCGCCCTTTGCTGTTGTTCCTGCACGGATTTCCTGAATTCTGGTTCGCATGGAATGAGCAGTTGGCAGAATTCGGTGAGGATTACTTTGCGGTTGCGCCGGATCTGAGGGGCTTCAATCTGTCAGATATGCCAGTGGACGTCGCTGCCTACAAGCCGCGATTGATTATGCAGGACATCACCCAGTTCATTGCGAATCTGGGTTATTCCGACTGCATCATGGTAGCCCACGACTGGGGTGGTGCAGTCGCATGGAATATCGCGATCACGCATCCCGGGTTCATCAGCAAACTCATCATTATCAATGCAACGCACCCTTATCCATTCGCGATGGGGCTGGTGAATGATCCGGTACAACAAGCAGCCAGTGCGTACATGAACTGGCTGCGTAACCCCGGTTCGGAACAGGCGCTTGGAAAAGATAATTTTCGTGTGATGGAGCAGTTCATGCTTGGCATGGGTGAACAACCCGAATGGTTCGATGACACCATTCGTGAAAGCTATCACGCGTGTTGGGCGCGTGGCTTAACGGGCGGCGTTAATTATTACCGAGCATCCCCGTTGCACCCCCCCACCTCAGAAGATGCGGGTGCCGCTCGTTTGTCTCTGGATCCTGCAAATTTCCATGTGCGCGTACCGGTACGCGTCATCTGGGGTGAGAAGGACAAAGCATTGCTGCCCGGCTTGCTGGATGGCCTGGAAGATTTGGTGGATGACTTGAAGATAGAACGTCTGCCCAACGCTAGTCATTGGGTCGTGCATGAATACCCGGCCATTATCAATGAGTGTCTGCATCGTTTTCTGAGTGAGTGATTTCACATGGCACGCAAGGATTTTTCGTTTGTTCACACGCTGCGCGTTCGCTGGTCCGAAGTGGATATGCAAGGCATTGTCTTCAATGGCAACTACCTAAATTATTTTGATGTTGCTTTCACTGAATACTGGCGTGCGACCGGCTTGCCTGATGTAATCGCGCAGTCCGAAGCTGGTCTGGAGCTGTTCGCTCGCAAGGCCACAGTGGAATATCACGCGCCGTCGCGCTTTGATGATCTGCTGGATATTGGGGTGCGCTGTGCAGAGCTCGGTCGCAGCTCTTTACGTTTCGTTCTCGAGATCTATCGCGGTGATGAGTACCTGATTTCAGGTGAAATCTTGTACGTGCACGCCAATAGCCGGGTACTCAAGAGTGAACCTGTACCGGCCTCCTGGCGCGAGGCATTGACCGGCTTTGAAAAGGCCCACACTGTTCTGACATGAATATCCGTATTGTCACCGGTGACTGGAACGATGTGCGCGAAGATGCGCAGCGTCTACGCGTGGAAGTCTTTGTCATCGAGCAGGGTGTACCTATCGAACTTGAATGGGACGAGGGTGATGAAGTCAGTATCCATGCCGTGGCCTATGATGAAGCGGGACAGGCAGTCGCTACCGGACGTTTGCTGCCAGATGGTCACATCGGTCGGATGGCCGTGCGACAGTCGGCACGAGGCGCGGGCATAGGCAGTCAGGTGTTGAAAACTTTACTCGCCGAGGCCGCGCGTGAAGGTCATGCTGAACTGGTGTTGCACGCCCAGCTACATGCCTGGGGCTTTTATGAACGCCACGGCTTTGTGGGCGAGGGTGAAGAATTCATGGAGGCCGGCATAGCGCACAGGCGCATGCGGCTCAAACTGCGCTGAATCTAAGAGGCTCTAGCGAATAACTTTTTCCACGAGTTTAGAATCACCGCTGGCATGTACGCGCAAGAGCGTCGATGCTCGCGTGCCATACGCCGGCGATTCAATGCAAATAGGTGAGAGCAATCTTTCCCACTCCAGGCTCACACCGGTGTCAGGCAATCTACTGTCGCTTGCTTGCGTGGTGTCAGCGAGCATTTCGAAGTACGCATCATCCGGTGCAGCCTGACACAGCAAACTGGCAAACTGCGCCTTTGCGCGCAAGACCTTGGGCCAGGGCGTATCCAGCGCGCCATTGGATAGTCCGTAGATACCCGGCTCGAGTGCCCGCTCTGCCTCCCCAGCGTCATTAGAAAACCAGTAAGCTGAAGTCGCATCGCCAATGAGCAAGTTGAACCCGTTGTAATCGGCCGCTGTGTCTCGCAGCGTTTGGATGTAATCCCGGGCGTCAAGATCTCCGCGCAAATAATTGGCGACTAGTTCGCCCCGTGAGCGCGCCTCTGCGCGTGCAGCGCGTCCGTTACGAATGTTGGTCAAGGCTGCAAAGCGACCCTGCTTATTGGTACCAAGCCAGGTACCGCCTGCCTGCAAATCGCGACCTGCATAGATGTCTGGTGCGTCCTCCCACCAGCTGGCAGGCTGAGTCGGACGTTCAAAAAACTCATCCCGATTGGCCGCCATCACCAGTGGACATTGGGGGATCAGCTTCCAGGCGAAAACAATCAGGCACATGTGGAAATATCTATAAAAGTTTCAACGTGGCGCCCACCTTCGGTGAGTGTCAGCAAGTCCGCATCACGCACGGCAGATTCAAGCGCAGCAGGAAAATCCTCGGGGATCTGACCGTAAATCTCCATCCAGGTTTCACAGCCATCTTT
>JACCDL010770880.1_pt1 | contig 17877 bp, 17 predicted proteins | sample 7441931 | NCBI WGS metagenome assembly JACCDL01 (sample SAMN15323437, study PRJNA562643) | freshwater metagenome | isolation source: river surface water | place: USA:Blue River Watershed | collected 2017-08-16 | reverse complement strand
TGTGGGTGTATAAGATATTCTACTATAAGGTTCAGGGTATCACTAATTTCTAATGGATTCATAGGTGTAGTATAATATAAATTCAATTTTATAAAAAATACATTAGCGATATTTAAAAAATAGTAGTAGCTTTATAATAATCTTATAATTTATATTATTTAGTATTGAGTAATTTTAGATACTCAACTATAGTTGTATTACCGTTTATACTAGCGCATTTAATCACAAAATTATTATTAACAGTATGATCAGCGCCAATTGACACTAAATATTTAACTGTATCTAGATGTCCATTTCCACTAGCCCATTGAATTGCGTAATTATTATTAGCAGTATAATCAGCACCAAGTGACACTAAATATTTAACTGTATCTAGATGTCCATTCATGCTGGCACACCGAATTGCGTTATTATCGTTAGCAGTATAATCAGCACCGAGTGGTATTAAATATTTAACTATTGTTAAATGTCCATTTTTACTAGTAAGTTGAATCGCGTAATTATTATCAGTGGTATAATCAGCACCAAGTGATGCTAAATATTTAACTATTTCAGTGTGTCCATTTTCACTGGCGCATTGAACATATTTAGAATCAACTATATTTACTATTAAACTCTTAACTACTGGTAAATTTCCATATTTAACTACTATATCTAAAGCATTAGTATCTATATAAACGCTCAAGAATTTCAGAGATTCATATTTAGGGATATCGGATTTTTTATGAGATCTTATAAAAACTATATTGTGGATATCGTATAATCTATTAGTGTATCGTGATTAACTAATAAGTTTTACGGATGTATAAGATATTCTACTATAAGTTCTAGGGTGTCACTAAGTTCTAGTGGAATCATGGATATAGAGTATTATAAACTCATCTTTATAAAAAATATATCATTAATTCTTTAGCGACATTTAAAAAATAGTAATAGTTCGTAATGATTTTATATTTTTATTATTTAGTATTGAGTGACTTTAAATATTTAACAATTTCAATATAATCTTTTGTATCAGCCTGTTGAATTACAAAATTATAATTAGTAGTATAATCAATGCTAAGTGATACTAAATATTTAACAATTTCAATATGTCCATTTCCACTAGCTAATTGAATTGTGAAATTATTATCAGCAATATATTTAACCCCAAATGATTCGGTAATGAAATCCGTAATTTAATAAACTAGAAAAACAATGTTTTAGAATGATATAAAAATTTTAGTAACGGAATATATAATTACCAAAATTTTTAGAGTCGATATAGATCAATAAACATAATCTAAGCTATATATTAGTGATTTTATTTATGGAATTTATGTAAAAAATAATAAACCCTTTAGAGTTTTGAAATAATAATGCCAGTAGAAGCAATAACTACTCCAAGAATACAGGCCACTTTAATTGGTGACACATCAGGTTCTTCAGAGTTTGAATTAGATTTTCTAAGTTCTGCTTCGAAATCTTGTCGAATTTCTTCTGTTTGGATTCTTTTACGCATATTTCCACGTTCAATCATATATAACATCTCGTCGTAAAATATTCTTTCTTGTTCTTGTTGATTGATTTCTTCTCTCTTTTTAAGATATTCCTCAAAATTTTTGTTATAATCTTCATCACGCTCAATAGGAGTATTTCCAACACTAAACAATCTAGTAATGAAATCCATAATACAATAAGTTAAAAAAAATCAATTTTTTAAAAATGATATAAAAATTTTAGTAACGGAATATATAATTACCAAAATTTTTAAAGTCGATATAGATCAATAAGCATAATCTAAGCTATATATTAGTGATTTTATTTATGGAATTTATGTAAAAAATTTCTATATTTAACTACTATATCTGAAGCATTAGTATTTGTACAAATACTTAGGAATTTTGGAGATCCGCGTTTAGGAATATCTAATTTTTTATGAGATCTTATAAAACTATATTATGATTATTTTATAATTGATTTAGTATCTTGTGGTTAACCTGTGGATATTCTGCTATAAGGTTCAAGGTATCGCTAAGTTCTAGTGGATTCATAGTATAGAGTAATATAAATTCATCTTTATAAAAAAATACATTCTTTGTGTTTTAACAATATTTAAAAAATAGTAATAGTTCATAACAGTTTTATAATTTTTTATTATTTAGTATTGAGTGATTTTAAATATTTAACTATTTCTGTATGACCTTTTGTATTAGCCTGCTGAAGTGCGTTACTATAATTAGCAGTATAATCAGCACCAAGTGATACTAAATATTTAACAATTTCAATATGTCCATGTCCACTAGCATATCGAATTGCGTAGTTATTTTCGACAGTATAATCAGCACCAAGTGATACTAGGTATTTAACAATTTCAATATGTCCATTTCTACTGGCATATTGAATTGCGTAGTTATTTTTGGAAGTATAATCAGCACCAAGTGATACTAAGTATTTAACTATAGCTAGATGTCCATTACTACTAGCATGTCGAATTACTTTATTATTATCAGCAGTATAATCAGCACCAAGTGATACTAAGTATTTAACTGTTTCTAGATGTCCATTCATGCTAGCTAATTGAATTGCTCTATTATTATCAGCGGTATAATTAGCACCAAGTGATACTAAGTATTTAACAATGGCTAGATGCCCGTTTAGACTAGCCCACTGAACTGCATTATTATTATCAGCAGTATAATCAGCGCCGAGTGACACTAAATATTTAACAGTATCTAGATGTCCATTTCCACTAGCCCACTGAACTGCATTATTATTATTAGCAGTATAATCAGCGCCGAGTGATACTAAATATTTAACTATTTCAGTGTGTCCATTTTTACTGGCGCATTGAACATATTTAGGATCAACTGTATTTGTTATCAAATCCTTAATTACCAGTAAATTTCCATATTTAACTGCTATATCTAAAGCATCACTATCTGTATAAATGCTCAAAAATTTTGGAGATCCATATTTAGGAATATCTGATTTTTTATGCGATCTTATAAAAACTATATTATGATTATTATATAATTGATTTAGCGTATTACGATTAACTAATAAGTTTTGTGGATATATCAGATATTCCACTATAAGATTTAGTATATCATATATTTCTAGTGGGTTCATAAATATAGTATAATAAAATTTAGTTTCTGAATTATTATAGACACTAAAAAACAAATACACTTACTAGTACTCTTTTTAACTGAGAGATATTAAATACTCGATAATTTCTGTATAGTTACATTTTTTAGCGCATTTAATCGCGCAATGGTAATCGGCACCACATGATAATAGATACTTAATTACGTCTGGATGTCTTTTTTCAATGGCGCACTGAATTGCAGAATTATTATTAACCATACAATCAGCACCGCATGACACTAGATATTTAATTACATCCAGATATCCGCATCGACTGGCATCACGAATTGCAGAATTATTATTAGCTGTACAATCAGCACCACATGATACTAGATATTTAATTACATCCAGATATCCGTATCGACTAGCATCACGAATTGCAGAATTATTATTAGCTGTACAATCAGCACCGCATGATACTAGATATTTAACAGTAGTTAAGTGTCCATTACCACTAGCATGTTGAATTGAGTAATTATTATCAGCAGCATAATCAGCTCCAAGTGATACTAAATATTTAACTACAACTAGATGTCCATTACTACTAGCCCATTTAATTGCCGCATTATCATTAGCAGTACAATCAACACCAAGTGATACTAAATATTTAACTATAGATAAATGTCCACCTCCGCTAGCCCATTGAATCGAGGAATTATAATCGGTACCGAGCGATATTAAGTATTTAACCATATCTAAATGTCCCTTTTTACTGGCCCACTGAATTGCAGTATTATTATCATCTGTACAATCAGCACCAAGCGAAACTAAATATTTTACTATTTCCAGTTGTCCCCATTCAATAGCCCACCGAACCGCGGCATTATTATCGATAGTATAATCAACACCAAGTGATATTAGATATTTTACAATTTCTAGATGTCCCATTAAACTAGCATATTGAAATGCTTTATTAACAGCAGTAAAATTAACGTTAAGTGATACTAGATATTTTACAATTTCTAGATGTCCATTGCTGCAGGCACATCTAATATAATTTGGATCACTAGCATCTAATAGTAAGTGCTTAACTACTGGTAAATTTCCGTATATAATTGCTGGAACTATAGCATTTTCATATGTATATAAACTTAAGAATTTTGGAGATCCATATTTAGGAATATCTGATTTTTTATGAGATCTTATAAAAACTATATCAGGATGATTATATAATCGATATAACGTGCAGTGATTTACTAATAAGTTTTATGAATGTATAAGATACTCCACTATAATATTCAGTATACTGCTAATTTCTAATGGATTCATAAACACAATATAGTAGGATTCATTTTTTAATTCTGATTACTATCACTAAAAAATAAATTAAATAGTGCTCTTATTTTGCTATTTAACTGAATTACTATTATGGAATGATACTAAATATTCAACAATACTTCTATGTTTATGTTTTCTAGCCCATCGAATAGCAGAATAGTAATAGGCACCAAGTGATACTAAATATTTAACTATTTCAAGATGTCCATTACTACTAGCCCATCGAATTGCGTAACTATTACAAGCATTATAATCGACATCGAGTGATACTAAATATTTAACCATTGCTAAATGCCCATATCTACTAGCCCATCGAATTGAATAGTTATCTCTAGCAGTATGATTAGCACCAATAGATACTAGATATTCAACGATATTTAAATGTCCATTTTTACTGGCCCATCGTATTGCGCAATTATCACCAGCAGTATAGTCAGCACCAATTGACACTAGATATTTAACTATTTCTAAATATCCATTTCTACTAGCCCATCGTAGTAAGTAATTGTCACCAACAGTAAAGTCAGCACCAAGTGATACTAAATATTTGACTATTTCTAAATATCCTCCAGTCCATTGAATTGCAGACTGGTAATTAGCGCCAAGTGATGCTAGATATTTAACTATTTCTAGACGTCCAGATTTACAAGCTAGTCGAATTGCGCGATCATGATCGGCAGTATAATCAGCACCAAGTGATACTAAATATTTAACTATTTCTAAATGTCCCCGTTGACTAGCATACTGAATTGCAGCATTATTATTAGCAGTATAGTCAGCGCCAAGTGATACTAGATATTTAACTACGGTTAAATGCCCATTAGTACTAGCCCACTGAATTGCGAAATTATTATTAGCAGTATAATCAGCACCAAGTGATACTAGATATTTAACTACGGCTAAATGCCCATTAGTACTAGCCCACTGAATTGCGAAATTATTATTAACAGTACAGTCAACGCCAAGTGATACTAGATATTTAACAATTTCTAAATACCCATTAATACTAGCTCGCTGAATTATGAAATTGTTGTTGACAGTATAATCAGCACCAAGTGATACTAAATATTTAACTATCTCTAGATGTCCATTCTCAGTAGCCCATATAATATAATTATAATTAGTGATATCTGATATTAAATACTTAACTATCAGTAAATTTCCATATTTAATAGCAATCTCTAAGGCATTACTACGTGAATATAAACTTAAAAATTTTGGAGATCCGTATTTAGGAATATCCGATTTTTTATGAGATCTTATAAAAACTATGTCAGGATGATTATATAATTGATATAAAGTGTAATGATTTACTAGTAAGTTTTGCGGATGTATAAGATTTTCTACTATGAGATTCAGTATATCACTAATTTTTAATAAATCCATAAATATAATATAATATAATTCAATTTTCTAGTTGCTTATATTAAAAAATAAATAAATTTAAGTGTACTCTTACTAACTAATTAAATTGCTATTTCTGAGTGATATTAAATATTTAACAATTTCTGTATGTTTATTTTTTAGCATATTGGATAATAACATTATTATTAACAGTGTAATCGGCACCAATAGATACCAGATTTAACCGTAGCTAGATGGCCATCATAACTAGCCCATTGAATATATTTAGGATTAATATTATCTGATATTAAATACTTAACTACTAGTAGATTTCCGTATTTGACGGCAATATCTAAAGCATTACTGCCTGAATATAGACTTAAAAATTTTGGAGATCTATATTTAGGAATATCTGATTTTTATAAGATCTTATAAAAATTATATCAGGATAGGTAAAAATTATAATAATACCAGAACGTTTAATAATCTTAGTATTTAGTAGATCTAAGTAATACCAAATATAAGGATCTAGCAAAACCTTACTTTTGTAAGAAAAAATGATTTTTTCTGAGTAATTGCCATTATGTGTTCATACTCAGATAACGATATTCGATATGCCATTGAAATGCTTACAAAGTATAACAGTGGAGACATGTCTTTTGACGAAATGCTACACGCTGCCGAAGAACTACTTATCAAGGAAGTAGGAGGTGTTTTCATATTAAATAATGAATTGTGCGATGCTATAAGAGCATATCCTGATTTGATCAAATGTGCTCCCCCATCCATGTTTGGAAGATGTTGTTACGATAAAACTGACCCAGCATGTTCCCAATGCCGATCAGTTCCAGTCCAACAATGTCTCTATCAACCATGGATCAGTTACTTTCTGTCCTACGTTATTTAAGAATTTTCACCTCCCCTTCCTTTTTTGTAGTTTTTCTAGTAGTAGAATATTCTACCGCTATCGAAAGTCTATTATATTTAACATTATATTTAATATCATTTTAGAAAAATTGATTTTTTTTAATCTATTGTATACTTCTATAATCATGTCTTTCCTTGATGAATTATTTGGTAAGGTATTTGGTAATTCGTTTGAAATTGAATATATTCCAGCCAAACGAGATACTGAAGAATTTAACAAAAACTTTATAAAATCTATTGAAAATTATAATAACCGTACGGTGATAATAATATCTATTAATGGTTTAAAAGGGGTCTGTGTTATTGGATTGATGATTGCTAATATAGTTTTCCTCTCTCACATACCTCTCCAGTACTAAAACATCTATTATTTTTTACATAAAAAATATAGATATTGTAGTTAAAAAGCTTATTATTTTTATACAAAAATACAAATTTTATTATTAAAATTATAAAATATAAAATTAATATCGCTATATAAATAGAATTAAAACCCCTTTTAACTCTAAAAATCACTTCTCTTAAATCAGATACAGATAATATATTTTTTATAATAGTGAATTTAATATAAAGAAAATTATTAATACATATTTTTCATAATTTATTTTATGCTTAATAAACTGGTTTTAGTAATATTATACTATTAGATTAATATAATATACTGTATTCAATTATTTCTATATCTTTTTTATCTAACACTAATAAGTATATATGATAAAAATCCTAGAAATATAATATAGCATACTGCTATCCAGTCTTCAACATGTATCCCTGCTATTTTATTAATCACTAATTTTTTTTTATCTATATGAAATACATCATTTTTCATAGTGGATTCATCTATAGATATATTAGTATCCACGCACTGAAATTTAATATTATTATATAACAATATATCTACTACATTTTCTTTCGAGATAGGTAGTTTGTATATATCAAATAATACGCACTCGAATTTTTCATATGCTAGATTATTACAATATTTAAATTCAATATCGATATACATAATATACTACTAATTTTTAGTTTTATAAAATAATTAATATAGTGTACTGCATGCGGAAAATTTTTATTAGTATACTACAAAAAAAAGGAAGAAGGGTGGAAATATTTAATTATCATGTAAGCATGGACGTCTAGGAAACGATCGGCAACCGACACAAGCAGGATCGCTTGGGCACAGGTTACCAAACGCAGGAATTGAACGGGTTGCGCTTTCAATACGATAGATAAAGTAGTAATGACTACTATAATCTCTCGAAATCATTTTACAGAAATCATCATTAAATACAAAACCACCCTCAACTTCCTTTCCCCATAATGGATCAAATGACTTAATAAATTCTAGTAACAATTCATTAGCAGTATGATTCAACTCTGGGATAGATGTAACAACAGTGGCAACTTTAGCTAAGCTTGGCGTTTGGTTATTCATTGTATACAATACTACAATAAAAATCAGTTTTTATTATTTTTTTAAACTATTTCTAGTCGAATACTGATTATATAGTATAGTGTTTTTAGTTAATATTTAGTATTTTAAATATCAATTTGATATATAGACATACTAAAAAAATTGATTTTATTAGTTATAATGCTCCAATGAATACTACCAGGGAAGTTGTTTCAATAGTTGCGTCTCATTCATTTACTAGAAGTCTTGCTAACGAAAAATATTTATATAATATAATAGATAAATGGATTGAGCATGGATACGTAAAAGAGAGAGTAGATGATACTATTGTATTTGACAACCAATTCTGTGAATATGTAAGATTTACTTATCCATGTTATTTTCAACCAAGTTACGTCTATCAATTTAAAGAACTGCGATTAAATCCATCTTTTGGTAATCTTTGTGTCTCTAAACCAGCTTGTGTTAATTGCCGATCATTTCCCAGACGTCCATGTTCTATGATTTATCTATTCCTTAAAAGAGCTCTTAATCAAGATTTGGCAAGAATTATCATGAATATGATTGGTTAAACGTTTTCCTGATTTCTTTTTTAATAGTTGTATTATACACATATACTATATAAAAATGCTAATGCTATGGAAAATGATATTTTTTTTATACTGATAATTAATCTTAGCACTTTTAGGGATTGGCTATGTAAAAAATATATTTAACTATAGTGTTAGAGGAATTCAGTGTTCAGTAAGTAATTTTTCGCACTCATAGCATATAGTTATATTATTATTTAGTAGAATTTCTAATATATTTGGATATTGCATAATACATTTCGGATATTTTTTTCCCCGAAACCCATAATGTATTAATAGTCTAACTATATCCTCATTACCTCTACTACATGCATAATGTAAACATTCTTCAAGATCTGTTGTATTATACTTAAGTATTAGTTTTACTATTTCGATATAATCATGCCAACACGCCATTTTTAAACATATACTCCACCTATCAGCACCGTGTTCTATCATTAAACGTACTAATTCAGTATGGCCATTAACAGTTGCTACTATTATGCCAGTATTATAGTCAGTAGCTCCTAACTGGATCATTTGTTTAGCAATAGTAATATGACCGCCTGCACAAGCTCCTTCTAATCCATAATCCCAATTATCAACTCCTCTATCAATTAATAATTGTATAATTTCCATATTTCCATTTTCACAGGCACTACGTAATGTAGTATTTTGGACAATGGCTCCCTGTTTTATTATATTTAGTATTAGTTCCATATGTCCGCCTAATACAGCTCCCGCCAGTGCCCTATCTAAATTGTTGCCACCACATTCAATCAATAATTCAATTATTAACTGGTTATTAATTCGATAAGCTATTTCCAGTGATTTAGAATATCTATTGGCACCGTTTTTAATTATGAATTTTACCATTTCTAAATGATTTCCCATACACGCTTCTGATAAACAAGAATTCCATGAAGTACACTTAATATTTCGATTAAGTAAATATTTAATTAATTCTATATTTCCACTATAGCTTATTCCCTGAAATAGACTATTCGCATTAAATCTAGAGTATTTTATATATAGCATACATAATATTTTTGAACTAATTTTGCCAATAGTATAAGAATCTATAAAATTATACCATCTTGGAAAGTTTATTATAGAAAATATATCTGCTTTTTGAATAGCGCTTTTAATATATTGAATATGTTTCTGTGATTCATAATAAATATATTTGCTAGTTATGGAAAATGCTATTTTAGTAGTAGAATCAGTTACCTTAAATATATGTATAATACAATCTAAGTCCATTGTTGATGTATAAAATTATTCAGTTTTTTAATATATAGATATTAAAAAATTGAATAATTCTATAATTTACTAATGAATAAAGTTGACTTATTATACGAATTAATTATGGATTCGTCGACATATGAAGCATGGTCTACAACACCTACTAAATATATTTGTGATATGATTATTAGCGATTTTAAAAAAAAATCTCCTTTAAACAAATCTCCTTTGTATTTCATTATTAATCTACTAAAATCTGCTGAGAGTAATTATATTCAGTTACCAACCAACTTTGGTATTAAAATAGGATCGTGTATATTAGTAGATAGAGAAGTAGTATTATCAATAACAGAGCACCATTATACAGAATTACAATCCCTATATTTATTATATAATAAATGTGTATTTGGAACCCAATTTCCACCAGATAACACATTAGAATCCAGGATATTTTTAGGTAAAAACTATAATGATATGATATATAGATATATGCTTATAAAAACTATCATTATACCTGATATATCTAATATTATATGCCAGAATTTTATTGGATAGAGTACTTATTGTTATTTTTTTTTTGAAAATTATATTGATATATAGCGGCAATACACTACTTTCTTATAATTGATTTAGCTAACGCAAGTAGAGTATCCTCACATGTAATATCTTTAAGATTTTCAGCTAACTTAATTTCTGATAGTTTTTTATATTCAACTTCGTATTTATTATTTCGATATACTGTACTAACCTCTAATACAGGTTTTCTTTTATTCTTTTCATATCTGTATAGTATAGTTTTACGATTTTCAAAAACAGATTTATATAAGTATAAATTTATCGGCACTTTTACTAACTGTCCGTGAAACATACATTTCATATCTCGATCGTATATTAAAACATCATTAAATAATTGTACTAATTCAAATAGTTGATTAGTATTTTGTTTGACTGCCATAATAGCACGTGATATATCAATTTTAATATTATCGCGTATTTTACCTGCTATATAATCGCCTAAAATTAGCAACTCTAACATACAATCAAAACATCCACAGTAAATATTATTAGGATGATTTTTAACTAATTCATAAAAATCGTTGAAATACGCATATCCTCGAATAGTATTTAAATATGCGAATTGAGCATCCCAACTTATATGATCATAATTTCTATATGGTTTGTCTATATCATCACGTGTGATAATTAATCTAGTTTCAGCACTTGTTGGTCTGGACCATGCCTGTATATATATGTCAGTACTAGTTAAATACATATGCATACGTTTTTTATATGCAGATATCATATCAAGATTCAATGTTTTCTTACAATATTCTATATCATTTGCCATAATTTTCAATTTAGTATCATCTCCACTATATTGTTCTAAACTCATTACAATTGGAATATCACGATCTGCATAATATGGTGGATGAAATTTTATCATGGATACTTTTGGTCTCATTATTTTAATTGCTGCCATTTGAATGGCATCATTCCATACAAAATCCATATCTGATGGAACTCCTGAATATATCATATCTGTTCGCATATCAGATACTAACAACCAATTGTTTATTTGTGCTGAGTCAAAAGATATTTTAAGCATATTAGATAACTCTATAGTCATATAGTCTTGTATTATATAAATCATATGATCTCCTGATATGATATCCGATATTAAATCAATATGATTTTTTTCGGTGAAAGAGTCATACGCATCTCTGGTAGTATCATAATCCTGGCTCGACTGATCTAGTGTTTGTAGTAAATTAGCATGGGTATCACTTTTGTAAAAATACGCATTAGTTAAACGCATAGCATTATCATATTCACGCGGATTTGCCTGTAAGCCATTTTTAATAATAGTGGTAAATCTACTATGATTTATATTATCTATAGCATGAATATTCTGATATACATATACATGATCATCATTGAAAGCATGAAAATGCGGATCTATTAGCAAAAATTTAATAGTAGGATACATTTTACGTAATATAGGTAAGTGTTCACATGGGGCTGATCCTATATATATAACTAAATTTATATCTTTACCGCAGGTATTAAGAAATTGTATTTCTGATAAAGTTAGTTTTCTTTGACCATGATGGCATCCGATCGGAAGTATACCTGACTTATACGCATATATATCTTTACCAGTAATACCTGCACCATTATAAAATGGAGAGAATTTTTTTTTACTACATTTACTTAAAATCTGTAATTTACTGGTAAGTATTGGATCGATGTCACTTCCACCAACAACATAAATTTCATGACGATACATAAATATTAGTATTAGAACGCATATAATTATAATTATTAACATTATATGTATCGTAAAAAAAGAAATTTATATGTTAATTGCTTGTTAATATTTTCACAATGTCAGGGTGATTGTGAGTATTAGCAAGTCCAATACTTAATATATCAGGAATCACTCCAATTGATAGTAAAAATTCAACTACATTAACATGCCCTTTAGCGCATGCCATCTGTAGCGCGTAGTTATTGTTAGCACTCGGTTTAACAAACTTTAACTCTGCTAAAAGCTTTACAATTTCAAGATGACCTAATCCACATACGTTTTGAAAAATATAAGTATATCTAATAGTTAAACATGGTTTTTGAAGCATGTATTTAACTAAATCGACTCGATTATTCACACATAATTTAGTAAACAAACAATTCTTGTTGTAGTATTTTAGAGTACATAGTGGACCTCTAATAGGAATATCATTAATACCATAATTTCTCATAAAAATTAATACTGGATGACGTTTAAGAATCTCATACATCTTATGATTTATAATAAGATCTTGAATTTTGATGTCATATTTATCAATGATATAAAATAGTATGTTCTGATTATATATAAACATATTACATAAATACTATTTTTTTCAATTTTTGTGAAATTGTATATAAAATAAAAGATTTAAGCATTAACAGTTATACTTGTTTTAATTCATTCAATTATTAGTATTAAAAAAAATGATTTTTTATTACTTAAATACCTAATAGAATCATATGTTTATAGAGTAGTTTTAACTGTTATAAGTAACCCATTTATAAATTTTACTCTTACTGATTATTTATTTGACTGCGCAAGTCAATGGAATAGAGGCGGATTAATAGAGAAAAAAAATAAGGATATTTTTGTATTTGACCGTAATTTTTGCGAATATATCCGAATTAATTATACTGAATATTTTCAACGGAATACTCCATTAGAAGAAATACGTTTTAGTCCGGCATTTGGTAATCTTTGTATAGCTAAATCTTCTTGTTCTAATTGTCGGTCATTTCCTCAGCAATCATGCTCTGCCCTTAGTCAGTTTCTTGAAAAATCTCTTAATCAGGATTTAGCACGACTAATTATGAGTATGGTAGATCCGTATGCTGATTAAATATATACTATCTTCTTTTTTTTATATATCATTATACTTGGTAATATATTTATATAAATAGTATACAAAAAAACAAATTTTAGATATTCTCAATAATTTCATCACATTCAATTGTTAAGTTCGACAATGATTTTAATAATAATTGAAGCAACATCCTTATCAAATAATAATAGAATGATGTGTTTACCAACATAACCACATAATTGAATTGGATAAGATCTACATCCAGAGCAGGCATAAGTAGGAAATACACAACTCATTCCAAAGTATCGACATAGTGGTTTGCCAATAACACGTCCAGTATCTCTAATACAATCATTACGTATTTCTTGACAACATTTGTAATTGAAAATAAAAACATTGTTTTTTTTATTACCATAGTATCTTGACCTTGTACATAGATATTCTAATGTTGGAATTCCACAAATAAAGTCACCTCCATAAATTATAATAGAAGCACAATAATTATCAGTGCCAGCATAGTAATATTTAGCCATAATGTATTCAATCATAGAAAATCATTTTTTTCAGGGAGTATGAAATATATAAATTAAATCAGTTATTAAGTAAAAATAATATCTCAATAAGCAAGAGATAGTATTAGGCCATATTTACCATTATAAATACACACGCGCTTATTAGAAACTCGTATTTTAATCCCATTTCATAGCACTTTACAGTTAAAGTAGATTAATATTAGTATGGAATCTATATACGTATTGATTAAACCATTCACTAAATATGAATACTCTGTTAATAACAGAGCATCTGCAGTAATTTGTCAATAATTGGTTTATCTTTATACAAAATACTTTCTAATGTAAATTTACAAATCATTTTGACAGTGTAATAAATAAAATCAGTTTCTTAAAAAAATGATATATGTCCTAATATTATAGAATGGAAGATTGTATTTATCTAATATTTACAGTATGTAATACCGATACTAAAATATCGCTCTCATTAATCAATATTAAATTATATAGTAGATTGAATATTAGACAAGATATTATCGCCTGTATTAAAAATCTAGATGGATTTTCTATACTTAAAAATAAAAAGTGGTATCGCTATGTTAATTCAATGCTATTAGGTAAGTTAGGATCAATAATTTTAATAGTAGCATATGAAAAATACTATCCTCTAAATGCCCAATATTGCTTTGTGGGAGCGTGTCGAGAAGGACATTTAGATATAGTTAAAATCATGATTCAACGAGGAATTAGTAATTGGGATTTAGGTATGAAAAAAGCCTCAATAGGAAATCATAAACATATTATGGACTTTCTAAAAAACACTAAAACTAATTGGATTTGGAATAAACGATGTATATTGGCAGGTATAGCTAAAAATAATAATCCAAGCCTAGATCCAACATTAAATATAAAACAAGAATCTTGGATATTTCTTATATATACTATTAAGGGAGGTCATCTAGATATACTTAAATCAATATGTAATGACAACTATATAGAAATTATACTACCAGAAATATGCCGAGCGGGTCATGAACATATATATGACTATATAGTTAGTAAATTTAATGTAAGGAATATGATGACTCAATATTTGTATATGAGCAGTAATATAAATATTATTAAAAAAATACTAGGCACGAATCGACTATCAATTTTAGTAAGCTGTGCGTATGGAGATATACAATTAGTTCGCGCAGCGGTCGAGCATGGCGAAACTGATTACGAAGAAGGATTATTGTTGGCATGTTTTAGAGGATATTTTGAAATTGCTAAATTACTTATAAGTTTAGGAACTAAAATAAATCCAAAATGTTTAGCTATTTCATGTAAAAAAGGATATGTTGACATTGTTAAATTATTACTGGGTTCGTGTCAGTCTAGTAATATACCTACCTTACTTGATATTAGTAAAACGCATGAGCGGCATTATATACATAAATTACTTAAGTCCTACCAGTAACTTATATTTATTTTTTAATATTTGATTTTTAGTATACTGATATGTTTAATATTTTTTGTATTCATACCCTAATACAGAATATTTATGATTATCTATTTTTTTTAAAAATTGATTTGTTATATTATATTATTATGGATCAATTAACACACATATTTACTGATGGAGGAGCTAGTAGAAATGGTAAAATAGACTGTGTAGCATCATGGGCATATCATATTATGCCTGAGGGTATTCAAGCATCCGGCTTAGTTCCAACCGAGAAAGGAGTTGTTTCGGCATCAAATAATAGAGGCGAATTATATGCTATATATTCAGCGTTATTATACTTAAAAAATAATGTTAATAAACAGGTAGTTATAGTTAGTGACTCCGAGTATTCTATTAAATGTATTGAAGTATGGGGGCCCACATGGATTAAGAATCCATCTAAATTAACTGAAAAAAAAAATTTAGATATAATTATACCTATCATACAATTAGTTAAAGACCTGCGCAAGTTTAGTGATATTAAATTTCAGCATACTAAGTCTCATATGCGGGAACCTAATAATCATAACTCATATGAATGGTTTATATGGCATGGTAATAATATAGTTGATAAATTATGTACCGAAGTATTATATACATTATAGATCACGTATTTATTTTTTAAGAAAACTAATACGATACTGCAAATAATATTTTTTTACAACCCATATCTATGTATAGTTTTTTACGCAAATTCTAATATTATGCCTCCACCTCCCCCATTTCTATTTAGTGTAGGTACTCCTAATACTATTCCTCCTCCGCCACCCCCGGCTCCACTATTAACACCTGGACTGGGAATAGAATTATCGGTAATTGGCAACGATGACGGTAATCCGGCTGCCCCGGCTCCGTAAAATCCAGCAGCACCACCCCCTCCTCCTCCATGAAGACCACCTCCAAAGCTACCACCGCTCCCACCAAGTCCTCCAACATTATTACCGCCATTTCCTCCTCCTGTAGATGTTAAACTACTTCCACCACCCCCACCTCCGGCCCCTCCTGCTGCGAATGTACTTAATACAACTCTACCACCCAGAATAGCGGCACCAGGATCAGCCCCATCTCCCCCTGCAGCACTTCCAATACTGAATGATGGATAAAAACCATAATCTGGAATAGCAATTCCACCTACTCCATGTGCTCCAACTGTAGCATCTTGACCGCTAGTACCAAGAAGAAAATCACTACCTCCTCCGCCTCCACCTCCAGCCCTGTTTCCAAGACCATTACCTCCTGCTCCACCCCCACCCCCAGATATAAATGTGCTTCCAGCAACTACTATACTAGCAGATCCATATAGAAATGAGCCTGGGCCAAAACCACCACCTGATCCAACTACACAGCTTATATTAGTTAATCCAGTTATTGATACAGGAACTCTAATAGATGCTCCACCTGCTCCACCTCCACCTCCACCTCCATTGGTATCACAAAATCCACCAGTACCTCCACCTCCCCAGACAGTTGCCCACATATGAGTTGCGCCACTAGGTACCGGAACAAGTATAACGGTATCAAATGGAGAAAATATTTTAACTGTACTAACTACTTCGTTTATTCTAGGAATAGGAATAAACGGTGATCCAGTACTAGTACCTGTAAATAGTTCAATATCACCATTGGAATTTGTTCGAATAACTGAAACTCGTTTCGCGCTAACAAATCCTGCTCCAGGTGCTGTAATAAATGATTTATCAGTAAATTCTTCGACAGTAGGAACTGTACCAATACCTTTAATTGTTAGCGTATTTCCAATATGACTTAATACTTCATATATACCATCATTTTCATTAGAACCAGATACTTCCACTATATCTCCAGGTGAAAATATAGCAACAATAGTACTTACTGTAGGATTACTAACTCCTGGCACCCCAGCTACAAACCCTGGTGATGATAAAATACCTGTAGACTGTCCAATCAGTGATGATGTCATAACAATTCCGGAACCTTGCGTCGAACTATTATCATTTATAACCATGTACGGATCTCGGGATATAATTTTATTATCGAATATAGCATTTCCTGTAGTTACTTTTAATGATGTAGTCTCGATAGAGCTTAAATTAAATATTGAATTATTTACAAATTGTATTGATGAGATACTTGCTGAATTAGTCGCCGATAAAGAATTAGTTAATACGAATGGACTAGTAAAAACATTTCCAGTAGTATCAATCGATGTAGCGCCTCGTGTAAATGAACCTCCAACACTGACATTTCCGGTTGTAGTTAGACTTGGTACTCCTGTAATATTTCCACTAATATCAATAGTAGTAGGACTTCTAGTTAGTGTTCCTCCAACATTTAAGTTACTACTAGCATTAATAGTTGTTGTTCCACGAGTAAACGTTCCTCCAACACTGACATTTCCAGTTGTAGTTAGACTTGGTACTCCTGTAATATTTCCACTAGTATCAATAGTGGTTGGACTTCTAGTTAGCGTTCCTCCAACATTTAAATTACTGCTGGCATCAATAGTTGTTGTTCCACGAGTAAACGTTCCTCCAACACTGACATTTCCAGTTGTAGTTAGACTTGGTACTCCTGTAATATTTCCACTAGTATCAATAGTGGTTGGACTTCTAGTTAG
>JACCDL010100981.1_pt1 | contig 17901 bp, 10 predicted proteins | sample 7441931 | NCBI WGS metagenome assembly JACCDL01 (sample SAMN15323437, study PRJNA562643) | freshwater metagenome | isolation source: river surface water | place: USA:Blue River Watershed | collected 2017-08-16 | reverse complement strand
ACAAAAAGGCTGGTGAAAAAAATAATACCCCTGCTCTCGCTGATCCTGCTTTCGCAAGGTCTGCTGGCACAACAAAAGGCTCCCTTTGATAGTCTGGTGAACGTGTTGGAAAAACAATTTTCTGTAGTCTTTTACTACGACAAATCACAAACAGATGGAATCAGCATTCCAGCTGCCTCAGGTAAACTAGAAGATATCCTTAAAGTTACCTTAGAGGGAACCGGACTTTCATTCTACCGTGATTATTATAACCGAGTGTTTGTCTCTAGGGGAAGCACTTTGTTCAATCCGCTTTCAAAAGACTATTTTTCTCCTACCAGTGGCACAAAGAAGGATACTGTTCTTCCAATTATAGTAGAAGAAGCCCCAGTAGCAAGGGTTGACAATAAAGTTTATATCATTGGCACCAAAAGTGGCACAGGTACAACGGCTGTGGTTTCTGGTTATGTAAGGGATGCCAGAAATGGAGAGCCCATTAATGCTACTTCTATCACCTTGGAAGGAAGTAAAATGGGTGTATCAACGGATCCTTTTGGGTTTTTCTCCATCACGGTCCCTAAAGGCCGACAAGCAATTCGCATCAGCAGCATCGGCATGAAAGAGATTGTTCGCCAACTGAATGTACAAGGCAATGGCAGTCTCAACATTGAAATGCAAGAAGAAGTACAAAGCCTAAAAGCGGCAGTCATCGTAGCTCAAAAACAATCTAATGTAAGGGGAATGCAAATGGGCGTTGAACGCTTGAGCATTCGCGCGATTAAAAATATACCTGCAGTGCTTGGTGAAACAGATATTCTAAGGTCTCTACAAACCTTACCTGGTGTAACCACCGTTGGTGAGGGAACTGCAGGATATAATGTTAGAGGTGGTGGCGCCGACCAAAACCTGATTTTGTTAAACGACATGACCATCTATAATCCTACACATCTTTTCGGTTTTTTCTCTGCCGTTGACCCAGAAGTGGTAAGAGGTTTGGAACTGTACAAGAGTGCAATACCAGAAAGACTAGGCGGTAGAATTTCATCCATCATGGACATCAGTACCAAAGATGGTAATTCGAAAAAAGTCACGGCGACTGCTGGTATTGGTCCGCTTACCAGTAAGTTCACTGCAGAAGGCCCTATTGGTAAATCTAAAAAAACAACTTTCTTAGTAGGTGGCAGAACAACTTACTCAAACTGGTTTTTACAATATTTACCAGACGCTACTTTCAAAGACAGCAAAGTTGGCTTCAGTGATTTAATGGTTCATCTATCTCATGAAATCAGTGAGAAGGACCATATCTATTTATCTGGCTATATCAGCAATGATATGTTTCGATTGAATGCCGACTCCACCTATTCTTATGCGAACCAAAATGTAAGATTCAAGTGGAGACATAATTTCAACAACAAATTCTACAATGTGCTCTCCTTTGGTGTAGATCAATACGATTACTCCGTTAAGGGAAGAAACAACCCACAGGATGCATTTGATCTTGGCTTTGGCATCAAACAGTGGAGCGCTAAAAGTGATTTCAAATATGCAACGAGCAATAAGAATGAAGTCAACTTTGGTGTTCAATATATTTTATACGACCTGAACCCAGGATCAAAAAATCCACGAGGAGGAGAATCATTGGTAAGGTCTAAGGAATTACAAACTGAAAAAGCTTCTGAAGCAACTCTATATTTAGGTGATCAATACCGCGTAAACAATAAACTATCTCTTCAAGGTGGTATTCGTTATAGTTATTACACAACAAGCGGACCAAGAAAATCTTATATCTACGCTGATGGTAAACCAAGAAATGCAGAGAATGTAATCGACTCTATGTTGTATGCTGCAGGTGAAAACATTCAGACCTATCATGGTCCCGAGTTCAGAGTATCTGCCCGTTACTTACTCACACCAAGAACTTCTATTAAGTTCAGCTACAATACGCTTAGGCAATATATTCACATGATCACCAACACCACTGCTATCGCACCAACGGATACATGGAAATTGAGTGATCAGTTTATCAAACCACAAATCGGACAACAAATTTCTCTTGGTCTATATACGCAACCGGGCGATAAAGGTGATGAGTTTTCTATCGAAGCTTATTATAAAACAAATAGCAATTACCTCGATTACAAAAGTGGTGCTAATCTCATACTCAATGAAACACTCGAAAGAGATGTTATTCGTACTAGAGGTAAAGCATACGGACTTGAAATCTTGTATAAAAAACCAATGGGTAAACTCAATGGTTGGATCAGTTACACTTACTTAAGATCACTCTTACAAGTGGATGATCCAATTGCAGGAGAAACAGTCAACAATGGCAAATTTTATCCATCCAATTTTGACAAACCACACATCGCTAGTTTAGTAGCAAACTACAAATTCAATCAGCGTGTAAGCATATCACTTACCTCATCTTACAGCACAGGAAGACCTGTAACCTATCCACTTGGTGTATTCAATATGGGTGGTGCTCAACGTGTTTATTATTCAGAAAGAAATGCATTCAGGATACCCGACTTTTTCAGGACTGATGTTTCTATGATTATTGAAAACAATCACCGACTCACACAGTTGTTGCATGGTTCATGGACTTTCGGTATTTACAACATCACAGGTAGAGATAATCCTTACTCAGTATACTTTGTAACAGATGGCAGACAAGTAAAAGGTTATCAGTTATCGGTTTTTGCCACACCTATACCTTTCGTAACATTTAATTTGAAGATCAGATGAGAACGATATCAAAATTTTTATTCATCATACTGATTGCCTCAGGTTGCACTAAAGCACTTGAGCTACCAGATACTACACCAGATAATTCCATATTGGTAGTAGAAGGTGATATCAAGACTGGAACCAATTCAGAAAATGTATTTAAGTTAAGTCGATTAAAACCTTTATTTGAAGTTGATGAAATTCCAGAATTAAATGCACAAGTAGAGATTATTGCTCAGAATGGAACAAAATGGCCACTTACAGATCAAAAAAATGGAGAGTATATTGGTAGTCCACTTTTACCTACAAATATTCCATTAGCAATCAGGATCCAAACCAAGGATGGCAAAACCTATGAGTCAGCTTTCCAAAATTCATTGGCAAGTCCCGCTATTGATAGTGTAACATTCAGACAAGAAGAAACAGGTGCTAGACTATTTGTTCACTCAAGTAACACTACTTCAAATTCAAAGAATTACAGATGGACCTATACAGAGACTTGGGAAAATAGATCAAGGTATGAAACCTTCCATGATTATGTCAATGGTGATATTGTTACTAGACCTGTAGGTGACCAAATCTACAGATGCTGGAAATCTGAAGGCGAGAAAAATGTTATCGTCAACAACACCAATGAATTGGGACAAGACGTAATCAGCTATCAACCTATTGCATTCATCCCCAACCAATCAGAAAAATTGTATACCAGATACAGCATCATTGTACAACAGATTGCCCTCACCAAGGAAGCATATGACTATTGGGACATTTTAAGGAAGAATACTGAATTGACTGGTTCGCTTTTTGATCCACAGCCTTCAAAAATGCCAACCAACATAAAGTGCACAAACGATCCAACACGTTCAGCAGTTGGTTTCATTTCGGTTGGACAAATAAGTGAAAAAAGAATATTCATTTTGAATTCTGATTTGAACCTATGGCCTTCTAGAAATGAAAATGCAAGTTGTGCTGCCTTTGAGTTTCCTAGATTTCAGGCTGAAAGATTTTTAGCCTTGAATAAAGGATTTCTACCAGCATATTTGGTTACTGCTGGTGGCGGATTTGGTGTTGCCCCAAGTGGATGTGTGGATTGTAGATTAAGTGGAGGAAAAAATGTTGAACCTAGTTTTTGGTAGTATATGAATATGAAATATAAATATTTACTCGGACTGATTTTATTGGTTGTCTCTACCGCAAGTAAAGCACAACAAAACAATACAACTGTTTTCCAAGCATGGGCTGATCAGCAAGTTTGTATAACAGGTGAAGAAATTTGGATTGATGGTTATGTAAGTCAAGAATTGACTAATGTAAAATCAATAACCATGCGCTTGGTTGATCGCAACGGACAAACCAAGTCGGAAGTAGATGTGATTCCACAACGCAAAGGTTTTAATGGCTATATCAGTATCCCAGAAAATTTGGTAAGCGATTACTATTTCATTGATTGCTTTGCAAAGGGAATTAATGCAACATCAAAGCTTCAACCCATTATGGTTATCAATCCAAGATTGGCACCAAATGCAAGCTGCCCTTCAGCACCTTTATCTTCATCAACTAGCAACAACAACCAAATCACTATTAAAACAACAAAAGAAATATTCAATCCAAGATCTCCCGTAAGATTAGAACTTGAAATGACTGCTGCATTGGATCAAATAAGTGTTTCAGCAGTCATGCATGATGCGTTGTCTGCAAAAATGGATTCAATTTCAAATTTGTTTCCACTTTCATTTAACCACAACAGTAACGGAGAGCTTGAAAATGAAGGTCAGCTTATATCTGTTTCAGCAACAACTGCTGATGGTCCATTAAAAAACACAAAACTCATAGCTGGTTTAAAAGGATCAAAATCAGTTATAGGCACCAGTATCACAAATGAACTTGGTGTTGCAAAATTCATTTTGCCTCTTACATATGACCCAAGAATGTTAGTTGTTTCATCACTTGGCAGTAAAAAAGAAAAAACAAGTTTTATAGTTGGTAAAACAGTAAGCGACAATCAACTGATTCAATTTCCTTGTCTAGCACTCAATGAATCTATGCGTCCACTGATTGACAATAGAATTTTCAACAGCAGAGTAACCAATCGTTTTTATGGCATTAATACAAAATCAGTAGAAACTGTTGAGAGAGATACAAGTGATTTTTATGGTAAACCAGATGTTGTTTTCCAACTAGACGACTATGTCAGGTTTCCCAATATGGAAGAAGTAATTAGTGAGATTATCCCACAACTCAGGGTAAAGAAGAACAAAGAAGAAATGATTTTACAAGTATTGAACACACCTTATAAAACATTCTTCGAACAAGAAGCACTTGTACTATTAGACGGCGTTCCAGTTACCAATACCAAGGCCCTTATTGAAGCAGATCCGCTTCTCACTAAGTCGATTGAGATTGTTGCTAGAAAATACATGCAAGGGAATGCTGATTTCAATGGTATAGTTCATTTTAAAACTTACCGTGGCGATCAGGCCAATCTCCAACAAGTCACCAATGAAGGAAACTTTATCTTAAACGGTCTACAAGAAACATCTTCCTACCAAAATCTTGATCATTCAAAGAAAGCAGACCGACTCCCAGACATGAGAAATTTACTTTGGAGAGATGCAAACATTAACCCAGATCAAATCAAATCTGGCTTAAAGTACTTTACATCAGACATAGAAGGAAATTTCAAAATTATTGCTAAAGGGATAAACGCCAACAAAGAATTGGTGATGGGCGAAAAGATTATAGCAGTTGTAAAGGAATAATTAGTTAATCAATTTCTTATTTCAATAAACGCTCAAGAAAAGAGCGAAAGGGCTCTACTATTTTGAGTTCACAATAACCTGCTTCTTCATTTGCCTTTTTTAAAATCAGTTCAATTTGTTGAGTAGTAAATTTCTGTTGCAAGGACTTATCCTTACTACTACTTATTGCATTCAAGCCTAGTTCAGCGATTGCTGCTAGAGAAATAGCATGTGGTTTAAAATCTTGTAGCGCAGGAATATTTTGTATATCTATTGTTGCCTGTGCTGCATCTTTTTTCCAGGAATTGAATAGATTTTCTATTTCAACCAATTGTACATCATCTTGGTTTGAATCATAAGTGGCCAGTTGCTTTTTTGCTAAACGAACAGCTTTCTGATCTGGCACAGCAATATCGGCTAGTAGACTATAAGGAGAAAACCTGGTGAAATTATCAGCACGATTGCGTTTGTATCCCTGAACAGGTTCTAACAATTGTACCAAATTTGAAAGGGATGTAACATCTTCTTTGCCTGTCAGTCTCCTCAACATCATGTCTCGATTCTTGATATGGGTTAAGCCAAGCGATTCCAAGTAAACTGAAATTCCATCAAGTCTGCGGTACATATCTTCTACATCTCTAACATCAGCAGGCGACCATAGTCGTTCTGCAATAGCTGCTGTTCTTGGCCATACTCTTGAATCAAAGGTTTCAGCACTCACATGTTCTGTCCACATAGTTGCCTCACCACCCAGAATCAATTTTTCCTCTTCTTTAGTAATCAACTTCTCCCCTTGCTTAATTTTCTTGATGATCTCTGATTCAAATCGATCAAAATTGGCTTCACTATCTGGAACAATCACTTCATTTCTAAATGGAATGGGATCGGTCAAATAATGATAAGATGCAGGTTGCACCAAATCAATATAGTATCCTTTTGACAATATACTTTTATAACCATTTTTAGCAGAAGACAGCAAAGCTTCCATACCACGCCAGGATTGAATGACAATATCTTTTGGTACATCCTTTTCAACTAACATATGGTAATTACCTTCCTCAAAATATTGTTTTGCTTCAGCTGTACTTAATTCTTTCATCAATACTTCATCCCATCCAATGGCAATCTTTCCATTTTTTTGAAGTATCGATTGTACTTTTCTATTGAAATAATTTTGGAGTTGAAGTGTTGTCTTGAATCCATTTTCTTTCATAAATGATTGGATAGAAGGATTTTTTTTCCAATCACGCCCTGTATTTTCATCTCCTCCAATGTGAAAATATTGATCAGGAAACAACGAAGCCACTTCTGTTAGCAAAGAATCAAGAAATGTATAGGTTGTAGATTTTGTTGGATCCAAGGTAGGATCAAATACACCCCAATGATCTTGCAATGCATATTGCCTTTGTATAGAAGCTAAATGTGGATAAGCAAAAATCATTGCAGTGCTGTGCCCAGGCACATCTATTTCAGGAACAACTCGTATCCCTCTTTGATGTGCATAGTCAATCATCTCCCTCACCTGTTCATGTGTGAAATACATACCATCTGAAGCTACCTCATGTAAACGAGGATAAACTTTAGATTCAATGCGGTAGCCTTGGTCATCACTGATATAAAAATGAAGCACATTCATTTTTACTGCAGCCATTGCATCAAGTGTGCGCTTGATAACATCCATTGGCATAAAATGATAGGGCTGAGAAATCAGTAAGCCTCTCCAAGGAAACCTGGGTTCGTCTTCAATAGACATTCCTTTGAAAAAATATCCGTTTGCATCTGACTGAATCAATTGCATCAACGTCTCTAATCCTCTAATTGCCCCAATATCATTGTTGCAAGTCAGTAGTATTTGATTTTTATCTATTTGAAGAGCGTAGGACTCATCAACGCCTAACTTGATCTCTCCTTTCTCTTTTACAATGATGGTTAACCCCTTTTCTTTAATGTTACTCTCAGACCCAACCATCCAAGTTTTGAAAAACAATCCTGTTTTTTCCGCAACACGCTGCATGAAACGCGATGCTTCTTTGTATATCCTAGGATCGGGATTACCCTTGATCTCTATTTGGAAGGAAGTAGAAAGACGAAAATCATTTCCATGTGTTTTATACTTTGCTGGTAAAGGCATGACGGATGGAGACTGAGCAACAGCACAGCATACGATTACTGTAAAAAAGAATACCAAGTATGCCTTCATGATAAAACCAATTTGGCCAATGATTGCCAAAAAGCTGAATAGCCTTCCCAATAAACAAAGTTGCAGCCCCAATGTGGACTAGGATCTGAGGTATAGGCCAACACCTTGCCAGTACCTGTATTTCGTAGAATGATAGCAGGATCTCCTGTCTCTTTGAACCTTGCTATTACAATGGAGTCTTCCAATAAGGTTGTTTGGTTGTATCCCAAAATTGGTGGGCAACCATCGAGGTTTAAATCGGGACAAAGCGCTGCTCCCTCTGGTGTAACTTCCATCGAAAATCCTTCAGTTGTTTCCACCAGATCTTCAAAATCCAAACATTTCACTGGTAAGATCTCTTTTAATCTTGTTCTACCCCAACCACCTTTTCCCAATTCACCGGTAAATGAATACCATCCACCCAAAAACATGTATCTACCCCCTGCTTGCGCATGTTCTACAGACAACCTGATACGATCAGGAAAGGTGAGTACTTCCTTTCCAAATTTGCTTCTGTCAAAAAACTTTGGAGACAATTGAAACAGTTTGGCATCTACATCGCTAAATATAATGAGATCATATTCTGCCAAAATGCGCTCATAATCACCGGGACCCAGATTATTATAAAAATCCCATGCCGAAACTGAGTTCACTTGATAAGTTGGATCTTTTTCCAATGCATCCTTTAACCACACACCATAATTGAATATTTCTAATCCTTTGGGACTATGATGGAAAGGGGTTTCAGCGAAAACAGGCCCTGTTAAAATAGCCCAATCACCTACATAATAGACTTTTTTCATGGCAAGAATTTGTCTTATAAATTTATTGAATTATCGGATAGGCTTAGCTTTCCTTATCTTTGTCAACTATGAAATTGTATAACTTTTACATCAAGTACCGCTTTATTATAGGTATAGTCACTTTGGCGCTTGCTGTTGTGGCAAATATTTTATGGGGATTCTGGCCTTCAGTTGCCCTTTATATCATTGCTGTCCTCTCCATTTTTACGCATTTCTTTATTGGACCACTTCGTCTAATCCAAGAATATTTGGAAGAAGGCGATTTTGAAGGTGCTGAAAAAGTGCTGAACGGAATTCAATATCCGGGATTGCTCTACAAGCCTATTCGTTCTGTTTACTATACTTTGAAAGGGAATATTGCCATGACCAAACAGGACTTCGACTCTGCTGAAAAGCACATGAGAAAAAGCCTTGATCTAGGTTTACCCATGAAAGAAGCAGAAGGTGCAAATAAGCTGCAGTTGGGTATGATGGCAATGCAGAAAGGCAATATGAAAGAAGGTGAAAGCCTTATCAGATCTGCACTGCGCGCAGGTATTCCAGATAAAGAAAGTGCAGCAATGGCTTATTTACAAATGTGCCAGATCATGATGCAGAAAAGGGAATTCAGAGCAGCAAAAGACTTTTTCAAAAAAGCTAAAGCACAAAAACCTTCTACCGCTCAAGTGCTAGACCAGATCAAGCAGATTGAGAAGTATATTTCGCGGATGCCGGGTTAAAATACCACCCCTCACTCGTCCGCTGTGGCGGACTCGGAGCCCCTCCCAGGTTATGAGGGGAGTTATTAACCAAATAACTCGATTACCTTCTTCTTCCTGAATTCGAAGATTCCTTCCAATTGTTTTTTGATGAACAGTGCTACTGCAATGTCACCAAGAAACCCTAGGGGAGCTTTATAATGAATTAAATCGGTCATCTCTACCCCACCTTCTACTGCTTTAAAATGATGTTGGTGGTGCCAGAGGGCATAGGGACCAAAGCGTTGTTCATCCACAAAGAATTTCTTAGGCTCTACATGGGTAATTTCAGTCATCCAAAACATTGGGATGCCTAAAATAGGCTTTACATTGTACGTCATCACTTGCCCCTGATACATTTCCTCCCCATAAAGCTCATTGGTAAACTTAAGGTTCAGGTACTCCGGGGTCATCACTGCTAAATTTTTTGGATGGGAAAAAAAGTCCCAAGCCTCATCTAAGGAAACAGGAATAAATTGGGTTTTTTGCAGTTTATAAACGGCCATAGTCGGGATTAAATTGAAGTTTGAAGCAAGATTTCAACTTGAAGTATAAAATTTGCACGTTATCCCTTGTTAACAACAAATTAGAGGGAGTTGTTCTAACTTGTAACACTATTATTGAAGAAGCTACGCTAACATGGAAAATATTTTTGAGAAAGAATACGCCTCACTAAATACTGCACAAAAAGAAGCTGTAGATACCACTGAAGGTCCCGTTATGGTTATAGCAGGACCTGGAACAGGCAAGACCCAAATCTTAGCCATCAGGATTGGAAAAATTTTATTGGATACCGATACCCGTCCAGAAAATATCCTCTGCATGACCTACACAGATTCAGGTGCAATTGCCATGCGCAAGCGTCTGATTAAAATGATTGGTCCGGACGCCTATAAAGTCAATATCCACACCTACCACTCTTTTTGCAACCAAGTTATTCAAGATAATTTATCTCACTTCGACAAAAACAGCATGGACCCTATTTCAGAATTGGAGTCCATTGCATTGGTTAGAGAACTCATCGATCAATTTAAAAAAGGAAATCCACTTAAACGTTACAGAGGTGATGTTTATTACGAAGCACAAAACCTCCTTTATTTTTTCAGCATCATGAAAAGAGAAGGGTGGACTTCTAGCATGATCCAAGAAGGCATTGATCGCTACATCGAAAGTCTTCCTGCAAGAGATGAATTTGTTTACAAAAGGAAATACAAACAGTTCAATGCAGGCGACCTCAAAGAAGATAAGATCAATGAGGAAAAAAATAAAATGGCCAGGCTCACTGCAGCCATTGAAGAGTTTGAAAAGTACCAGAAGAAAATGGTTGATCGAAACAGATATGATTTCGACGACATGATCAACTGGGTAATCAAAGCTTTTGAAGAAAAAAGAGAATTACTTGCACAATACCAAGAGCAATTTCAATACCTTTTGGTTGATGAATACCAAGACACTAGCGGCACACAAAACAAACTTGTTGAATTGCTCGTCAGCTACTGGGAAGAACCCAATTTATTTGTAGTTGGCGATGATGATCAATCTATTTTCAGGTTTCAGGGAGCAAGCGTTGACAATATGTTGCGGTTCTTACAGAAGTATCCAAACATCAAGACCATCATGCTCACGGAGAACTACCGATCAATTCAGCCGATTCTGGATATTTCAAAATCATTGATCGATGCCAACAATGAACGCTTAATCAAACACATTGAAGGCTTATCTAAAATACTTACTACAGGAAAAAAAGAACTACAAGGCATAACACAATTTCCAATCATCAAGGCCTATCAAACGCCTAGAGAAGAGATGATTGGCATTACGCAATCTATTGAAGCGCTTATCCAAAACGGGACAGAACCCAAGCGAATAGCGGTCATCTATAGAGAAAATAAATACGGAGAGGAAATAGCTGAATTTCTTCAATGCAAAAAAATAAATTACTTCAGCAAACGCAATCTTGATCTTTTATCACTGCCGCTCATCAAAAAAATCATTCTATTCTTTGAATACCTCGATGCAGAAATGGATATGCCTTTCAGCGGTGATGAGATGTTGTTTGAAATTTTGCATTTCGATTGGTTCGGTGTTAAGCCCCTGGAGATTGCAAAACTCAGCATAGAAAACAACGAGCGTCTCTATAAAAAAGAAGGTGCAGGATTCAGGAGAATCATCGAAGAAAAAACGAATAAAATAGCGGGGTCATTATTTGAAAAGAATATTTCAGATGAACTGGCACAAACAGGGAGACTGCTTGAAAACATCATCGGCTCTATTAATAACATCACCCTTCAACAACTATTAGAAAATATCATAAGAGATACCGGCTTGCTTGGCGTAATCATGCGCGCACAAGATCATCACTGGCAGTTACAAGTACTCACTGCATTCTTTGATTTCATGAAAAATGAAACCAAGAAAGACCATACGCTCAATCTAAGAAAGTTTGTGAAGGTGATTAAAATGATGAAAGCAGAAGAAATCAAACTTCCGATTGTACAAGTTGGTGGGAATGAGAAGGGCGTAAATCTGCTGACAGCACACGGTTCAAAGGGATTAGAATACGAACATGTATTTTGTGCAGGATGCAATGCCAGTTATTGGGAACGTAAAAAAGCAAATAACAGAGGATATACTTTACCCGATACCCTGTTTTTATCCAATGGTGAAGTAGATAAAGACGAAGAACTAAGAAGGTTGTTCTATGTAGCCTTAACCAGAGCAGAAAAACACCTGACCATATCCTATGCAAGGTTTAAAGAAGATGGTAAAGAGATGGAAGCCAGTATGTTCATTGAAGAATTAAAATCTAAGCATACTTTCACAGAGGAGCAAGTTGTTTTAAATGAAGAGACAATAACAACATTCAATCTCGTTAGGCTGTTATCTAATCATGAGCCTGTGATTGACAAAATGGAATCTGATATCATTGATAAGGCTTTGGATAAGTTTACAATGAATGTTACAGCGTTGAATAATTATCTAAGTTGTCCGCTTGAATTTTACTACCGCAATCTGATCCGTATTCCTTCACCAAAGAATGAAACCCTAGAATTTGGTTCAGCTGTTCACCATGCATTGGAAATGATGTTCAATAGAATGAAAGATCATCCCAACAAAGAATTCCCCAAAAAGGAAACCGTGGTGGATGATTTTATCAGCTATATGTACAGACACCGTGAATCCTTTACCAAGGAAGAATTTGATCGCAGAATGGAATATGGTAAGGAAGTCCTTGAACAATACTATACCAAAAGAATCAACGGCTTTAACAAGATTGTTTCCGTAGAACGCAACATCAGGAATGTAATGGTGGATGGGGTTCCATTGAAAGGCAAGATTGATAAAATGGAATTCGATGGACATTTTGTGAACGTGGTGGACTATAAAACAGGGAATCCAGATAACGCGACAAAAAAATTAAAAAATCCAACAATTGATCCTCCCAATGGCGGTGATTACTGGCGTCAGGCTGTTTTTTATAAAATACTGATCGATAACAATGAGCAAGGAAAATACCAAGTGAGAAGCACCGAATTTGACTTTATAGAACCCAATGCCAAAAAGGAAATCAAATCACAAAAGGTGGAGATCACCAAAGAAGATACCGACTTGGTAAGAGAACAAATAGTAAGCGTTTGGGAGAAGATACAACAACGCGAATTCTACAAAGGCTGCGGTAAAGAAGATTGCCATTGGTGCAATTTTGTGAAGACAAATAAACTCGAGGTAATTGAAACAGAAGAGGATGATCAACTGGTTTAAGGGAATGAAAGGGGTGAACTGAGTCGGAATGATTTAACTTTGCATCGTGATGAATAAAATATACTGGATATTGATAGCAGCAGTGTTGTTGGTTTCATGCGGACAACAAGTAGCGCCTACAGGTGGCCCTAAAGACTCTATACCACCAAAATTAGTGGTGGCCATTCCAGCTATGAATGCTAAGAATTTTAAGTCGGATCGCATAACACTCTATTTTGATGAATACGTCACTTTAGATAACCCATTTGAAAAACTAACGTATTCCCCCATTCCTAAAATCAACCCTACAACTGATAGCAAACTCAGGACCATCACCATCAAATTAAAAGATACCCTAGAGCCGAATACAACTTACTCAATTGATTTTGGAGAATCCATCAAGGATATCAATGAAGGAAATATTCTTAAGAATTTCAATTATGCTTTTTCAACAGGCGAATACATTGATTCCGCATATTTTACTGGACAAGTATTTCTAGCAGAAACAGGATTAATAGATACTACAATGATAGCAGTCCTTCATAACAACCTAGATGATTCAGCTATCGCTTATGCCAAACCACGTTATTTTGCAAGATTGAAGGGTGATGGCAGCTTTTTGTTCAGGAATCTAAAGCCTGGTGTTTATAATCTTTTTGCTATTAAAGACCAGAATGGGGATAGAAAATATGACCAACCCAGCGAGTTGATTGCTTTTATGGAAAATACAGTTCTTGTAGGGATTGATACGAGTAGTGTGCTTTATGCATTTGAAGCAGCAAGAATAGATACTACACCAGCTCCCAAAAAAACAACAGCTAAACCGGGAACAAAAAGAACTGATGATAAAAGACTCAGGTTCTCCAATAATTTTGATGGAGGCCGACAAGACCTGCTTTCTGATCTTGTTTTTACTTCTGAACATCCACTCAAAAAATTTGATACTACAAAAGTCAGGCTCACAGATTTTGCCTATCAGAATATTACATATAGCATCACCCTTGACTCTACACAGAAAAAAATAACAATAGCTGCTCCATGGAAGGATGGAACAAAATACAACCTGATCATTGAAAAAGATTTTGCAACAGATACACTAGACAATTCGATATTAAAAACAGATACACTTGACTTCACAGCTAAAAGAGAAGCAGACTATGGTAGCATAGATCTTAAAGTAGAAAATATTGATTCATCAATACACCCTATTGTATTCCTCACTAAAAACACAAAGACCTACCTTAAGCAATCACTTGAAAAAAATAGGTACAGAATCAAGCTATTTGAACCGGGAGATTATGAGGTAAAGATTTTGTTTGATAACAACAACAACGGCAAATGGGATACAGGTGATTACTGGAAAAAAATTCAACCAGAGAAAGTCGTGGCCAGGAAAAAGCCAATAAGCATAAGGGCTAACTGGGATAATGAAATATTAATCGACCTTAACCAGATCAACGAACAGTAAAACTTGGTTACTGTATATAACTATCAACCGGCAAGCGGTTACGTATACTCTTAGCCAATGTCATTTCATCAGCATATTCTAGTTCACCACCAAAAGCAATACCCCTGGCAATGGTTGTAAACTTTAAATCTGGCTTATTCAACTTTTTTCTAATGTAATAGATAGTAGTGTCTCCCTGAATAGTTGGGCTCAGTGCAAAGACAACTTCATTAATACCCTCATTCACTACTCTGTCGGCAAGTGGAGCAATTGTAAGTTGATCAGGACCTATACCATCTAAGGGCGATATTACCCCACCTAATACATGATAAAGGCCATTGTATTGCTCTGTCGATTCGATAGCAATTACATCCCTAATGCTTTCTACTACACAAACCATATCACGTTTTCTCAATGCATTCTTACAAATTGAACATTGATCGTGATCTGATATATTGTAACAGGTTGAACAGAACTTAATCTCCTCTCTCATTCTGGCTACGGTTTCACTGAAATGAGCCACTTCAGACGGCTCTTGTTTAAGCAAATGCAAGACCAATCTCAATGCTGTTTTTTTCCCAATGCCTGGCAACTTGGTGAATGCCGCAACCGCCGATTCCAATAGATGAGAAGAAAGATTCATGTTATTGCAAATATACCAAAAACATAGTCTCTTTAACCGCTGTAAGCCTTGCCTGGCCAATCATTTATACTATCTTTGCAACTCTTAAGCTTAACATGAAAGACATTGCAACTTTACTCAAGGAAAGAATACTGGTTATTGATGGCGCCATGGGCACCATGATCCAGCGACACAAACTGCAAGAGGCCGACTATAGGGGTGAAAGGTTTGTAGATTGGAAAAGTGATCTGAAAGGAAATAACGACCTTCTCTGTATCACACAACCACACATTATCCAGGAGATACATCTGCAATACCTCGAGGCAGGTGCAGACATTATTGAGACCAATACTTTCAATGCACAAGCAGTCTCTTTGGCCGATTACAACATGAGTGAACTGGCATTTGAAATGAACATTGCTGCTGCAAAATGTGCAAGAGCTGCTGTTGACCAGTTTAAGCAAAAACATCCAGAACGCGTAAACGAAGGTGGTCCGTTTGTAGCAGGTGCAATTGGCCCTATGAATAAAACACTATCGCTTTCTCCTGATGTAAACAATCCTGGATTAAGAGGTATTAGTTTTGACGAAGTAGCTGAAGCATACTACGAACAAGTAAAAGCGCTGGTAGAGGGAGGAGTGGATTTATTACTTGTAGAAACTATTTTCGATACACTGAATGCGAAAGCGGCAATTTATGCCATCAAGAAATATTTCAGAGACCATGGTAAACCTGAGCTTCCATTGATGATCAGTGGTACCATCACCGACGCTTCTGGCAGAACCCTAAGTGGTCAGACCTTAGAAGCTTTCTACACCAGCATTGAACATGCTAAACCTTTGAGTATTGGACTCAACTGTGCATTAGGTGCGAATCAAATGAGAGCACACATTGAAGAACTTTCCCAGATAGCTAGTTGTTATACATCTGCCTATCCTAATGCAGGCTTACCAAATGCTTTAGGAGAATATGATGAAGAGCCGCATCAAACAGCACATTTCATTGAAGAGTGGGCTAAGAATGGATTTGTGAATATTGTAGGAGGATGTTGTGGAACTACACCCGATCATATTCAGCATATAGCTAACAATGTTAAAAGACTTCAACCCCGATTGCTTCCTGTTGTTGAAACAAGTTTAGAAAACCACGAGCAATAAGACATGAGTAACACCAGATACCATATTAAACCATTCATGAGATTAGCAGGCTTAGAACCTTTGGTAATTAGGCCTGAAACCAATTTTGTGAACGTTGGAGAAAGAACCAACGTAACAGGTTCTAAAAAGTTTGCACGACTGATCAAAGAAGAAAAATACGAAGAAGCGTTGTCAGTCGCCCGCCAACAAGTTGAAAATGGTGCTCAAATATTAGACGTGAACATGGACGATGCTTTGCTTGATGGCGAAGCAGAGATGGTGAGGTTTCTCAATCTGTTACAGAGTGAACCGGACATTGCAAAGATTCCAATCATGATCGACTCTTCCAAATTTTCGATCATTGAAGCAGGATTAAAATGCGTTCAAGGTAAATGCATCGTCAACTCAATATCATTAAAAGAAGGCGAAGAGAAATTCATCGAACAAGCCATCATTTGCAGAAGCTTTGGTGCAGCTGTTATTGTAATGGCATTTGATGAACAAGGTCAGGCTGATACCTATGAAAGAAAAGTAAATATTGGCACACGTGCTTATGAGATACTGACCAAGCAAGTTGGTTTCCCTCCGCAAGACATCATATTCGATCTTAATATTTTTGCTGTTGCAACGGGACTAGAAGAGCATAACAACTACGGAGTTGATTTCATTGAAGCTACTAGAACACTCAAGCAAAAATTTCCTTTGGTAAAAGTGTCTGGTGGTGTAAGTAATCTCTCTTTTTCTTTTAGAGGTAATGAACATGTAAGAGAAGCCATGCACAGCGTATTCCTTTACCATGCTATCAAAGCTGGAATGGATATGGGTATAGTAAATGCTGGTCAGCTTGTTGTTTATGATGAAATAGAACCTGTTCTCAGGGATTTATGTGAAGATGTAATCCTGAACAGAAACAATGAAAATAACGAGGCCACTGAAAAGTTGATTGCTTTTGCGGATACAGTAAGGGATAAGGGACAAGGAACGAGAGAGCGATCTGAAGAGTGGAGAAAAGGAAGCGTTGAAGAACGCCTCAAACATGCTTTGATTAATGGTATTACAGAATATATTGATGGAGATACAGAAGAAGCAAGACAAAAATACCCCAAACCATTAGATGTCATTGAAGGTCCGCTTATGGATGGCATGAATGTAGTTGGTGATTTGTTTGGCTTGGGTAAAATGTTTTTACCACAGGTAGTGAAGAGCGCACGTGTAATGAAAAAAAGCGTGGCAGTACTCACTCCTTATATTGAAGCAGAAAAACAAAATGCATCATCAGCTGGTAAAATTTTATTGGCTACTGTTAAAGGCGATGTGCATGATATTGGCAAAAATATTGTTGGCGTTGTATTGGGTTGTAACGGATATGAGATCATCGACCTAGGTGTAATGGTTTCAGCTGATAAAATCCTGAATGAAGCAGAGAAGCACCAAGCAGATATCATTGGATTAAGTGGTTTGATTACTCCTTCATTAGACGAAATGGTGCATGTGGCATCTGAAATGAAAAGAAGAGGTATGAAACAGCCATTGTTGATTGGAGGTGCTACAACATCAAGGATGCATACTGCATTGAAAATTGCTGAGCAATACGACAATGGGGTGATACACGTGTTGGATGCATCAAGAAGTGTTTCAGTAGCAGGTTCTTTGTTGAATAAAAACAAAGTAGAACTGCTTGATAACATCAAGACTGAATACGCAAAACTTCGTGAAGAGTTTAACAACAAAAAAAATAGCAAGGAATTACTAACCTACGAACAATCGGTTGACAATAAATGTAAACTTGATT
>JACCDL010736679.1_pt1 | contig 17904 bp, 16 predicted proteins | sample 7441931 | NCBI WGS metagenome assembly JACCDL01 (sample SAMN15323437, study PRJNA562643) | freshwater metagenome | isolation source: river surface water | place: USA:Blue River Watershed | collected 2017-08-16 | reverse complement strand
TGGCGTCCCCACGGGGATTCGAACCCCGGTACTCACCGTGAAAGGGTGATGTCCTAGGCCTCTAGACGATGGGGACAATGATCTGTCCGTACTACTGACCTATTTTCTGCCGCACCCATGGTTGTTAGCTCGGTGGTGGAGGTAAGCGGGATCGAACCGCTGACCTCTTGCATGCCATGCAAGCGCTCTCCCAGCTGAGCTATACCCCCCTGTACAGCAGAAGCGGGATTATAGCCGAATCTTTTCCAGACTGTAAATCTCCAAAGGCATGACTATCCTATGAAACATACTGAGCAATTCGATCTAACACGACATTACGGCCAAATAGAGCCAATACAGCGTCGACCGCAGGTGTCTGTAACTGCCCTGTTACCAACAGCCGCAGCGGCATGGCTAGCTGCGGCATTTTCATCTGATGATCCGCTAAAACTTGCTTGATCAGGCCAGTAATGGCTTCTTTGGTCCAATCAATTGCTGGAGCGCCAGCAACAAATTGTTTTAACGCAGCGCGTGCCTGATCGGTCAGGTGTTGTGTCAATAAAGCAGGATCGGGCAGAGGTTGACGGTAAAAAAGCATCGCCGCATCGGCTAATTCATTAACGGTATTCGCTCTATCCTTGAGCACGGCAATCACTGCACTCAGATCAGGGCCACCGGCTAATTGCGCGCCGTCACGTTCAAGCTCAGGCATGGCTAATGCCGCCAGTCGAGCATTGTCGGCTAACTTTATGTAATGATTATTTAGCCAAGCGAGTTTTTCTGGGTTGAATTGCGCAGGTGATTTGGTGAGATTATCCAAATCAAACCACTCGCAAAATTGATCCATAGAAAAGACTTCTTCATCACCATGGCTCCAACCTAATCGCGCCAGATAATTGAGCATAGCTTCGGGCAAATAACCTTGTGCGGGATACTCCATTACGCTAACCGCGCCGTGACGTTTGGAGAGTTTTTCGCCGTCGGATCCGAGAATCATGGGCACATGCCCATACACTGGCAAGGTTGCGCCGAGCGCTGACAAAATATTGATCTGACGTGGAGTGTTATTCACATGATCGTCGCCACGTATAACGTGGGTGATGCGCATATCCCAATCATCCACCACGACACAAAAATTGTAGGTCGGCGTTCCATCGGGTCGCGCAATGACTAAATCATCCAGTTCGCGATTCGAGATCGTGATGCTGCCCTTGACTGCATCGTCCCAGGTCACATCGCCATCCAGCGGGTTACGGAAACGCACCACGGGCTGACGACCTGCGGGTATAGCTGGCAAGCTTTTCCCAGCTTCTGGGCGCCAGGTGCCGTCATAGCGTGGCTTCTCGCCTGCTGCACGCTGACGTTCGCGCATGGCTTCCACTTCCTCGGGTGAGGCATAACAGTGGTAAGCCGTGCCCTCGGCCAGCATTTGGGCGATTACTGCGCGGTAACGGTCCATGTGCTGCATCTGATAAAACGGACCTTCGTCGTGCTGCAAACCCAGCCACTGCATGCCGTCGATGATGGCTTGCACGGCTTCGGGCGTGGAGCGTTCGAGATCGGTATCTTCAATGCGCAAGATGAATTTACCCTGAAAACGGCGGGCATAAGCCCATGAAAACAAGGCAGTGCGAGCGCCGCCCAAGTGCAAATATCCGGTCGGGCTGGGTGCAAAACGTGTGCGTACGGTCATGTGTGGGGTAAATAATGAGGTGATGGCGAGAGTTACTGCTGTCGCCTGAAATAAAGCGCTATTTTAGCGGCTGGCCCGATAATAAGGCTGCACTGATAGAATCCTGTTTTTGTTTCTATCTTCCAAACGACCGCCATGAGCGCCGTCCTGCCAAATACCCATCCCCGCACGCTGTTCGTTACCACCGCCCTGCCCTATGCCAACGGTGCATTCCATATTGGTCACATCATGGAATACATTCAGGCCGATATCTGGGTGCGCTTTATGCGCATACGCGGAAATGAAGTTCATTTTGTCTGCGCCGACGATACGCATGGTGCGCCAATTATGATCGCCGCAGAAAAAGCGGGCGTGACTCCTCAGGAATTTGTTGCCAACATCGCCGCGGGTCGCAAGCAATATTTGGATGGCTTTTATATTAGCTTCGACAATTGGCATTCGACCGACGGCGAAGAAAATCACGAGCTCTCACAAGATATTTATCGTCGACTGCGTGATAACGCTAAATTGATTACGTCGCGTTCTGTTGAACAGTTTTTTGATCCGGTAAAAAATATGTTTTTGCCGGATCGTTATATCAAAGGCGAGTGCCCGAAGTGCGGCGCTAAAGATCAATACGGTGATTCATGCGAAGTCTGTAGCGCGGTCTACGCACCCACCGATCTTAAAAATCCCTATTCAACCTTAACTGGCGCGGCGCCAGTGATGAAATCGTCAGATCATTATTTTTTCCAATTATCTGATCCTAAATGTGGCCAGTTTTTGCGAGAGTGGGCTTTAGATCCGGCTCGCTTGCAACCAGAAGTCGCCAACAAAGCACGCGAATGGCTAGAAAGCGATTCTGGTCTGGGTGATTGGGACATCAGTCGCGATGCGCCCTACTTTGGTATTGAAATTCCTGACGCACCCGGTAAATATTTTTATGTGTGGCTGGATGCGCCGATTGGCTATCTCGCCTCACTGAAAAATTATTTCAAAAAAACTGGGCGTGACTATGATGCGTTCATGGCCGATCCGACTACTGAGCAATATCATTTCATCGGTAAAGATATTACGTACTTTCACACGCTGTTCTGGCCTGCGGTTCTGCATTTCGCGGGAATGAAAGTACCGAATAATATTTTTGTACACGGCTTCATTACGGTTAGCGGTGAAAAAATGTCGAAGTCGCGCGGCACGGGTATCTCGCCGCTGCGTTATCTCGATGTGGGTATGAACCCCGAATGGCTACGCTACTACATTGCGGCCAAGCTGAATTCGCATGTCGAAGATGTGGACTTCAACCCCGAAGATTTCATTGCACGCGTGAATAGCGATTTGATTGGTAAATATATCAACATCGCTAGCCGTGCCGCCGGGTTCATCGCTAAAAAATTCGATGGCAAACTGGGCATGACTTGGGCGACCGATAGTGATAGCTTTCTTTCTGCTTTGCGCGCTGCTGGACCAGAGATCGCTGCACTTTACGAAGCACGCGAGTACGGCAAAGCATTACGCACAGTGATGGAACAGGCTGATAACGTCAACGCCTATGTCGATGCCAACAAACCATGGGAATTAGCGAAAGATACGGCTAACAATGCCAAGCTTCAGGAAGTATGTAGTCGCTTGCTGGAAGCTTTCCGTATTCTCACCATTTATCTCAAACCTGTTTTGCCCTCATTGGCACTGCAGGTTGAACACATGATGAATCTCGATCCACTAACGTGGTCGGATGTTTCACATGCAATGCCTGATCAGCATGCAATCAAACCGTATTCACATTTAATGACGCGCGTAGAGGCAGCCATGTTAGATAAATTATTCGAACCCTCCGCTGATGCTGTACCTACTGCTGATGCATCTGCAGCAGCAGCCGCAACAGGCATTGAAGCACTGTCCTCTGAAATCACGATTGACGATTTTGCTAAGGTTGATTTACGCGTTGCAAAGATTGTTGACTGCGAAGTAGTCGAAGGCTCAGACAAACTACTGCGCTTAACACTGGATGTGGGCGAAGGCCGACTCCGCAACGTGTTCTCCGGTATTAAGTCCGCTTATAAACCAGAAGACTTGAAGGGCAAGTTGACGGTGATGGTTGCCAATCTAGCACCGCGCAAGATGAAATTCGGTATCTCTGAGGGCATGGTGCTCGCCGCCTCAGCTAAGGATGAAAAAGCGAATCCTGGTCTTTATATTCTTGAGCCTTGGCCCGGCGCGCAGCCCGGTATGCGAATTCGGTGAAAAACGTCCGCCGCGGGGTAAAATACGCCCCCTCTGCAACACGCGGGTGACTCCATGAATCTGTTCAAGAAAAAAAACGGCTATGTCTCTGAATTTACTCAGTTTTTGGCCGAAATGAAAACCCACGATCCGGCGATCGAAGAAGGTCAGCACGCGGGTCGTGCCCGTTTATGGGACAAAGAACCGATCGATCTGGACAGCCAGCGCAGAACGCAAGAATCACGCGTTAAGCAACAAGCCTACGTGTATCAAAATCATTAAGCAGGCGTAACGAGTGAATACCGCTACTGAAACCACCGTCGACAGTACCCCCGATGTGATCGATGGGGTCGCTTTTGCCAAGCTATATGGCGAGCCTCTGTTTAAGCTGCCCAATGATTTATATATCCCTCCCGATGCGCTCGAAGTTTTTTTAGAGGCCTTCGAAGGGCCACTTGACCTCTTGCTGTATTTAATCCGTAAGCAAAACTTCAATATTCTGGATATTCCGCTGGCTCAAGTGACCCTGCAATATCTGGATTACATCGAACAAATCAGACAACGTAATCTAGAACTCGCCGCCGATTATTTGCTAATGGCCGCGATGCTGATTGAAATTAAATCACGCATGTTGCTACCAATGAAAAAGGTAGAAGGCGATGAAGAAGTCTTAGATCCGCGCGCTGAACTGGTTCGTCGCCTGCTTGAATACGAACAAATGAAATTAGCCGCATTTGAACTCGACACCCTACCGCAAGTAGGTCGTGATTTTGTGCGCACACAAATTTATGTCGATCAAACGGTGGTGACGCGCTTCCCTGATGTGAATGTCGTCGATCTGCAAACAGCATGGAATGATTTACTGCGTCGCGCCAAACTGACGGCACGTCATACTATCTCGCGCGAAGAACTATCGGTACGCGAACACATGAGCTCGATATTACGTCTATTGCAATCAGCAAAATTCGTCGAGTTTCATGAACTGTTTGACCCAACCCGCGGTGTTCCGGTTATCGTGGTTAACTTTATTGCTCTGCTAGAGCTAGCGAAAGAAACCTTAATCGAAATCACGCAAGCTGAAGCCTTTGCGCCCATCTACGTCAGACTGTCTTACTCACCTACGTAGAGAACATCTTTTCTAGCCAGCGCTACAGCAATATTCTCATTTTCTTATCAACGGTATGAACCTAGCATACCGACGTGATTTATCTCAGCACCTGAAATTTATTTATTTACATGAAAATCATCTCTTCCATCGATGAGCTGCGCGACCAATTACGTGGTCAGCTGCGCACGGCATTTGTTCCCACGATGGGCAATTTGCATGAAGGCCACTTATCATTGATGCGTTTAGCACGTAGACATGGTGATCCGGTGGTGGCATCAATTTTCGTTAACCGACTGCAGTTCGGTCCGAATGAAGATTTTGAAAAATATCCCCGAACTTTTGCTGACGATATAGAAAAATTAGAAAAAGAAGGCGTCTATGTTTTATTTGCGCCGACCGAGCGGGATTTATATCCCGAGCCACAAGAGTTTCGCGTGCAGCCTCCTTCTGACCTGGGCAATATTCTCGAAGGTGAATTTCGCCCTGGATTTTTCAATGGCGTAACAACCGTTGTGCTGAAATTATTTTCTTGCGTACAGCCTAGCGTTGCAGTTTTTGGTAAAAAAGATTATCAACAGCTGATGATCATCCGGAATATGACGCGCCAGTTCGCTCTACCCACTGAGATCATAGCCGCAGAAACCTGGCGCGCCGACGATGGACTCGCTCTATCATCGCGTAACACCTATCTCTCTGAATCCGAGCGTATTGAAGCGCCGACTCTGTATGCAGAATTACAGGCGGTAGCCCAGGCTGTACGCGATGGCAATCTGGATATATCGATGCTGGAAAAAAAATCGATGCAACGACTAGCTTCACGCGGCTGGAATCCAGACTACGTATCGATCAGAAAACGCATTAATCTGCAACCGCCTACCGATGATGATCTTGCACAGAATGAGCCGCTAATCGTACTCACCGCTGCAAAGTTGGGAGCTACGCGACTGATCGACAACCTCGAAATATGATTCACGCTAGTCGCTGGAAAAATCGCTTTGGGCTCAGCTTTGTTTCGAGCTTAATTTCGCTACTCATCTTCATAAATCCAGCGCACTCACAAATCACTGTAGTGGATGATGGTGCGCATACCGTAAGACTAAACACTGCCGCAAAACGTGTCGTTAGTCTCGCTCCCCACATTACCGAATTACTTTTCGCTGCTGGTGCGGGCCATACTGTAGTGGGTGTTTCAGAGTGGAGTGATTATCCAGCCGTGGCAAAAAAATTACCCATCGTCGCTGACGGCAACCGTTTGGATCTCGAGCGCATTATTGATTTAAAACCTGACCTCATAATTGCCTGGAAAAGTGGTAGCAATACACACCAAATCAAACGCCTCAAAAAATTAGGACTGACTATTTTTGAGAGCGAGCCACGCAGTTTTGATGATATTGCAACGTCGATTGAGCGCTTTGCAAAATTAACAGGTGCGAGTGACGGAACTAATGCCGTAAAAACATTTCGTGAAAATCATGAAAGATTGAAGCAGCGCTATGCCGGCAAAAAAACAATTAGTATTTTTTATCAGATCTGGCCATCCCCGTTGATGACGCTGAATGACAAGCACCTGGTTGCAGAAATTTTTCGGCTGTGTGGCGCAGTGAACATTTTTGGGAAATTAGTACCACTTACGCCGTCAGTCAGCACAGAAGCTGTAGCTAAAGCTAATCCGGATGCCATTCTGATGACCGATACAGAAAGCTCAGGCCTTGATCGCTGGCGCGCTCTACCTGAAATGAAAGCGACTCGCTTCGATAACTTATTCTCTTTAGACGGCACGCTGGTTAATCGCGCGGGTCCACGAGTCATCGAAGGCGCAACACAACTCTGTGAAAAAATCGAGATGGCTCGCGATCATCTTCACATTCGCTGAGCTTTTGATCCGCCGTCCAACGAAATTAATTTATACAATAACTACAGGATTTTTGTGATGGATATAACGAACTCACCTGAGTTTCAAGCGAAATTCAAAGGTACTTTACCGGATTATCTTGGCTATGAAGTCACGGCCGCCGATGATCAAGGACTAACGGCAAGCTTCGAGGTACAGCCTCACCATCTAGCACCGAATGGCTATCTGCATGCCGCATCGATTGTGATGCTGGCGGATACTTCCTGCGGTTTGGGCTGCATGTTAAATCTTCCTGTAGGTGCGCTCAGCTTTACGACCATCGAGCTAAAGAGTAATCACCTTGGTACGGCGCGTGATGGACGCATTGAGTGTCATGCAAAGCCTGTGCACAAAGGAAGAACGACGCAAGTATGGGATGCTACCGTTATTGCAAACGGTAAAACACTGGCCCTGTTTCGCTGTACGCAGATGGTGCTGTGGCCCTCACCTGCAAGCTAAACTTAGCAACACACTGATCAATGCATTTGCCAGCTTTCACCTTCACGTCGAAAGCTACAACCAAATACCTGACTCAAGCGCTCCGCCTCAAGCACCTCATCAACCGGCCCTAGCCAATGCTGATGATCACCCAGCAGCAACACGTGCGTAGCAAATCGGGCTGCTTGATTGATATCATGACAGCTCGCAATTACCGCATGCTTCTGCGCCAAATCACGTAATAAATTCATCGTCTTTAATTGATAGGCTACATCTTGATGCGCCGTAGGCTCATCTAACAACAGTAAATCCGGCGACTGAACTATCAGCGCAGCTAAACCGACGCGCTGTCGCTCTCCACCCGATAACTGGGTAATGTCTGAATTCATTTTTTCTTCCAGATTCACACACTGCAAAGCTAGACGAACTGCCGCAGTATCGGCTGCAGTATCCCACTGTGCGCCCGATCGATGGGGTGTCCTTGCAATCGCAACGACGTTAAATACGGACTCGTGGAAAACATCCGAATACGATTGCAGCAGCAATCCACGTCGACGCGAAAGTGTGAGCGTATCTAATGCTGCTATGTTTTGTCCGCTAAGTAAAACAGATCCCTGCGTCGGTGTAGCAGCACCCGCCAGAGTATGCAGTAAGCTTGTTTTACCAGCGCCATTTTTACCCAACACGCACCAGAATTCGCCACGCTTTACTTGCCAGTTAAGTCCGGTAATTAAGCTTCTCTGCCCTGCACTAATGCCTAGCTGTTGAGTTTTCAGCATTAGCGACTCCGCGTCAGTAAAAATAAAAACACGGGTACACCCACTAATGACGTAATCACGCCTACGGGTAACTGCACTGGTGCGACAATGCTGCGTGCAACAAGATCAGCCAAACACAATGCTGCACCACCCACTAAGGCAGCAGAGGGAAGCAGCACTCGCTGATCATTACCGATCAACAGACGCATAGCGTGCGGAACCACCAAACCAACAAATCCTATGGTTCCTGCCACCGAGACAGCTGCCGCCGTAGTGGTGGCAGCCACAAGTAAGGTCATAACACGTAATTGACGTGTAGAGACGCCCACTAGAAACGCAGTTAGCTCACCATGAGCAAGAACATTCAGTGACGACGCATTACGTAGCGACCAAACCACCGCAAGCATTAGCGTCAGCCAGACTGGCCATAACAACTCGCTAGCATCGAGATCGCCCATCAACCAAAATAAAACACCACGCAAATGAATGTCATCGGAGAGGCTTAGCAGCAAAGTGATTAATGCGCCTGATCCAGCAGCAATCATGACGCCAGTAAGAATTAAACGTAGACCCGGTTGAGCATCACTGAGTCGCTGACGACGAGAGATCAATTCAGGACTCGCTAAGCCAAACAGTAAAACAGTCGCTAACAGCGCGCCCGCTAATGATCCTACATGCAGACCATAAGTCATTAACGAAGCAGGAATGAACCATGTCAGACCCAGCGCTCCCGCAGCGGCTCCACCTGATACACCCAATACATAAGGATCAGCCAGTGGATTGCGCAACAGCAGCTGCATTAACGCACCGGCTAAGGACAGCGAGGCCCCAACAGCAAATGCTGATAACGCACGTGGCATGCGTAGCTGCCACAACACATCGGATGTCGATGCTGGAATTGAACATCCCGTCGCACCGCATAGTCCCGCTAGAAGTATCGCGGCGGTAGCCACGCATGCCAGCATGAGCAAACCATACGTGAGCCTATGCGGTGGAAGGTTCATATCGTCATACTCTTAGGGTTGCCAATTAAGTCCAACGAATACGCCGCGTCGCACCTGGTTATAGCCCCATGCAGTTTGATAATTTGCATCTAAGAGATTTTCAACACGACCGAATACCGATAGCTTTTTATCGACCTGATAGCGGGCTGTTACATTAGCTAACCAATATGCTGCAAGGGTTGATGTATCAGAACGTGAACCGGTGTATGACACATCACCACCAATACGCCATTGATCAATTTGAGTGGTGGCTCCTAGGGAACCTAATACAGAAGGTCGACGTATTAAACGCTCGTCGGTACTTAAGTCAATGGGATCTTGCAAAGTGAGACTAGCGCGCAATTCCCATGTCATGAAGTACTGCATCGCACTCACTTCCAAGCCCTGATTACGCGTCTTTTTCACATTAGTGAAACTTGTTGATACCCATTGGAATTGATCGGTTGTACGCGTCTCAAACACCGTAGCGCGCACAATAGTTGGACCATCACTGTACTGAATACCGGCTTCTACCGAACTGGCATACTCAGGCTTCAATGCTGAATTGCCATACGCACCGTAGAGATAACCTAATGGCGGTGCACTAAACGCATTCGATAGGCTGGCGATGAGCTTGACGTGCTGGTCAAGTTTAAAGCCATAGCCTGCATAGCCCGTAGTTGCCGAAAGTCCGCCAGTATCATCCTGACGCGCATTGAACTGCCACTGATGACGGTCGATCGTTCCTTGAAGGCCGCCAAACACACTGTAAGTAGAGCGTCGATAATCATCGTTCGATCCATAAGCTTCACTGCTGAAACGCTGCCACTGACGATTAGCACCTGCGGTAACTAGCCATTGTGGCGACACAACAATTTCATTACTCCATTCAGCCAACTGAGTTTTCGTTTGATAGTGATTACGGGTCGTGGCAGTGGAATACTCACGCGTGGTGAGATCATCTGCCGACTCTGATAATGACAGCCGTGAAGTCCAGCTGTCGGTCATACGATTATTACTAAACGCCGTGAATGAATTAACCGCAGTCCGGCTTTCATGTCGATCAGTCGCTAAGCCGTAAGCACTGTCATAATCTGCTTTGCCGACGCTATTGATAAAGCGTAAACCGATCTGATGCCCATCAGACCAAGATTTAGCAATCGATCCACTCACACTTTGATTACGATACCCATCACGGTCAGAATTAGCCAAGGGCGATTGACTGGTGTTCAAGGAAGAAAATCCTCGGCTGGCATAGTCAGAGACCACCAAGCCATAACTTAATCCGTCCTCGCCTCCTCTGGCCGAAGCGGACAACCGCTGAGTATTCCTTGCCCCCGCCTCTACCGAACCAGAAAATCCTGGCGTACCGGTGCCCGCCTTGGTAAAAATCTGTATGACACCACCTACCGCACCCGAGCCATAAATGCTGGAGACATTACCGCGTACGATTTCAACGCGATCGATCTGATCGAGCATCATGTGTTCAATACTGACCGTACCAGTCGCATCTTGTTTAGTCATCGGCACGCCATCGATGACCACTAAAGTTTGGCGAGTATCTGTACCACGCAAAAACATACCGGTCGCTGAACCAACTCCGCCGCTTTGAGTGATTTGCAAACCCGCTTCACGTGATAACAAGGATGGCAGATCCGTTGCCTGACTATCGCGAATCTGCTGAGCAGTAATCACCGTTGTATGGAGTAAAGCATCGCTTTGCAATTGCGGTGTTCGTGCTGCGGTAACAACCACAGGTGGCAAGCTGGGTTTATCTTCTTCTGAAAATGCCTGAGTAGAAAAAGCCGAAGCTAAAATGGAGACGAGCAGCGACAAACGCTTACCCGACGTCGGTTGGGTATAAAAAGTTTTCATAGTATTTGAACGATGGAGCCGTCCACCTGCTTCCCCGCAGGTCGACCTACCAGGAAAGACAACGAGACTATCGGGCGAAAATGTGCAGGGCGAAGCCCACTGCATTAACGGTCCGACGAACACCATCCCGATTCGTCTATCCCACCTGTTATGGCCGGTATCCGGGCTAACAAGCGATCTATTTCGCCTTCCCATGCGAAAAAACACACAGTGGCTTTCGAAACAGACTGCATGGCGAACCATGCGCTTGCTTACCGTTGCGGGGGCAGCACACGCTGGCGTTATCTCAGCAAATGGACTGAGCTAAAGCTTCGTGTTTCCCGTTTAACTGCCCGTCGGAACCGACGGGCGAGCACCAAAACAGGTTTAGTTTAGGCGACGATTGACCTTTACGTCAACGTCAAATGCACCCGCCTAGTCTATGTCAGGCTAAGAAACCCATTACACTTCTGAAAAATATAAAAAAAGGAGATCGTAATGTCCCACACAACCGCCGCCAAGCAATCGCTCGTTTCTTATTACAGCCAACAATACAACGCACGAGCTTCTATTCCAGATCACCCAGAAATTTTCTCGCGCTGGCAGCGTGACTCAGCCTTGGTTCGCCGTACCCATGCTGGTTTGCTCGACGTACCGTATGGATCAACTGTCGGTGAACGATTAGATTTTTATCCTGCGCACAAAAGCTCAGCACCTTTGCTCGTCTTTATTCATGGCGGCTGGTGGCGTTCGTTAGATAAATCTGATTTCACCTTTGTCGTGCCGGGCTATAGAGACGCAGGTTTCAATGTGGCACTGACTAATTACACACTCGCACCAGCGGCAAGTATTGAAGACATTACGCGAGAGCAGTTACGCGCTTTAGCTTGGCTTTATCGAAATGCCGGCCGCTATGAGTACGACCCTGAAAGGATAGTGGTAGCGGGTCATTCGGCCGGCGGTCATTTAGCTGCCATGATGATGGCCGCGCAATGGGATGAATGGTCAAGCGATCTGCCTGTTGATTTAGTCAAAGCGGGTGTACTGATGTCGGGATTATTTGATCTGGATGCGGTGAGCCACGTCGATTTTGTCGCGGATGATTTGCAATTAACGGCTGAGCGCGTCAATAATTTGTCACCCGCTTGGATGCCGCAGTCGCATCCTGCTCCTTTTATAACCTCAGTGGGCGATCTCGAATCTGAAGAATTTAAACGCCAAAATCAATTAATTGCAGAAAGCTGGTTTGAAAATCATCGTGATGATGTTTTACTTAATGGCTTTAACCATCTGACAATCTGCGATGCTTTCGGAACACCGGGCCATCCCTTGTTTGAATCTACCTGTGAATTGATACGCTCTTTATAAAATTTCACGCTGTGGCGACAGATTATGACCGTTTAATCGAACAATGATTTAGGGCGTATTGTCTCGGATCATCCTCTGTCGCAAACTGTCTTGAAACTCCGTGGCTAGTAACACTTCTCTCAACAAATAAATAAAACTTCCCGTCAGCGACACTAAAGCCAACACGAACAAGCCGGCAATCGGTGTCACCAATCGCAAATCTAAAGCATCCGCCACAAACAAAACCGCCACAACTAAACAAATTAATAATGCGCAAAAAGTCGAGAGGAAAATCGCTCGATTAATCTTCTTTGCGCGGCGAAACAAAACATCTAATTCATCAAAAGCACCTGCTCTTGCCTTAGCCGTAATGCTAGGCGCTCCTTCTTCCAGTCGCTCCTCCAGTACCCTGGTGCGATCAATGATGCGAGCCAGCCTATTAGTCAACACCAGCATATTTGTACCGACCCCAGTCAACAGAAAAACGGGGGCAATCGCTAATTGAATGATGTGACCGATCTCACCCGGTTGAATAGTCATGATTGCCGATCGTGCCAGAAAAATATTAAGGGTACCAGACTACCAGCAGAAAATTACAGTACGGTAAAAAACAGTACTAATTTTAGGAATTTTTCCCTGACCAAAGTACGACTCGCTATCAATGCATGCTGCGCTAATGTGGTCGCTGCCGCACTTACCTGCCTTAGCTAAGCGATTTCAACAGGCATTTATTGTGATGCAGGACAAGCGAGTTAGTGCGTTTTCCTTTCACAAAGCATTCATCGATGTCACCTGGCAATCAAACTAAGTAACGAATCACAAATATCTGATTCACTCAAAATTTTTGATGCAAATCATCTAGGTCGCTTTGCGAAAAGCTGTTACATTTAGCCTTAATGTTGTCATTTTGTTACTACGGAGCAAGCACAATGAACCTCTGCCCTGCCAAAACCACCCCTGAGCTCACGGGCTGAAGGTATGAATTTGATCTACATCGCCGAAGTAACGCTAGCAGCAAATAGGATGGAATCGTGATTAAGGTAGTCATTGCGGATGACCATGCACTAATGCGAGAAGGACTAAAACACATTTTGCAACCGGTCACAGATATACAAATATGTGCCGAAGCCACCAATGGCTTCGAAACACTGCAGTCGATCCGAAGCAACCCTTGTGATGTATTGATTATGGATTTGTCCATGCCTGGCAAAGGCGGTATGGAACTGATACGACAGGTCAAAGAAGAAGTCCCGCAGGTACATATTTTGGTATTAACCATGCATGAAGAACACGAATATGCCGCTCGTGCCATTCGAGCAGGAGCATTGGGCTACATGACTAAAGAGGGAGCCGGTACTCAACTCGTCATCGCCATACGACGAGTCGCCACAGGAAGACCTTACATCAGTATGGATGTCGCCGAGCAGCTGGCCATTGATGCGATGCCGACTAATGAAAAGCTTCCACATACTTCTTTGTCAGACCGAGAAATGGAAGTTTTTAATTTACTAGTCAATGGAAAAACGGCGACCGAGATCGGCACCATGCTGCACCTGTCCACTAAAACTATCAGTAGCCATAAGAGCCGCATTTTGCAAAAAATGAATAGCTCCTCACTCGCTGATTTAGTGCGATATGCCGTCGCCCACGACCTTCTTCTACCGTTACGAAAATAGTCGAGTTTGATCATGGCAAAAACATCTAACTGGAAGGATGAATCTCACAGAAAATACATCAGAATCAGCTCATTGTTAATCAGTAACGCTGACATGCGCATTCAGAGATATCCGATAGCCATCACTTAAACCAGCGTTGATACTAACTACTTCTTTCACCTATGAAGCAAAGTCATCCAATGATTTGTAACGTGATTGATTCACTGCCTACAACTACTGAAATCGGGCAGATGTCGTTGATTCAAAAAATGATTAATTATTTTTCATCCATAACAAAACAAGAAACAATTTTTCAGACTATCTCTGACACAAAACACTCCGTCCCAGCCCTAAACTCCTGGAGGTAAACATGACTTCATCCAACGTTCCCGAGACTCGTCCAGAACCGGGCAGTAACCTCAACATTAGTGCAGCGACCGGCGATACGAGCTGGCAAAGACAAGGAAAACTCTGGTCAAATTTAAAAGAACTATGTGAACTGTTGCGTATACCCGCAACCTCATCAGTTAATGACGAAGAGTTTTTATTCCAGCATGTGCAATTCAAAACAGGCCAACGTGTACACACCATAGGGCAACCCTTCGATACGCTTTTCATCGTTCATTCAGGCTTTCTAAAGACCGTACTCATCGATGAATTCGGTAATGAACAAGTACTGAGCTTTCCCATGAAAGGTGATTTATTTGGCGTCGATGGTATTCACACAAAACGATACGCTTCCGAGGCGGTAGCCCTATCGAACTGTGACTTGATACTTCTGCCCTTCAAAAAATTTATCGCCTTAGGACGTACACATTCCGAATTGGAACATGCTATGTACAGTGTGATGAGTCGTGAACTAGTACGCGAACAAGGTATGGTTAGCATGCTGGGCGCATTGTCTGCAGAAGCTCGCGTAGCTCGCTTTTTAGTATCCTTGTCAGAACGCTTTGCCGAAATGGGTTATTCCAGCAAATTGTTTAATCTGCGTATGACACGTCATGAAATCGGTAGCTATCTCGGTCTGACACTAGAAACAGTCAGTCGCACGCTCTCTGCGTTCAATGAATTTGGGTTAATTACCGTTGACCAGCGCTCGATAGGAATTAAGGATATTGATTCACTTCGTACGCTGCGACGACTTCCACCCTCAAGCGCTCGCTCTAAAAAAGCGAGTAAGAAGGCGCGCGAAGCCTCGCTGATCCGCAACGGTAATCCCAACTCGGGTAACAGCGACTTACAAATAGCTTCGCTTTAAGCCATCTGTAAAAATCGGAACGCGAATGAGATAGCAATCGTGAAATCATTCAAGCTACAGTGAGATAGCTAAGTGCGTAAGGTCCTGCTAAATTGAGGATAGTCTGGTAAGCCAGCGTGGCTGGCGTAACCTCCCAGGCTATCCAGTGTTTTTTATCAATGGCATTAACTCTAGCGAATGCCGCGCGATTTAATTTTTGTGCTGCCCCATACTTTGTCGTTTGCGTGAGCTCATCGATCTCGGACGACTACCCTGAGAAGCATCGGTAGCGTGGTGTGCCATTTCATCGGCGTTATCGCTTATATCCTCCATAGTATCTTCAGCACTCGCCGCAGTATCTGCCATGGCCTTACCTGCTTCTTCAAACGTATCTCGCCAAACCGTCAGCATGCCTGCAAAAGGATTGCCTGGTTCAAGCTGATGCGCTGGGGATTTTTCGCCGCGAAATTCGGATTGATTCGCTAATCGCTGAAACTGACCACGAGACAATTCACTTAACCGATCAAAATATTCCCGCGTGGATCGTCCGATCTCCGTCTGTATTTCAATCATCGCTGACATAATTTGTTGATGGCATTGCATCGCTTTATCGGGACGACACACTACCGATTCCCGCAATTCAACCATGCGCGATTGATCGCGCATATCAGCAGCGACACTGCCTAACTTGCGTTGAGCATCGAGCATCTGGTGCGCTACATCTAGCAGAGCATGATCGATCTTCTCGAATCCAGAAAAAATAGCATTCGCTAGTTCCGTTGATGCGTTGAGTTGATACTTGGCCAGATCAACCAATGAATTGTGCTGCTGAGTGTTTGGCATCGTTATGCTCCTTAATTGCAATAGAAAGAATGCGCCGGCCAGAACCTAATCGAACTGGCCGGCGAGCTTCGATGCTGAGACACCCAGATTCAGCCGCTTTGCGTAGGATCAAAGCATGCGCCGAGGGTATAATATCGCCCGGCAAGGCTTGGCATTGCCCCGAACGCTCCACCACTGGTGCCGACGGTTGATTAAACACCGGGACTGTATGTCAAAGAACCAAACCAGGAAGCCCCTGGAAATAAAAATTTCTACGGTGGTCGCTGTTGCTGCCCTGTTGGCCGACACCGACCCAGCGAAATTGTCTTCAGCACTTTCACACATCACCGGCGGAACTCCCGATTACTTCGAAGATGAGTTCACCCTACTCGATTTCAGTGCACTCAGCGCAATACCCGCACCGGGCACGATCAATTGGCCCGCATTAATTTCAACGTTTAAAGAACACCGGCTACATCCAGTGGCGGTGCGTAATGCCCCTCCCTCGCTGGAAGAAGAAATTCGCAGCCACGGACTCAGCATCGATGTGGTCGATCAATCCAAACAATTTGAATTAACACCGCCACCCTCACCAGAGCTTCCAGCAACGGCTATTCCCGAGCCGGTTGCACCTACAGCGCCGGTTGCACCTACAGCACCGGCAACAGCCAGCACAGCCAATACGATGGTCGTAGATACGCCGGTACGTGCCGGTCAACGTGTGTATGCTCGCGGTGCCGATCTGGTGATCATGGCCGTGGTGAATCCGGGCGCCGAAGTAATCGCCGATGGCAGCATTCATGTGTATGCGCCTTTGCGTGGTCGCGCACTGGCAGGCGCTTCAGGCAATAGCGCCGCTCGAATTTTCTCGCTGTCGATGGAAGCTGAGTTGGTATCCATCGCTGGCGTGTATCGCACCTTTGACGAAGGTTGGTCGACTACGCTGGCCGGAAAACCCGCTCAGATTCGCCTCAACAACGATAGCTTGGACATTACTGCGATTTCGCTGAAATAATTTTAAATTTGTTTGATGAATGTAAGAAAATTTGATGTGCTTTGATTTTTATTCTTACGATTTTTATAGCCAGCGCGAAGGTGCATGGTTAAATTAAGTAAATGGAGACCTTCCAAATGAAGGTCAGTGTAAAAAATTCCTGAATTCGTGTAATCAGTGCTTCTGCAGACAAGGAGTTTTCCGTGGCAAAAATTATCGTCGTAACTTCGGGCAAAGGTGGCGTAGGCAAAACCACTTCCAGCGCCAGTTTTTCATCCGGCCTCGCATTGTTAGGCTACAAGACAGCCGTCATCGACTTTGATGTTGGTCTTCGTAACCTTGATTTGATCATGGGGTGTGAGCGCCGCGTGGTGTATGACATGATTAACGTCATCAATCGAGAAGCCAGCCTGACTCAAGCGCTGATTAAAGATAAACATTGCGACAATCTTTATGTACTTCCTGCCTCACAGACGCGCGACAAAGACGCGCTGAGCGAAGAAGGTGTAGAACGTATCTTGAATGAGTTGAAAGAAATGGGATTCGACTACATCGTGTGCGACTCACCCGCAGGTATAGAACGCGGCGCCGTGATGGCGCTAACCTTCGCCGATGAAGCGATTATTGTGACTAATCCAGAAGTGTCGTCAGTGCGTGACTCAGATCGCATACTTGGGATTATTCAAGCTAAATCGCGTCGCGCGCAAACTGGTGATGAGCCTGTAAAAGAGCATTTGCTTATTACTCGTTACGTACCTAAGCGCGTTGATGCGGGCGAGATGCTGTCGTACGGCGATGTTCAAGAAATTCTGCGCATTCCATTGATTGGCATCATCCCCGAATCAGAATCAGTTTTGCATGCGTCCAACCAAGGTAATCCGGCTATTCACGTTGAAGGTAGCGACGTCTCAGAAGCTTATAAAGATGTGGTTGCGCGCTTCCT
>JACCDL010245462.1_pt1 | contig 17909 bp, 12 predicted proteins | sample 7441931 | NCBI WGS metagenome assembly JACCDL01 (sample SAMN15323437, study PRJNA562643) | freshwater metagenome | isolation source: river surface water | place: USA:Blue River Watershed | collected 2017-08-16 | reverse complement strand
CCGGCCAACCTGAAGCTCTCCGTGCACAGCGGCAGCGACAAGTTCTCCATCTACCCGGCCATCCGCCGCGCCCTCGCCAAGCATGGCGCCGGCGTGCACGTGAAGACGGCCGGCACCACCTGGCTCGAGGAGGTCATCGGCCTCGCCGAAGCCGGTGGCGCCGGGCTCGCCCTCGCCAAGGAAATCTACGCCGAGGCCCTGTCTCATATGGACGAGCTCTGCCAGCCCTACGCGACCGTCATCGACATCGACCGCACCAAGCTCCCGGCCGCCGCCGTCGTCCAGACGTGGACCAGCGAGCAGTTCGTCGGTGCCCTGCGCCACGACCAGAAGAACCCGCTCTATAACGCCCACATCCGCCAGCTCATCCACGTCGGCTTCAAGGTCGCCGCCAAGATGGGTCCGCGCTACCTCGAGCAACTCAAGGCCTGCCGCGAGTCCTGCGCCCGCAACGTCACGGGCAACCTCCTGGAGCGCCACATCCGTCCGCTCTTCCTCTAAGCGTCCCTTTCGGCTTCCCACGGCGGGGGAGCGGGCTAGTTTTCCCGGATGGCCCACCCCCGGCTAGCCTCCTGCCTGCGTGCCTGCTTCGGGCTCGCGCTGACGGGGTTGGCCGCGGTCGCTTCCGCCGCGGTGGATTTCACCCGGGAAGTCCGGCCGATCCTGGAGGCCCACTGTCTGAAATGCCACGGGCCGGAGAAACAGAAAGGCGGGTATCGGCTCGATGCCAGCAGGGTCGCCCTGCATGGGGGCGATTCCCATGCGCCGAACATCGTGCCGGGCCGGCCGGAGAAAAGCCCGCTGCTCCGTTTCATCACGGGGGCGGAGCCGGAGATGCGGATGCCGCCGAAAGGGTCCCTGCTGACGGCGGCCGAGCAGGCCACCCTGCGCGCCTGGATCGCCGAAGGCGCGGTCTGGCCTGCAGCGGGCGACGTCGCCGTGGCGGATCAGCGGGACTGGTGGGCGTGGCGTCCGCTCCGCCAGCCCGAGGCTCCCGCGGACGGTTCGGCGGCGATCGATCATTTCGTGCGCGCGAAACTGTCCGAGCAGGGTCTGAAGCCTTCGCCCATGGCCGGCGCCGCCACCCTGATCCGCCGCGTCACCCTCGACCTGACGGGCTTGCCGCCAACCCCCGAGGAGGTCGCCGCCTTCGTCGCCGACCCGTCGCCTTCGGCCTACGAGCGGCTGGTCGACCGCTTGCTGGCGTCTCCCCGTCACGGCGAGCGCTGGGCCCGGCACTGGCTCGACGTCGCGCACTACGGGGACACGCATGGCTACGACAAGGACAAACCCCGGGACCATGCGTGGGCTTACCGCGATTATGTCATCCGGGCCTTCAACGCGGACAAGCCCTACGCCCGTTTCGTCCAGGAGCAGGTGGCGGGGGACGCGCTCTTCCCGGGGACGCGCGACGGCGTCGAGGCTTTGGGTTTCCTCGCCGCTGGTCCGTGGGATTTCATCGGTCATGCGGAGGTCCCCGAGACGAAAGTCGACGGCAAGATCGCCCGGCACCTCGATCGCGATGACATGGTGGCGAACACGCTCGGGACCTTCGCCAGCCTCACCGTCCAATGCGCGCAGTGCCACCCGCACAAGTTCGACCCGGTGAGTCAGGAGGATTATTACAGCCTCCAGGCGGTGTTCGCCGCCCTCGATCGCACGGACCGGCCTTATTACCTCGACGACGCCACGAACGCGCGGGCGGAAGCCCTGCGCCGCCGGCAGACCGACCTCGCCGCGCGGAGCGCCGGGCTCGAGGCTCCGGCCATCGCCGCGGCCGGACCGGCCTACGCGGCCTTGACCAAGCAGCTCGAAGGGGTGTCGCGGACAACGGCGGCGAAGGCGGGCAACCCGACCCCGGATTTCGGCTATCATGCCCGGATCTCGCCGCGCGCCGACGCGACCAAGTGGGTGCAGGTCGACCTCGGCCGGCGGGTCGAGCCGGCGGAGGTGGTCCTCGCGCCGTGCTACGATGATTTCAATAACATCGGCGCCGGCTTCGGGTTCCCCGTGCGTTTCAAGATCGAGGTCAGCGATGACCCGGAATTCCGCGAGGGGGTGCAGCTGGTCTGGCGCGGTCACGACCAGACCTACATGGCGGACTTCCCGAATCCCGGGCTGACGCCTTACGTGGCGAAGGTCGATCCCGAGGATGGCATCGCCGGGCGCTACGTCCGGGTGACGGCCGTGCGATTGGCCCCGCGCAAGGGCGACTTCATCCTGGCGCTGGCGGAACTCGAGGTCCGTACCGCGGACGGCCGGAACGTCGCCCGGGGCCGGCCGGTGCGCGCCTTGGACGCGGTCGAGGCTCCGCCGCGGTGGCGGCCGGCCAACCTCACCGACGGTCTCGCCCCGGTCCGTCCGTCCGCGGACGAGGTGACAAGGCTCCGCGCCGAACGCGACGCCTTGCTGCGATCGGCGATGCCCGCCGCCGCGGTCGCCGAGCTGGGCGCGATCCGGGCCGAGGCCGCGCAGGTCGCGGCCGAGCTGGCCCGCTTGCCGAAACCCGCGCTTGTCTACGCCGGCGGCATCCACCGGGGCAGCGGGTCGTTCGCGGGCACGGGCGCCCAGGGCGGCCAGCCTCGCCCGATTTTCCTGCTCGCCCGCGGGCAGGTCACGCAGCCGGTGCGTGAGGTCGGTCCGGGCGCCGTCGCGGCCTTCGATTTCGCGCCGGCGCGCTTCGCGTTGCCGGCCGGCGCGCCGGAAGGGGAGCGCCGGGCGGCCCTGGCCCGTTGGCTCACGCACCCGGATAACCCGTTGGTCTGGCGAAGCGTGGTCAATCGCGTCTGGCAGCACCACTTCGGGCGGGGGTTTGTCGAGACGGCCAACGACCTGGGCCGGAACGGCTCCCCGCCGAGCCACCCGGAGCTGCTCGATTGGCTGGCCCGCGATTTCCGCGACCACGGTGGCTCGCTGAAGCGCCTGCATCGGCAGATCGTGCTCAGCGCGACCTACCGGCAGTCCTCCGCGGACGACCCGGCCGCCAGCCGCGTCGATGCCGGCAACACCTGGCTGTGGCGGCAGCAGCGTCGGAAACTCGAGGCTGAGGTGCTGCGCGACGCGGTCCTGCAGGCGACGGGCAAGCTGGACCTCACGATGGGCGGCCCCGGTTGGCGCGATTTCGTGGTGGAGCGGCCGGAGCATTCCCCGCATTACCGTTATGACCTCGCCGATCCGGCGGACCCGCGGACCTTCCGCCGTTCGGTCTACCGTTTCGTGGTACGTTCCCAGACGCAGCCGTGGATGACCTCCCTCGACTGCGCCGATCCGTCGATGCGGGTCGATAAGCGTAACGAGAGTCTCTCCGCCCTGCAGGCGCTGGCGTTGCTGAACAACGGTTTCATGCTCACGCAGGCCGGCTTCCTCGCCGAGCGGGTCAGCCGCGAGCGGCCCGACCTGCCCGCGCAGGTCGACCGGGCCTGCGCGCTGGTCCTGAGCCGGCCGCCGACCGTCGCGGAACGCACCCGATTGCTGGCCTACGCCCGCGCCGAAGGACTCCCGGCCACCTGCCGGGTGCTGCTCAACCTCAACGAATTCGTCTTCACCGACTGAACCGATGAGCCGCACCTCTCCCTTCCATCGCGCCGTGGCGCCGTCGCTCGGTCGTCGCGAGTTCCTCTGGCATTCCGGCGGCGGTCTCGGCGGTATCGCCCTGGCGGCCTTGCTCGGTCGGGACCAGGCCCTGGCCGCCCCCGGTCAGCTGGGCGGCGTCCTGCATCGGCCGCCCAAGGCGAAACGGGTCGTGCAGTTCTTCATGGCGGGCGCCGCCAGCCATCTCGATCTCTTCGACTTCAAGCCGGAGCTGGTGAAACGGCATGGGCAGCCGAGCGACTTCGGCGAGAAGGTGGAGGCGTTCCAGAACGGGCTAGGTCCGTGGATGCGTCCGTTCTGGGATTTCCGGCCCCATGGTCGTTGCGGCAAGCCCCTGAGCGAGGTCGCCGCCCCGCTGGGTGACGTCGTCGACGACCTCGCCTTTATCCATAACATGGTCGGCAAATCAGGCGTGCACAGCGCCGCGACCCTCCTGCAATCGACGGGTTTCCCTTTGCCCGGTTTCCCGGGAGCCGGTTGCTGGGTCAGCTACGCGCTGGGTTCCGAGAACGACAACCTGCCGTCTTTCGTGGTGTTGCCGGACCATCGCGGCTTCGCCTCCAACGGGGTCAAGAACTGGGACGCCGCCTTCCTGCCGGCGCAACATAGCGGCACGGTCATCCGGCCCGGCGCGGACAATCCCGTGGAGGATCTTTTCCCCCGCCAGGGCGCCGGGTGGCTCCGTCCCGAAGGCGAGCCCGCGGCCCAGGCCGTGCTGGCCGAACTCAACCGCGGGCATGCGGCCGAGCGACCGGGCGACCAGCGCCTGGAGGCGCGGATCCGCAGTTACGAGTTGGCCGCCCGCATGCAGCTCGCGGCGCCCGCGGCCCTCGACCTGAAAGCGGAGCGGGAACATGTGCTCAGGCTCTACGGGTTGGAGCGAGGACCCCAGGCCTGGGACAAGAACATCAACGAGGCCGAGGAGACCTTCGTTTTCGGCCAGCGTTGCCTCGCGGCCCGTCGCCTGCTGGAGCGCGGCGTGCGGTTCGTGCAGGTCTGGAGCGGCAATGACAACGGTTTTCCCCGCCGCAACTGGGACTCCCACGAGGACGTCCGCCGGGATCATGGCCCGCTCGCCCTCGGGATGTCCCGCGGTATCGCCGCGTTCATCAAGGACCTGAAGCAACGCGGGCTCTTCGACGATACGTTGATCCTCTGGACCACGGAATTCGGCCGCATGCCCTCCTCGCAGGGCGGCAAGGGCCGCGACCACAACCCGTTTGTCTTCACGAACTGGCTGGCCGGGGCCGGTATCAAGGGCGGCGTGACCCATGGGGAAAGCGATCAGTGGGGTTACAAGCCGCTGGACCGGGCCAACCCGACGCAGGTTTACGACGTGCACGCGACGATGCTCCACCTGCTAGGCATCGACCACACGCGCCTGACGTTCCGCAACAACGGCATCGATCGCCGGCTGACCGACGTGCACGGGCACGTCGTGCGCGAACTGCTGTCCTGAGGTTCAGCCTTGGCGGCGGCGGAGATGTCCGAGCAAGGCACCCAGTCCGAGGCACAGGCCGAGGGCGGCGAACTGGTAGATCGGCAGGAAGAGGAACGTCAGGGCTTCCAGCGCGTCGGGTTTGATCAGACGGAACGCGAGCTGCGCGTAGTACCAGCAGCTCGCCAGCGCGAGGAGTTCGAACAGCAGGCAGGCGACAGATATCGGCGTCTCGCGCCAGCGGGACGCGGCCACGCCGACGGCGACAAACGGGGTCAGCGGGACGAACAGCACCGCGCCGAGGAAGAGCAGACCTCCGAGGTCGAAGTTGCTCGGTCCGCCGAGGCTCCGTGCCAGGTACTGGAGCGTCAGGCCTAGGGCGGTGAGGCCGCCGAGCCCGGCGCCGATGATCGCGAGTCGTCCCAGAAGGGTGGGGGCGGGAGCCGGAGGCAGGGGTGGTGGCGTGGGTGCGGTCACCGAATTATATTGGCCGAGGGTCGGCCTGGTCGCCAATGAAATCAGCCCAGGCCGCCGCTTCGAGGGGGCGGCTCGACCTTGTGGCAACTTTTCACCCTAATCGGGTGTATCCTCCTGCAAACCATGCGTTGCCTGCTGCTCCTCCTCGCCGCCACCCTCGCCGCCGCGGACCGCCCGAACATCCTGTTCATCGTCGCCGACGACCTGGGTTACGCCGACGTCGGCTTCCACGGTTGCAAGGATATCCCGACGCCCCACCTCGACGCGCTGGCGGCCGCGGGCGTGCGCTGCACGAACGGTTATGTCACCGGTCCGTATTGCTCGCCCACGCGCGCCGGCCTGCTCGCCGGTCGCCAACAGAATCGTTTCGGCCATGAGTTCAACCCCAACGGGGCGAACGGGCTGCCTCTGACCGAGGGAATCCTCCCCGAGCGCCTGGGCCAGGCGGGGTACGCCACCGGCATGGTCGGCAAGTGGCATCTGGGGTCGCAGCCCGCGCAAACCCCGCCGAGCCGTGGCTTCGCCGAGTTCTTCGGGTTCCTCGGCGGCGCCCATAGTTATTTCAACGCCGGTGGCTTCCTGCGCGGAGACCAGCCCGTGAAGGAGATGGATTACGCCACCGATGCCTTCGGCCGGGAAGCCGAGGCCTTCGTCCGCAAGCATGCCGCTCGCCCCTGGTTCCTCTACCTCGCCTTCAACGCGGTGCACACGCCGATGGACGCCACCGATGCCCGCTTGGCGAAGTTCGCGGCGATCCCCGACAAGAAGCGCCGGACCTACGCCGCGATGCTGTCGGCGATGGATGACAATATCGGCCGGGTCCGCCAAGCCCTGAAGGAGAGCGGCCAGGAGGGACGCACGCTGGTCTGCTTCATCAGCGACAACGGTGGTCCGGTCATGAACGGCACCACGACCAACGGCTCGGTCAACGCGCCCTTGCGTGGCTCCAAGCGCACCACCCTCGAAGGCGGCATCCGCGTGCCCTTCCTGGTCGCCTGGCCCGGGCGGTTGGCGCCGGCCGTCTACGACGCTCCGGTCGTGCAGCTCGACCTGCACGCCACCGCCCTGGCCGCCGCGGGCGTGGCTCCGCGGCCGGAATGGAAGCTGGAGGGCGTCGACCTGCTGCCGTTCCTCGCGGGGACGACGAAGACGGCGCCGCACGAGGCGCTTTATTGGCGCTTCGGCGAACAGATGGCCATCCGCCAGGGCGATTGGAAACTCGTCCGTTACGACGGCAACGCCGATACGGACACCGGCAAGCGCCAGCCGGTCAGCGCGGTGAGGCTCTACGACCTCTCCAAGGATATCCATGAAGACAAGGACCTCGCCGCCGAGCAGCCGGAGAAGGTCAGGCAGCTGCAGGCGCGCTGGGATGAGTGGAACCGCGGCAATATCAAGCCGCTGTGGGGCAGCGATTATTCGGACCGCGACGGGCCGGAGCCAGGTGCGGCGAAAAAGAAGAAGACGGGCAAGTGAGGTGAGCCGGTCGCGTCAGCGTCCGGACGTCTTCGCGCCCAGCTCCGGCCCGCGGTCGGCGGGCATCGCGCGGTGCCAGGCGAGCAGGGCCTTGGTCAACCGGTCCACCACCGCCGGTTCCCGGGCCGCGAGGTCCGTCGTCTCGCCCGGGTCGCGCCTGAGGTCGTAGAGCAGGGGTTTCGAGCCATCGTACTCGCAGAGCAGTTTCCAGTCCCCGTCGCGGATGGCGAGGTCGGGCGCGGGCTCCGGCAAGGCCGGCGGCCAGGTCTTGCGGTCCGGCGGGCGGCTCCAGCAGAGCGGCGCGGCGTGCGAGGCGTTCGCTTGGCCGAGCAGCGTGGCGGAGAGGTCCTGCCCGTCGAGTTTCGTCGTAGGGTCGGGCTTCACCCCCGCGAGCGCGGCCAGCGAAGGGGCCAGATCCATCGCCGCGAAGACCGAGGTCTCGTCGCGCTGGCCTACCCGGCCCTTGGCCATCAAGCCCGGGGCCCAGACGATGAGCGGGGAGCGGATCCCGCCCTCGAAGAGCTGGGTCTTGTTGCCGCGGAAAGGGCCGGCCCGCCCGGCGCCCGGTTCCGGCCCGTTGTCGGAGCACAGCAGGACGATCGTGTTATCGCGCAACGCGGGGTCGGTGCGGACGCGCTCGAGGATCCGGCCGAGCTGGCGATCCATCTCCGCGAGCACCCCCAGGTAGAGCGGGCGCTTGCCCGGCGTCCACTTTTCGAGCGGCGGGAAATAGGGGCTGTGCACGTCGTCGGGCCAGAGGTTGACGTAGAAAGGTTTCCGCTGCGCGGCGGCCGCGTCGATGAAGCGCAAGGCCGCATCGGCGAAGCCGGAGGTCACCTGGGCGCGGTCCGTCCACGTCACCGGGCCGCCGAGGCGCTCGGCGTCGGCCCAGATCTTCTTGAACGATTTCGCGTCCGGCGTCCGGGTCAGCGGCAGGAGTTTCGGACCCATGCCCTCGAAGTTGGTCAGCGAGGCGTCGAAGCCGTAGCGGGCGATGGCGGGCGCGTCGTCCACGTCGCGCTGTCCGCCGAGATGCCATTTGCCGAAGTGGCCGGTCGCATAGCCCGCGGCTTGCAAGGTGCGGCCCAAGGAGGGCGCGGCGGGGTCCAGCCATTGCGCCAGCCCGCGGCGGGAGTTATCGGCCCGGTGGCTCAGGTAGGAAGTGATCCGCCAACGCTGCGGGTACTGGCCGGTGAGCAAGGCGCAGCGCGACGGCGAGCAGATCGGCGAGTTCACGTAGAACTGGGCGAACGCCAGCCCTTCCGCCGCGAGTCGGTCGATGTGCGGGGTCTTGGCCTCGGTGTTCCCGAAGCAGGAGAAGTCGCCCCAGCCCAGGTCATCGACGAGCACGAATAGGATGTTCGGGCGGCGAGGTTCGTCCGCGCGGAGGCCGACCGCCAGGAGGAGCGCGGCGACGAGCAGGCCGAGTCGGCGGGTCATTTGGCGGCCGCGTTACCCGGGGGCACCGCGTCCTTGAGCAGCTCGGCGAGGCGGGCGCGCATCGCCTTCACGCGTTCCGGTTGGGCGGCGGCGAGGTTCTTGGTCTCGCCCGGATCCTCGGTCAGGTGGTAGAGCGCGACCGGCTCATGCTTCGCGGCGGCCTTGGCCTTCTTCCCCTTGGTCTTCGGCGACCCGGTCTCGTCGGCTTCCGCGGCGGCGCCGTTCACCAGCAACTTCCATTCCCCCATGCGGACGGCCGCGCGTGCGGGCCCTTGGGTCGAGACGCAGAGGATCGCGTCGTGGGGCGAGGCCGCCCGGGCCGTGAGCATCGGCCAGACGTCGAGTCCGTCGATCGGTAGTTTCTGCTCGAGCGAACCGCCGCCTTGCTTGATCAGGGTCGGGTACCAATCGACCATGTGCATCGGCTCCCGGATCCGCTGGCCGGCGGGGATGCGGCCGGGCCAGCAGGCGAACGCCGCGGAGCGGACGCCGCCCTCGAAGATCGTTCCCTTGTGGTCGCGCAAGGGGGTGTTGTCGCCCGGCGGCGGGCCGCCGTTGTCGCCGGAGAAGACGATCAAGGTGTTCTCGAGCCGGCCAGCCTGGCGCAGGGCTTCCTCGATCTTACCGACGGCCTCGTCGATCGCCGCGAGCATCCCGGCGAGCTTCTGGCGATTGCCTTTGAGGTCAGGGTAGGGTTTCAGGTAGGTCTCCGGCACCTGGAAAGGTCCGTGGACGCCATTGAAGGGCACATAGAGGAACAGCGGCTTGTCCTTGGGTTGGCGCGCGATGACGCGGCACGCCTCGTCACGGAGGAGGTGCGTGGTGTAGCCTTCTTCCTTCACCTTCTGTCCGTCGCGATACCAGTCGAGTTCCCCGCCGCGCTCGTGGGTGAAGTAATCGAGCATCCCGAAGTAGTGTCCGTAGTGATGCTCGAAGCCGCGCGCGAGCGGCAGGTAGGCCGGCTGGAATTCGCCCAGGTGCCACTTACCGACGATCTCGGTGGCATAGCCGGCTTGCTTGAGGGCGTCGGCGAGCGTGCGCTCGGCGAGCGGCAGGCCCCAGCCCGCGTGCGGGCTGACGATGGAGTAGACGCCGGTGCGCGTCGGGTAGCGGCCGGTGAGCAAGGTCGAGCGGGTCGGGGAGCAGACCGGTTGGACGTAATGATGCTCGAGGATCGCGCCGGCCTTGGCCAAGCGGTCGATGTTCGGGGTCTTGATCTGCTGGCCGCCGTTGAAGCCGCAGTCGGCGTAGCCCAGGTCGTCGATCAGCAGGAACACGATATCGGGCCTGGAGGCGGCGAGGGCCGACCAAGGCAGAAGCAGGGCGCAGAGCAGGAGACGGGGGCTCATGGGGGTGGACCTTCTATGCCAGCCCTCGGCCTCCCTGACACGAAAAATAGCTAACCCTGCGGCGATACGCGCCGGGGTTAACCCCGCGCCGCGAAATCGCGGGCGTATGCCTCCGCGAAATAGGTCAGGATCACGTCGGCCCCGGCCCGGCGGATGGCCAGCAGCGTCTCGTCGCGCGTGGCGCGCAGCTCGAGCCAGCCTTGGGCGGCGGCGGCGTGCAGCTGGGCGTACTCGCCCGAGACTTGGTAGGCGGCGATCGGTAGGGAGGTCGCTTCGCGCAGGTCGCGGATGATGTCGAGGTAGGCGCCGGCCGGCTTCACCATGATGAGGTCCGCGCCTTCCTGCACGTCGAGCAGGCCCTCGCGGAGCGCTTCGCTCCGGTTGGCGGGGTTCATCTGGTAGCTGGCCTTGGAGATCGGCGCGTCGCCGGCGGGGCGGGCGCTGCCCACCGCGTCGCGGAACGGGCCGTAGAACGCCGACGCGTATTTCGCGGAGTAGGCGAGGATCCCGGTGGAGGTGCGGCCGGCGAGGTCGAGCCCGCGGCGGATGGCGGCCACGCGGCCATCCATCATGTCGGAGGGCGCCACGAAGTCGGCCCCGGCCTGCGCGGTCAGCAAGGCCATCTTCACGAGCGACTCCACGGTCGCGTCGTTATCCACGTCCTGCCCGTCCTCGGTCAGGATGCCGTCGTGCCCGTGCGTGGTGTAGGGGTCGAGGGCGATGTCGGCGAAGATCACGGTGCCCGGCGACTTCGTCTTCACCTCGCGGATCGCGCGCAGGGCCAGGTTCGAGGGGTTGAGCGCCTCGGCGCCCTCGGCCGTCTTGCGGCGCGGGTCGATCTTCGGGAACAGGGCGACCCCGTGGATGCCGAGCAAACGGAGTTCCGCGCACTTGGCCGCGAGCTGCGTCAGCGGGATGCGGCTGATCCCCGGTAGGGAGGCGATCGGCTCCGGCGCCTCGGCTTCGGTCACGAACAGCGGCTGGATCAGGTGGCGGGGCTCGACCGTGGTTTCGGTCAGCATCGCGCGGATGCCGGCGGAGGCGCGCAGGCGTCGGAGGCGGAGGGCGGGGGAGGGGTCGGCCGACATGGGAAAGGGAGTGAAACCAAGGGTGGGGGCAGGGCAACGGCGAAGCCTTGGCGGGTCAAATGGGTGTGACACTTTGTCCTGTCGCCCTGCCTGACACAGAGATGGCCCACCCCTTGGCCGTCAAAACCCCAATAAATCGGCCCCGCTTCCTTGGCACACGCCCTGCCTATACTGATTCAAACCAACCCAGCATCTATCATGAGCAAAATCATCGGCATCGACCTCGGCACCACCAATTCCTGCATGGCCGTCCTGGAAGCAGGCGAGTCCGTCGTCATCCCCAACTCCGAAGGTGCGCGCACCACGCCCTCGATCGTCGCCTTCACCAAGAACGGCGACACCCTCGTCGGCCAGGCGGCCAAGCGCCAAGCCGTGACCAATCCCAAGAACACGGTCTTCTCCGCCAAGCGCCTCATCGGCCGCAAGTTCGGCGAGGTGAAGGCCATCGCCTCCAAGCTGCCGTACAAGGTGGTCGAGGGTAAGAACGGCGACGCCGCCATCGAGTGCGAAGTCGACGGCAAGCCGCGCGTCTTCACGCCCGAGGAGATCGCCGCCAAGGTGCTCGCCAAGCTGAAGGCCGACGCCGAGGCCTACCTGGGCGAGAAGGTCACGCAGGCCGTCATCACCGTCCCCGCCTACTTCAATGACGCGCAGCGTCAGGCCACCAAGGACGCCGGCACCATCGCCGGTCTCGAGGTGCTCCGCATCGTCAACGAGCCCACCGCGGCCTCCCTCGCCTACGGCCTCGACAAGAAGGGTGACGAAAAGATCGCGGTCTACGACCTCGGCGGCGGTACCTTCGACGTGTCCGTGCTGGAGATCGGCGGCGGCGTCTTCGAGGTCCGCGCGACCAACGGCGACACCGAGCTCGGCGGCGACAACTGGGACGAACGCCTGATCCAGTGGCTCGTCGACGGCTTCCGCGTCGAGCAGGGTATCGATCTCTCCAGGGATCCGATGGCCCGCCAGCGCCTCAAGGAAGAAGCCGAGAAGGCCAAGATCGCCCTGTCGTCCTCCAACTCGGTCGACATCAACCTGCCGTTCATCACGGCCGACGCTTCCGGCCCCAAGCATCTCAACGTCACGCTCACCCGCGCCCAGATGGAGAAGGTCTGCGACGACCTCTCCGAGCGCACCCGCCGTCCGTTCGAGTCCTGCCTCAAGGACGCCGGCCTCAAGATGAGCGAGGTCGACGAGCTCGTGCTCGTCGGCGGCATGACCCGCATGCCCAAGATCATCGAGATCGCCCGCGGTCTCGCCGGCAAGGAGCCCCACAAGGGCGTCAACCCGGACGAGGTCGTCGCGATCGGCGCGGCCATCCAGGCCGGCGTGCTCAAGGGCGACGTCAAGGACGTGCTCCTGCTCGACGTCACCCCGCTGACGCTTTCCATCGAGACCATGGGCGGCGTGGCCACGGCCATGATCGACCGCAACACCACCATCCCGACCAAGAAGTCCCAGGTCTACTCGACCGCGGCCGACAACCAGCCGGCGGTGGACATCGTGATCCTCCAGGGCGAGCGCCCGATGGCGAAGGACAACAAGAAGCTCGGGACGTTCAAGCTGGACGGCATCATGCCGGCCCCGCGCGGCACCCCGCAGATCGAGGTCATCTTCGACATCGACGCCAACGGCATCCTGCACGTCTCGGCCATCGACAAGGGCACCGGCAAGGAGCAGAAGATCTCCATCACCGGCTCCTCCGGCCTCTCCAAGGAGGAGGTCGAGAAGCTCCGCAAGGAGGCCGAGCTGCACGCCGCCGACGACAAGGTCGCCCGCGAGCTCGTCGAAGCCCGCAACCAGCTCGACGCCGTGATCTTCCAGGCCGAGAAGCAGCTCAAGGACAACGGGGACAAGTTCCCCGGCGACACCAAGGCCCGCACCGAGTCCGCCCTCAAGGAAGGCCAGGAGCTCCTCAAGAAGGAAGGGGCCACCGCCGAGGAGTTCGAGAAGGCGCGCGAGGCGATCTTCGGCCCCCTCGGCGAGGCCGCCCAGGCCATCTACGCCGAGGCCGCCAAGCAGGCCGAGGCCAACCCGGGCGCCGCGGGCGCCGACGCCGGTCCCGCCTCCGAGGGGAAGAAGAAGGCCAAGGACGGCAAGGTGGTCGACGGCGACTTCGAGGTCGTCGACGAGGACAAGAAGTAAGCCCGGCCGGGCCGAAGACCCACGGGGTCGGGATCGCGAGGTCCCGGCCCCTTGTATTTTAACTAGAAATCGGCTAGCGAAGGGCAACCCGCCCGCCCTTCGCCTGTCCATCGTCCTGTCCGCCATGAACAAGTCCGCCGTCGCCCTCCTCTTGCTCTTCGTCGTCGGTTGCGTCGTCGTCGTCTCCGGCCTCGTCTCCGGCAAGCCGAACGCCGTCGCCCCGGCGCCCGCCGTCGCACCCGTCGCGCCGCCGCCCGAGCCCGTCGCCCGTCCCGTCAAGCGTACCCCGCCCGCGGCGGCCGCCGTTCCCGCCGTCGCCGACAAGGGTGACCCCGCCGCGGTCATGGACGCCCGCTTCACCGACTTCCGCGAGGAGGGACGCCGCCTGCGCCAGCTGCTCAGCGAGTCCGACCCCAAGGCCGGCCAGGCTTTCGTCAACGCCTCCCAGAGTCCCGACTACCGGGCCCTGACCGATCGGCGCCATGAGCTCGAGCGCGCCTGGTCGCGAGCCTCCGAGGCGGAGAAGGAGGCGATCCTCGCCGAGATGAACGCGATCCGCGAGCGCACCACCGGCATGGTCATGATGGAACTGGGCAAGCTCAACGCGGCGCCGGCCGCGGCGCCCGTCGTCCCGCCTGCGCGGTCGGAAGCCTCCCAGCGGACCGAGGCGACCCCTGCGGACGCGACGAAGGTGCCCGCTCCTCCGGCCCCGGTGGTCATCATGTGACCGCGGGCCACGCGCCCGCCCGTCACCCCTTGCCCGTCGCGACGTCGGTGATGTCGCCGGCCGCCGAGGAGTCCTCGCTGATCACGGTGAAGTCGGTGCCCGTCACGAGTTCGCCCGGCATGCCTTCCGTCAGGCGGACGGCGATGCGTAGGCGCGGCAGACGTTTGGCGATGCCGTGCAGCAGGGGACCGGGCTCGGCGATCGGGCAGCAGACCAGCAACGCGCTGGCTTCGGCGAGGCCGGCTTCGTTGAGCACTTCGGCCGAGCCGCCGTCCCCGCAGAGGGCGCGGACCCCCGCCTTCTGGAGGCCGCGCACCAGGACGATGTCGCTATCCAGGACCGTGACCGGCACGCCCTGCGCCCGGAGTTCTTCGTGGACGCGGCGGCCGACGTCGCCGTAGCCGACGATGATGGCGTGGCCGCGGACGACCGCCTGACCCGACGTCGGGCGGCTGGCCGCCCGTCGGACCCGCTGGCGGAGCCGTCGGTAAAGGCTCGGGTTGAGGGCGATGGAGATCATGGAGGCCGCGACCAAGCCGTTCCAGACCGGTTGACCGATCAGTCCCAGCGCCTTCGCCGAGGCACCCAGCACGAAAGTGAACTCGCCGATCTGGCTCAAGGCCCCGCCGATCTGCGTGGCGAGCGGGCGGGTCTCGCCGCTGAGCCGGACGAGCAAGGCGGCCCCCAGCGGTTTGCCGACCAGCACGACGCCCAGGAGCACGAGCACGGGGAGCGGATGCTCGACCAGGTCCGCAGGATCGAAGAGCAGCCCGACCGACACGAAGAACAGCACCGCGAAGGCGTCCCGCAAGGGGAGCGCCTCCGCCGCCGCGCGCGCCGAGAACTGCGAACGCCCCACGACCAGGCCGGCGAGGAAGGCTCCCAGCGCCATCGAGACGCCGAAGAATTTCGCCGCAAGCAGCGCCATGCCCGGCGCGAGCGCGAGCGTCGCGAGGGTGAAGAGTTCGCGGGACTTCGTCGCGCTGACCTTGGCGAGCATCCAGGGGATGACGCGTCCGCCGAGCAGGATCGCCAGCGTGGCGCAGACCGCGACCTTGACGGCCGCGAGCAAGAGCGGGCCCGCGAGGCGCCCGAGGTCGCCGGTCCCTTCCTGGGCGAGGACGGGCAGGGCGACGAGCAGCAACACCGTGAAAAGGTCTTCGACCACGACCCAGCCCACCGCGATGTGCCCGGCGCGGGTGGAGAGGTCGCGGTTCTCGGCCAAGACGCGCATGAGCACGACGGTGCTGGCCACGGAGATCGCCAGTCCGGCGACCAGGGCTTCGTTCGGCGCGACGCCGATGGCGCTGAGCCCGACCCAGGTCAACAGCGTGGTGAGGAGGCTGGTCAGCAGCGCGCCGGGGACGGAGATGCGCCAGACGGCGAAAAGCTCATGGAGGTGGAACTTCAGGCCGACCCCGAACATGAGCAGGATGATGCCCATCTCGGCGAATTGTTCGGCCACCTGCTGGTTGGCGGTGAATCCCGGCGTGTGCGGACCGACCGCGACGCCGGCGAGCAGGAAGCCGACGACGGGCGAGAGCCCGAGCCGGTGGGCGACGTAGCCCAGGACGAGGGCGGCGGCCATGCCCGTGGCGAAAGTCAGCACGATGTCGTTGCCCATCGCGTCCAAGTTAGCGATGGGCGAGGGACCGCAAGCCCCGTCGCCGACGCTCAACGCTTGCCCCGCGGGGTTCCGTCCATACGCAAGAGGGCGTGAATTCCTCGGAGCAACTCTTCCAGCGCGCCCTCACGATGATCCCGGGCGGCGTCAATTCCCCGGTCCGCGCCTTCCGCTCGGTCGGCGGCACCCCTTTCTTCACGAAATCGGCGAACGGCGCCCGCCTGACCACCGCCGACGGCCAGGAGCTCGTCGACTTCGTGCTCACCTGGGGCCCGGCCATCCATGGCCATAACGACCCGGATATCCGCGCCGCCATCCGCGAGGCCCTCGACCGCGGCACCAGCTTCGGCACCCCGAATCCCCTCGAGGTCGAGATGGCCGAGCTGATCCTCGCCTGCGTCCCCGCGGTCAAGAAGGTCCGCATGACCAACAGCGGCACCGAAGCCACGATGTCGGCCATCCGCCTCGCCCGCGGCTTCACCGGCCGCCCGAAGATCATCAAGTTCTCCGGCTGCTACCATGGCCACGTCGACTCCCTCCTCGTGAAGGCCGGTTCCGGCGCGCTCACGCAGGGCAACCCGGATTCCGCCGGCGTCACCCCGGGCACCGCGGCCGATACGCTCGTCGCGGAGTACAACAACCTTCCGGCGCTCGCCGCGCTCTTCGAGGCCAACGCCGGCCAGGTCGCCGGCCTCATCGTCGAGCCCTTCCCGGCGAACGTCGGCCTGATCCTCCCGGACGCGGGTTTCCTCGCGGGCCTGCGCGAGCTTTGCACGAAGCACGGCGCGGTGCTGATCTTCGACGAGGTGATGACGGGTTTCCGCCTTTCCCTCGCGGGCACCCAGGGCCTGCACGCCGTCGTGCCCGACCTCGTCTGCATGGGCAAGATCATCGGCGGTGGCCTGCCGGTCGGTGCCTTTGGCGGTAAGGCCGAGATCATGGACAAGCTCGCCCCGCTCGGCCCGGTCTATCAGGCCGGAACGCTGTCCGGCAACCCGCTCGCCATGGCCGCCGGACTCGCCGCGGTCCGCAAACTGAAGACGCTGGACCCGTATGCTCGCCTCGATGCACTCGGCCGACGCGTGCGCGACACGTTGCTCGCCGCCGCCCAGGCCAAGGGCATCCCGCTGCAGGTCCCGCAGGTCGGCTCGATGTTCTCGTTGTTCTTCAACGAGCAGAAGGTCCGCAATTACGACCAGGCCATCGCCTCCAACGGCGACCTTTACCGCAAGGTCTTCCGGACCGCGCTCGACCGGGGCGTGTACCTCGCGCCCTCGCCCTACGAGACCGCCTTCCTTTCGACCGCGCACGAGGGCAAGGACATCGATAAAGCCTGCGAGGTCCTCGACGCCGCCGTGCGCGCCCTCTGACCATGAAGCTCGCGTTCATCGGAGCGGGCCGGATGGCCGGGGCCATGGTGCGCGGGCTGCTGCGTTCCGGGGCCTGCGCGCCCGCGGACATCGCCGTGATCGGCGGCGCCGGCGCGTCCGCCCAAAAGCTCGCGGCCGAAACCGGGGTGCGCCTGGCCGCCTCCGCCGATGACCTGATGCGTGGGGCCGATGCGGTGGTGGTCGCCTGCAAGCCCCAGGTCTTCCTCAAGCTCGACCCTTCCTTCGGTCCGCCCGCCGCCGGTAAACTCGTGCTGTCGGTCCTCGCCGGGACGCGGACGGAAAAGCTCGGCGCGTTCTTCCCGGGGGCCCGGGCGGTCGCCCGCGCGATGCCCAACACCCCGGGCGCGGTGGGGCAGGGTATCACCGCCCTCTGCTCCGCGCAGACGCTGTCGCCGGCCGATGCCGCGACGGTGCAGGCGATTCTCGCCGGGCTCGGCGCCGTCGTCGAGGTGCCCGAATCGATGTTCGACGCCGTCACCGCGGTCTCCGGCAGCGGTCCGGGTTTCTTCTTCGAATACGTCGCCGCCTACGAGCAGGCCGCCGTCGGCCTGGGCTTCACGCCGGAACAGGCCAAGTGGCTCGTCCGCCAGACTTTCGCCGGCTCGCTGGCGTTGCTGTCCGCCACGGGCGAGACTCCCGAGGCCCTGCGCAATCAGGTCACCTCGCCGGGTGGGACGACGCGTGCCGGACTCGACGCGCTCGAAGCCGGGAAGTTCCGCGAGGTCGTCGCCTCGGCCTTGCTCGCCGCCCGTCGGCGGGGCGAAGAGCTGGGGAAGGCTTAGATCAAGGGCCGGGGCTTGGGACCTTCTCGCCCGGCGGTCACCAAGTCTGCTCGACGGCGATCGGGCCTTCGAGCGGCAGGCGCACGAAGGAGCGGCCCGCGAAGCTGGGTTCACCGTCGAAGCCGTTCAGGGGACGGTGCTTCTCGCGTGTCCCGAGCAGGCGGAGGTTGGTCTTCGAGGTGATCGCGAGGTCGAAATGCAGGAAGCCCCAGGCATCGTAGCGCTGGTCCTTCCAGGAAGGGCAGTAGGCCTCGACGACGATCTTGCCGTCGACGATCTGGTAACGGCCGGCGTACCACTTGCCGACCTCGAGCTTGAGCAACACCGTGTTCATCAGCGACGCGGCGGGCGATTCGACGACCCCGCCGGCGTAGCTCGCGT
>JACCDL010166298.1_pt1 | contig 17922 bp, 15 predicted proteins | sample 7441931 | NCBI WGS metagenome assembly JACCDL01 (sample SAMN15323437, study PRJNA562643) | freshwater metagenome | isolation source: river surface water | place: USA:Blue River Watershed | collected 2017-08-16 | reverse complement strand
TATTTCCATAATAGAGTGATCCATCCTCATAGATGGATTGGCGGTACATAAATAACTTACCCATGGCAAGTTCTACTTCCATGCCCAAATCCACAGTGCCTAAGTGATTTCCTAGTCGATTCCAGCCGTCCTTCAGACCATAGGTAGCCGTATCCCCACCTTCCTTAACACGGTTGATACTTTGGCCTGTAATCATATACAAATACTCCTTAACCCCCGTGGCGATACGGCCATTTTTAGCTGAAAAATTATTAGGATCTGCATACTTCAAAACACCGCCCCATTGCACTTGATGATTAAATCCACCATAGAATTTAACTTTCCAATTGGGCTTGCCTAGGCGACCATAAAATGTTTTTTGATGCAAATAAAAGTCGCGCACATCAGGCCGGCTGTTCTCAAACCAACCGTGCGAAAAATTACCCTTAAAGCCCACGACATCTTTGATAAATGCAGGTGCCCAAAAATCCTTTACGACTAAATTAATTGAAGGCATCGGCAAGGCGTTGCCAGACCAAATATAAGAACCTGAACTGAGCGTCGAATCCATCAAGCCATATAGTTGGCGCTTACGCCCCAATTCCAGCTCAAAAATACCGTATCGTCCCGTTACATAGGCTTCCTGAATCATCGGATCGGCCTTGGTTTCTCCTAAGTTAACCCGCGCAGCGACTCCATATCCCCAGTCGGCACGCTTACTCAATACCACTTTCCCCCGCGTTTCAAAGCCAACCGTTCCATAACTCTCTTCCGTAGGCACGGCACCATACTGGTTCGCGCGCAACCAAAAAGGCGTATATGTGCCCGATGTCACACCGCCGCCCACAATAATTGTAGGAGCTGCATTTTCCTGCGCCACAAGACGTAAAGCCACTAAAATAAAAAGAATTGTCGCGCAAAAACGCATAGAAACGGGGTTTGGGGTGCAAAATACGAAAAGAAGAGATAAGAAAGAAATAGTCACTAGTCGTCAGTCGCTAGCCATCAGTTACTATTAAAAATAGTGCGATAGTTGTAAATGAGCCAATTGCATTTTTTTCTAGCGACTGGCGACTGACGACTAGCGACTGGTATCTATCTTCGCCACCAGCTCAAAACCTAAGCTCTCAATTTTTAACCGAACCTCGTGCTTATTTTTAATGCCTACTACTTTGGCCGTTTGGCCTTTTAAGGCACCGGTATCAATTGTAATGAAATCGCCAACCTGAACTGAATTGCCAATCGCCTCGACTTCTAAATGCTCCGACAAAAATTGCTGAATAGCCAAAATCTCCGCGTCTTGAATGACCGCCGGCTTGCCTAGCCAATATAAAAAATTAACCACTCCAAGCGTCCGTCGAACAATTGGACTTTGCTTAGCTAAATCAATATTCACAAAAACATAGGAGCGGAAGAGGGGCTCTTCGACCCATTTTTTTCGGTCTGACCATTGCTTGCGTTTTTTACTAACAGGACAATACGCTTCAATGCCCGCCTCTTGTAAACGCAAGGCCACCTTCTTCTCCATACGAGATTTCGTATATACCGCAAACCAAGCCATAGGTTATAATCTAGCGTCTACTAACTTTTTATCGAGAACCGATTTGATATCAAATATGATTCCATCTGCCTGCTTTAATTGGGCATAGGGCAAGTTTAAAAACTCCTGATGTGCAACTGTCAACACAATGGCGTCATACCCAGATCCCAGCGCGGAAACCAAGTCAATGCCATGCTCGTGTTTCACTTCGGCCGCGTTCGCCCAAGGATCATATACATCCACGTCCATCCCAAAATCACGTAATTCATGGTAAATGTCGACAACGCGTGAATTCCGAATGTCCGGACAATTTTCCTTGAAAGTGATGCCCAACATCAAGGTCTTCGCACCCCCAATTTTCTTGCCCTTTTGAATCAATAATTTCACCAACTTATTTGCCACAAAAATACCCATGTTGTCGTTCACCCGTCGGCCAGATAAAATAACCTGGGGATAATAACCCAAACTTTCTGATTTGTGCAACAAATAATACGGGTCAACCCCAATGCAATGTCCACCCACTAAGCCGGGCTTAAAATTCAAGAAATTCCATTTTGTTCCTGCGGCTTCCAGCACCTCCGTTGTGTCAATGCCCATGCGATCAAAGATCAAAGCAAGCTCATTCACAAACGAAATATTCACGTCGCGTTGCGCATTTTCAATCGCCTTGCTGGCCTCGGCCACCTTCAACGAGGATGCCTTGTGCGTGCCGGCCGTAATAATCGATCGATACAATTGATCCACCCATTCGGCAATTTCTGGCGTAGAGCCCGATGTCACCTTTTTAATCTTAGTAAGCGTATTGACCTTGTCGCCTGGATTGATTCGCTCAGGTGAATAACCACAGAAAAAATCCACGTTAAACGTCAATCCTGAGTATTTTTCCAGCACCGGGACGCAATCTTCTTCTGTACAACCCGGATAAACCGTCGACTCATAAATAACCACATCGCCCTTTTTTAACGCCTTTCCAATCATCTCGGAAGCCTTTAATAAGGGGCTTAAATCTGGTTTTTTGAAATGGTCGATCGGCGTGGGAACCGTGACAATAAAGGTGTTGCAAGACGCTAAATCCGCGCGCTCCGACGAAAATTGGAGATGGGTTGAGGCCTTCAACTGCGCATCGCTTACTTCCTGCGTGCGGTCATAACCTCGATTCAGCTCCGCAATACGCGAGGCGTCAATATCAAATCCAAGTGTTGGATATAGTTTTCCAAACTCCACTGCTAGGGGAAAGCCCACATAGCCTAAACCAATAATCGCAATGGATGGATTCATTTTTACTTCGTAAATAATTTCACGTCAGACTCCATCATATCCTTCACCAATGCTGGCAAGTCATACTTCAATTTCCAGCCTAATTTTTCTTTGGCTTTCGTTGGATCTCCGATTAACAGCTCTACTTCTGTAGGACGGAAATAACGTGGGTCTACTGCCACAACTTCTGTTCCGATCGCCACTTGGTAAAGTGGGTTGTTGCACTTCGCGATTTTAGCTACTTCGTTTACGCCTTCGCCGCTAAATTCCACTTCAATACCAACCTCCGAAAAGGCCATTCGAATGAAATCGCGAACCGTTGTTGTAATACCTGTGGCAATCACAAAGTCTTCAGGTTTCTCTTGTTGCAAGATTAACCACATGGCTTCGACGTAATCTTTGGCATGGCCCCAGTCACGCTTTGCATCTAAATTTCCTAAATATATTTTGTCTAATTGGCCTAGCGCGATTTGCGAAACACCGCGGGTAATTTTACGTGTCACAAACGTCTCACCACGCAAAGGTGATTCGTGGTTGAACAAAATTCCGTTCACCGCAAACATATCATATGCTTCGCGGTAATTCACCGTAATCCAAAAACCATACATCTTCGCAACCGCATAGGGTGAGCGTGGATAAAACGGTGTTTTTTCAGATTGGGGCACCTCTTGCACCAGGCCGTAAAGCTCGGAGGTAGAGGCTTGATAAATCTTTGTTTTCTTCGTTAGACCCAATAAACGAACCGCTTCCAAAATACGTAAGGTCCCAATTCCGTCCACCTGTGCCGTGTACTCTGGCTCGTCAAACGATACTTTTACGTGCGACATCGCACCTAAGTTATAAATCTCATCTGGTTGTACATCCTGAATAATGCGGATGATATTCGTGGAATCACTTAAATCTCCATAATGTAAATGAAAATTAGACGCCACATGCGGGTCCGAATATAAGTGATCAATCCGCTGCGTGTTGATCAAGGAGCTTCTGCGCTTGATGCCATGCACCACATATCCTTTACTCAATAATAACTCGGCTAAATACGCACCATCCTGTCCGGTAATACCGGTTACCAGCGCAACTTTTTTCTTATCTGACATACTAATTTAAATAAATGGCCCTACAGCCTTCAAAATCAAGCCACGAAATTACAAATTTTTTGGCAGAGCTACTCTTCAATTTTATTAAAAGGGTTCCAACTACTCATAAAGTGCCAAAATTGCTTTTTCGTGCTTCGCGTAAATTTGCTTGCGCTTAAGTTTTAAGGTAGGTGTAATTTCCCCATCTTGAATGGTAAATAGGCGCGGTAATAAAATGAATTTTTTCACCTGCTCATATTTAGCTACAGACGCCATCGCCGACTGCACTTCCTCGTCCATTTTTGACAAAACCTTCGCGTTTGTAATCATTTCAGCAGGACTATTTGCTTCAATGCCTTGTTGTTTACACCAATTGCCCAATGCTACAAATTCGGGAATAACAAGCGCTGATGGGAATTTTTGGCCTTCGCCCACCACCATACATTGTTCGATAAAGATCGATTCCTTTAATTTATTTTCGACCAATTGAGGAGCAACATATTTGCCTCCTGAAGTTTTAAAAATTTCTTTTTTGCGGTCTGTGATTTTCAAGTATTTGCCATCAACCATCATACCAATATCTCCGGTATGAAACCACCCTTCCGCATCAATTGCCTCAGCTGTTGCCTCTGGATTTTTGTAATAACCTGGCATTACAGAATCTCCGCGCACACAGATTTCCCCGTCTTCGGCAATCTTTAACTCCATGCAATCAATCACCGTTCCAACGCAACCCACTTTGAAATCGGGCGGATTAATAAACGAAACTGAAATAACCGGAGACGTTTCTGTTAACCCATATCCCTCCGAAATAGGCACGCCTGCCGCCCAAAATACACGCGATAAGCGCGGTTGGAGCGCAGCGGACCCCGATGCAATTAAACGTACGTTACCTCCCAAGGCTTCACGCCATTTAGAAAAAATGAGTTTGTTATAAACTGCATATTTAATGGAATCTAAGAAACCCAACTTCACCATTGGGTCATATTGTAATCCAAACTCGATTGCGCCGAAGAAAAGCTTGCGCTTTATACCGGTTAGCTCGTTGCCTTTGGCATAAATTTTATCATATACCTTTTCCAATAAACGTGGAACCGTAGCAAACATAGCAGGCTTAACCTCCCGGATATTATCAGCTATCGTTTCCATACTCTCCGCATAGTAAACCGAAACGCCATAAAACATATACAAGTAAATGTCCGTACGTTCGTATATATGACAAAGGGGGAGAAAACTTAAGGCCTTATCGCTTGCCCGCAATTCAAAAAACTGACCGCGGTCTAAGGACTTTACATTCGAGACAATATTGTGGTGTGTTAGCATAACACCCTTGGGCCTACCCGTTGTACCCGATGTATAAATCAAGGTTAATAAATCTGATGGTTTAACAGCATCCATGAGAGGCTGTAAAACAGATCGATCTTTTCCCTCACCCATTTCCTTAACCTCCGTCCACATCGATGCACCCTCCACAGGATCAAACGTATAAATTTCTTTGATCTTTTTATTTCCCTTTGACGCTTCCTTTGATTTTAAATATAGATCTTCACCCTCCACAAACACATACTTCACCTCCGCATTCTCAAAAATATATGCGTAATCCTCTACAGTAATTGTCGGATACATCGGTACGGATACTCCCCCTATAATCTGAATAGCAAAATCAATGAAATTCCATTCAGGACGATTGCCTGAAATGATAGCTACCTTGTCGCCCGGTTTAATCTTCAAGGCTAATAAGCCTAAAGCTGTTTCGTGGACAATATCCAACATCTCTGTTGAACTGAAATGTCGCCATTCCCCATCCCGCTTTAAATTAAATAAATCTGATTTGTGTAATTGCTGGTATTGAGGTAATAAATCAAATACCCGAGTGAAGTGTTCGTGACGTATCATAGGTTATAAGCTTGCTGTTTGACTCAAAGTTAAGCAATCGATTTGAGCCAAATTGAACTTAAGCCTTATTTTTTTGCACTACTTGGCTTATAGCCTATATGTTACATTATCCACAAGTTATCCACATTGGCCAGGTATAAATGATGCTATTTTAACCCAATGATGGGATTTAATTTATTAAATAGTTAATAAAATAAAATTTAAACTAGGTAAAACACATTAAGTCGTTTAATGAATATGTTGTCCACATGTAAAATAAAAAAAAATAAAATTTTTAAAGATCTCTTTTTTGTTCTTCTTTATTGTTCTCTGTGGACAAGTGGATAAGTGGCTTAAGTACTTGATTTATAATACAATACGGCAATATTTTTATGTGGGTAACTTTTCTAAGGAGGTGGATATAACTCTACTTACCCACAATTAATACACCGCTAATTTTTTTATCCACAATCACATGGAACATATGTGGATAAAATGGGGGATTATTGGGTACTTATCCACAGGTCTGTCAACTGGAAATTTGATTTTATCTTTAGCTTGTTGGGAAAGAAATAAATGGCTTCAGGCTTTCGACGTTCCTTAAAATTACCAATGTCCCAGCGCCCATTTTGATTTATATCTTCAATAGCGCGCATCTCATATGTGGCGGGTTCGATGTATGGAAAGCTAAATGATTTGGTTGTTTTGGTCTCATACAAAACCTCTTTGTTGTCAGGATTAATCAGTTGAACAATATATGAGGTAGTAGGCTTTACAGGGTTTAAGGCACCAGAAATACTCCCATACTTTTCTAAATCTTGCATTTCAAACTCTTGTTTATATGCTTCCGATGAATCTTGTTCCACGGAGACAAATGCTTTCTTTGCAATCGCCAAGGTGAATTTTGGACGGATGGGTAGATAGTCTTTTAAGAGAGTTAGTTCATTGCCAATGCTATTCCAGCGAAAACCGGCATCTGGTAAATAAACAAATTCATCTTCTCCTGTCTCAAAATAAAGTGACTTGGAGTTAAATCCTTGTACCGGCTTCTGCAAGCGTATGCGTATTGAATCTGTCGGACTTAACATTTTCCCAACTGCCGGGTAAACATCAAAACGGTAGGGCACACTGACGACCTTCTCTTTCTTCGCCGCTTCCCTGAATTTAATGCGAAACGTTTGTTTAAGCTCACGTCCCAATGAATCCGAAAGTATACCCTCAAAAACAACCGTATCTTTGCGTTCCACGTTACCTGCATAAAAGCGAATGCCCTTATTTAATTCTATCTGATAGGCTAATGGAGATTTATCCAAATTAATGGTAGCCAGCCCTCGATTAAACTCTACAAATGCTGTTTTTGCCGTCGTGGTTGTTTTGGCTACTTTAAGCGGATCCATATTTTGGAGGGCAACCTGAAAATCACGCGTTTGATTAGTTTGTAAATCAATAAAACGTTCTGGGATAAAATCAACGAGTTCTTTCGCCGAGTTGTACAATAGATTATTATTCAAGTCTAGAAATGCCGCCATGTAATACTTGCCGGCCGCCACGTTTTCAAGTTTATATATTCCAGAAGTATCCGTCTTTGTAAAATAATAGGGTTTGTTTTTATCAATGCTGAGTGTGTCTACATATGGGTACAGGCCGATCAAAATATTTTCTAATTTCTTATTCGTCTGAATGTGTTTCACGCGTCCTGAAATTTGTAGCGAATCAATCAGATCAGATGTACTAAATACCAATTTTATATTTTTACCCACATTCCGCTCAGAGGCGTCTTCAATGGCATTACGAAAGTTAAACGTATATGTTGTATTAGGTTTTAAGGCGCTATCCAAGAGGATACTTAGGCCTGTTGGTCGAATTCGTGTATTATATGTGCCTACGTTTGGGGTGATGAGCAATTCCTGATTTAGGTTTTTAACCGTAACATATTCATCAAAAGTTAAGTCTATTTTTTTGTCTCGAAAGTTTTTGCTTTTGTTCAGCGGAATTGACTGAATTACCTTGGGTGCAAGCGTGTCTTTTTTACCGCCGGGAGGGCTAGCCGTTTGTGCACAACTTTGTAGTAACGCGATAGAAATTCCGCAAGCCAAAAAGACAAGCGCCAACAAGTTCTTTAGGTAATTAAACATGTTTGAATATATAAACATTGCTGGAGTAATTTCCGGTTTTCGTCCAGGCCAATACGTTTGACCAAAGCCCTAAAAGGAACGAATGAATCAAGCGCTTACTTCCGGAGCGGTACTGGTTGCTTAACAAGGCAATATAAAAACTATCAAAGATTTGTCCGCGTTGTCTCACGCATTTGAACCCATGTTTATTGGCCACATATTGAATCGTCTCTGGGCTAAAATGATAAATATGTCTTGGCACATCATACGCAGCCCAAAATTCCTTAAAATATCCCGCATCAAAACTTTTGGAATTAGGTAAAGCCAAAAGCAATTTTCCCTCAGCCGTAATCCGCTTTTTGAAAAACTCAAAATAGGCATCTAATTCATACACATGTTCAAGTACATGCCATAGGGTAATTAATTCAAATTGTTTTTCTTCAGGTATCGTAGCTAAATCTGGATAGATTTTTTCTTGTACCAAAGCGGCAGCGCGCGCTGCTGTATCTGGATCTAATTCCATGCCATGGATGTTCCAACCCGCTTGCTTGCATGCGTGTAAGAAGTGGCCATTTCCACAGCCAATATCCAGCATATTTTTTCCCCCTCGTTGGTCCGACTGAACCCAACCAACCTTCTGCCTCAAAGTGATATTTCGAACTGCGTGATATAGTTTATTGACAAGCCCTTCTTGGGTATCGCTGTGGGAAATATACGTGTCCGATTTGTAAAAATATCCCGCTTCGTCAGCCTTGGGTCTCGGATTCGTAAAATGTAATCCACAAGTTTCACAGGCGCAAATCCCAAAGCTATTGTGGGAGACCGTATAATCTTTGGCCTCAAACTGCTTAGTAAATTTTTCAGACCCACAAGCTGGGCAGTGTTGTAATGTCTCCATATTAGCGCCCCATGAATAATAATAAAATAGATACATCGGCGGCGGAAACCCCCGAGATCCGACTCGCCTGACCGATCGTCTGGGGACGAATCGACTTCAGTTTAATCCGCGATTCAGTCGACAATGTTTTGATCTTGTCATAGTCAAAGTTGGCCGGAATCGCCAAGTCTTCCATGCTTTTCATCTTACCAACCATCAGGCGCTCTTTCTCAATATAGCTTTCGTATTTTACAACGATCTCTACTTGTTCAATGACCTCCTGTGAATAGTTGGCTTTAATTTCTTTTCCGATTTCGTGATTTAAAATTTGTTCAAAACTTAAATCAGAACGTTTCAACAAATTCACAATGGGCGCACCTTCTTTTAACGCTGCTGTTCCTTGCGCTACAAGCCAATCGTTAATCTCAGCTGGCTTCACTTTAGTTTGAGAAATGTACTGCGTTAATTCCGCTACCTGTTGTCTTTTTGTTAAGAATGTATCGAGTCTTTCTTGCGTCGCTAATCCCAGCGCAAATCCTTTTTCTGTTAAGCGCTCATCGGCATTATCCTGGCGTAACAGCGTTCTAAACTCTGCCCGTGACGTGAACATGCGATACGGCTCATCGGTCCCTTTATTTATCAGGTCGTCGATCAACACACCGATGTAGGCTTCCGATCTACTTAATGTAAATGGCGCCAACTGATGCGCTTGTTGGTGCGCATTAATCCCTGCCATTAATCCTTGACAGGCAGCTTCTTCATATCCCGTTGTTCCATTGATTTGGCCCGCGAAGTATAATCCTTTGACTAGTTTAGTTTCGAGGGTCGGGGCCAGTTGAGTTGGCGGGAAATAATCATATTCGATGGCATATCCTGGACGAAACATTTTGGCATTTTCAAATCCCGGAATCAACCGGATGGCCTCAAATTGGATGTCCTCTGGAAGGGACGTTGAAAAACCATTCACATAAATTTCCACGGTATTCCACCCTTCGGGTTCGACAAAAATTTGATGCGAATCCTTATCTGCAAAACGATTGATTTTGTCTTCTACCGACGGACAGTAGCGTGGACCAAGCCCTTTAATTCTACCCGCAAACATAGGCGATCGATCAAATCCTTTGCGCAAAACTTCATGTACCTTCTCGTTGGTATGCGTGATCCAACAAGACCGCTGTTCCTGAATCGGGTCTTTCGTCAAGTACGAAAAGCTAGTAGGAATTTCATCCCCCTTTTGCTCTTCCATTTTACTGTAATCTAAACTTCGGCCATCCACCCGCGGCGGAGTTCCTGTCTTCATTCGCCCAGACTCAAATCCCAGCGTAACCAATTGTTCTGTAATACCCTTAGCCATTGGTTCGGCCATGCGACCTCCGCCAAAATTCTTCTCGCCAATGTGAATAAGGCCATTCAAAAATGTCCCATTTGTTAACACGACTGTTGGCGCAAAATACTTCATGCCCATCCGGGTAATCACCCCCTTCGCTTCCTGATTTTCAACAATCAGCTCCTCCACAGAATCCTGCCAAAAATCAACATTTAAATTCCGTTCTAATGCCCAGCGCCATTCCTCCGCAAACTTGGCGCGGTCCGACTGGCATCTTGGCGACCACATGGCAGGCCCTTTCGAACGATTCAACATCCGAAATTGGATCATCGTCTTGTCCGATATAATGCCAGACATTCCACCTAGCGCGTCAATCTCCCGAACAATCTGTCCCTTTGCCACGCCCCCCATGGCTGGGTTGCATGACATCTGCGCGATGGTCTGCATGTTCATGGTGACCAATAAAACCTTGGACCCCATTTGAGCTGCTGCATGCGCAGCCTCACAGCCTGCATGCCCCGCCCCTACCACGATTACATCGTATGAATTTTGCATATTTTTTTATGTTTCACGTGGAACACTTCTGCCATTTAGCTTGGTGTGTTTCACGTGGAACGAATTAATTTCTTTTCGCTAAATAATAATCCTCCTTCTCAGTCATCAACGATTTATCAGCTTTTGCCTTGTCCTTGTAACCACATAAGTGAAGTAAGCCGTGTACCATAACGCGCTGCAGTTCACTTTCGGTTGTTTTTAGTTTTTCTCCGTTTTCGCCCACCCGCTCGTAGGAAATAAAGATATCCCCTTCGATTACATTTGGGCTGTCGGAATTATCAAAGGTCACGATGTCTGTTAGTGTATCGTGTTGCAAATAATCCTGATTAATCTTAAGCAGGTATCCGTCTGAACAAAATACGTAGTTCAACTCGCCCACCTTCTTGCCTTCTTCTGCTGCCACAGCTTTCAGCCACTGCTTGTGCTGTAGCTTACGGGGTAGCTGGAATGCGAGTTCTTCGGTTTGAAAGCTGATCATATTTGCGTATTAAACCGCGAATTTACGAAAAAGCATCCTCGAAATGCTCAATTTTAATTGCTTGTGGAAAAAAAGTAATGGCAATGCTGTCGAAACGGATTTCTTTTTCCCAATTTTCTTCCTCCTGATAGTTGGTTGCAGCTTGATGAAACAGATTCGTTTTGGTGTTTCCAATGCGCTCTTCAGGGTGGCCATGGCGTAGACTCCGAAGGGATTTTATCTCAACAAATACGAGAAATACACCCCTTTGAATAATTAGGTCAACTTCGGCTTTTCCGTTTCGATAGTTTCTTTCGCGGATAGCATATCCACCTTGTTGGAGAAATTTGGCTGCTGCCATTTCTGCTCTTTTTCCTTGCTGTAAATGTTTGGCCATTCTCGTATATTTGCTTGCCCTAAGGTTGCCAATTAAATAGATTGCGCAATCGCCAAAACTGATAATGTGCATGCAGAATAAAAATGTCCAGTTTGTAGATTTAAATGAGACCCCCTATCAGGAGGCTTGGGATTTACAAGAAACTTTAATGGCACATACAGCTGCTGTGAAATTGGGCAACCGCAATCGGCCAGCAGATGGATATTCTCTCACGGCCAATTACCTTTTGTTTTGCGAACATCCGCATGTATATACATTGGGTAAGAGCGGAGATGCTGCCCATTTGTTAATGCAAGAATCATTTCTTCATACGATCGGTGCCACCTTTTACAAGACGAATCGCGGTGGCGACATTACCTATCATGGTCCAGGCCAGCTGGTCGGCTATCCGATTTTTGATCTTGAAAATTTTTTCACCGACATACACCTTTACCTGCGGATGCTCGAAGAAGCGATCATTCGTACCTGTACTGATTATGGATTGTTTGCCGGTCGGATTGAAGGGCTAACAGGTGTCTGGATTAATCCCGAGGCAGATGATAGTCGCAAGATCTGTGCGTTTGGCGTAAAGGCCTCGCGCTGGATAAGTATGCATGGGTTTGCCTTCAATGTTCAACCAGACCTATCCTATTTTAGTCACATCGTGCCGTGTGGCATTTCAACCAAAGGCGTTACATCATTAAGCCAAGAATTAGGTCGCACAGTTGGCTTAGATGAAGTTAAACCTAAAGTGCTTGCGCATTTGCAAGAATTATTCCAGTTTCACACCCTACATGTTTCACGTGAAACATTACCCCAAGCCTAGAGTTATGGATACGCGCATGAATTTTAAGAATACCTTATTTCTAGATATTGAAACGGTGTCTGAGTCCGCGGATTTTTCCCAACTTACAGCTTCAAAAAAAGATTTTTGGGTAAAAAAGGCGAAGAATTTAGTTAATCCTGGGAATATAACGGCCGAAGAGCTTTATGTAGAACGTGCAGCTCTGTACGCAGAATTTGGCAAGATCATTGTAATTGGGATGGGTTTCTTATATGTGAACAAGCAGAAGGAATTGGCATTAAAAGTGAAGACAATCGCGCACACAGATGAGCGCGTGCTATTGGCCGAGTTTGCCGCATTTGTTGACAAGACGTATAAGTCTAAGGAATTAACGCTTGTGGCGCACAACGGCAAAGAGTTTGATTTTCCCTATTTATGTCGGAGGATGCTAGTGAATGGCTTAGAAATTCCACGCGCCTTGCAATTGCAGGGCAAAAAACCGTGGGAAATTATTCATCAGGATACGATGGAAATGTGGAAATTTGGTGATCGCCGCACATTTACCTCATTAGAATTGTTGGCAGAATTACTAGGAATTCCCGGTGCTAAAAGTGATCTATCTGGAGATCGCGTTCATGCAGTTTACTACCAAGATCAAGATTTGCCGCGGATTACGGCGTATTGTATGGAGGATGTAATTGTTGTGGCTCAGCTTTACCTTCGCTTTCACTTTATGGAGCTCGTTGAGCCACAACACATCGAAAAACTATAGTATTTTAGCCGGATTTCCGAATGCTCTTTTGTTTACAGGAATATTTTCTATCACAACGCTTCCTGCTCCTACAGTAGCACCTTTGCCAATTTTCACGCTTCCTACGATGGTTGAATGAATACCAACAAAGGCATTTTTTTCGATTTGGGCCTCTTTTCCTATGACGGATCCTGCGCCAATTTGCACAAAAGAATCAATATTGGCGCCCGTTTCAATGATAGATCCGGCGCCGATAATTACGTGGTCGCCCAATTTACTTTCAGGAGAAATTACTGAAGATGCGCCGATGAATAATCCATAGGCTAGGCTTTTTACATCTGCGATTTCAGCACTTGGGTGGATGGCATGAACCGGTTTTGTGCCGCGATCTTCCTCAATTAATTCGATCATTTTTTTGCGCTCCGTGGGATTTTCCAAGGCTACAAATACCGAACAGGACTTGCCAATCAACCCCCAATAGGCATCATCTTCGGTTGTGCCTAGTACAGGAATTTCTCCGATCATAGTGTCTTTCTTTTTGATATCATCATCTAGAAATCCATATACAACAACATTGTTTTTTTGAAAAATGTGGGCTACTTCTAGGGCAAAAGGATTAATTCCAATTATGATTACTGGCAATGAAGTCATGTGTTTTTTTAATTTATTTTGGCTGTAAAGGTACTCAAATCAAATGCAATTGAATTATTTTCCGTGAAGATCAAAGAACTTATGTTGGCTCCCAAAGAAGTGTTTTGCCCCTCAGGCAATTGCCAGTTTGCACCATCGAATGAATGCAGTGCATGCATATAGTGTAAGTCACCAATTTCTTCAATGGACCAGGAGTAATTTATTTCACCCGAGGATAATGGTGTTTCAATTAAATTTATGCCAATATCGGCCCTGTATTTTCCATTAGGATCTAATGGCGCCTGCTTGATTTTAAGATCAAACAATTGGCGTTCATTTGTCTCTAGACTGGCATAAAGATCTGTCGATTCATTTAGGTATGTTTGATCTGCGATGCTTACCAGTGCATCTAATAAGATGGCTGCATTTATACGGCGCAAGGTTTGTTTCTCTAAGTCCCAGCCCGCACCGCCAGCTTCTACTAAAAGTAATCCATAGCCTCGGGATTGAAAAGTATCACCAAAGGCGCGGGGATTAAATTCATCTGTCCACTTGGCTACTTTATTGGGTAAATATTTTTGTGTTGATCGCGTTAAACGGTTGGCTAATTGGGCTGCGCGAATACGGGATGGCGTCCAGGTTCCAGTTTCATCTCCTGCTGTAGCGAGGAATGCAATGTGTGTTTGATTTGCACTGTTGCCCACTGAATATAAGCGATTCTGATCGTGTAAATTGAAGGCAAAGAAAGGTTTTTTTGAATCTGCCCAGGATGAAAGCAAGCGCGCCTCCGGACTATTTTGAGCCACCGCATCTCGGTTCATATCGATTCCAAATGCAGTTTCGCGCGTCCAGCGCTCTGCACCATCCGCATTTAAGCGCGGAATAACGAATAAGCTTATTTTCTGATGCAATTTTTCCCTTATTTCCACAAATTCTGGCGTATCAAGGGATAGAAAACGGAATATATCAGCCAATGCCATGGTTGCTGTTGCCTCGTCTCCATGCATCTGCGACCAAGCAATAATAGGAATAGGTCCTTCCCCAAAACGTACTTCATGGATAGGTCTGGATTCCGCTGTTCGCCCGATTTCTGTAACGGTAAAATGCGGGGAGGCCGACCATGATCTGATTAGTTCTGACCAGATGGTTGACGTAAAACGTCGCCTTGTTAGCGCAGGTTCTACGTAATTAGGATGTTGATCATAGAAGAAGTCAAACATTAGCGATAAGGGGGTTTGGGTAAATAGGCCGACCAATTTTGTTTTTTAAATATACCTTCTGAACCTGAAAAGTACATGACCATTAGGGTACAAATTAGGTAACAGACCCAGGCTTGTGCGCCAAATAATTCCATACCGAGTAGCATACCCGTGATAGGTGTTTTGGCTAAGCCACAGTATAAGGATGTAAATCCGATTGCTGCTAAAAGTGGAATGGGGAAATCAAGGATGTTTGATAAACTTGCCGCAGCATGTGCGCCTATCAAAAACAAGGGCGTTGCCTCTCCCCCCTTGAATCCAAGTCCAAGACTTAGCGCCGTTGCAACTAATTTAGTTGGCGCAAATTCCAACGCATCAAATTTGTCCGAAAATGGACGGAGCAAAAATTCAGAACCCATTCCGATTGATTCTGATAATTCTGGAATTTGAAATAGACCGAGCAAAATTAAGCCCGCGAGAATCCCCTTGAGAGTAGGCTGTATGGGTAATTTCTCATACACAGAAAAAATAATCGATTCTAAGCGCGAATAGATTAAGCCTAGTAAGCCCAAAAATAGGCCTATAAACGCTATTTTAGCCCAAAATGAGGGTGTAATGGAGGGCAAGAAAACGAGTGGATATAAAACGTGTTTTGTGCCCCACACGTGGAGACTAACAAAATTTGCTGCAAATGCCGTGAAGCTGCATGTAAAAAAGGAAGGCCAATGAATTTTTCCTATGGTCTTAACCTCTAAGCCGAAAAAAACTCCGGCCATAGGAGTTCCGAAAACAGCCGCGAATCCTGCACTCATTCCAGCGCGTAACCAAATGGATTTTTCGGCTGAAGACATATCTAATTTTTGACTTAGATAGCTTGAGATATTTCCACCCATCACGATGGCTGTTCCTTCGCGCCCCACCGAGGCGCCCACAATGTGGCTGACCCATGTGGCCACTAAAATAAAAGGAGTAGCTAAAGGCGAACCCGTAGATTCAGGTGACCCGATAAGTTCTTTGGTACTGACTTGCGCCCACGAGTTGGTGCGAACCACATAAAAGAGTAAACCCACGAGCGGTAAACCATGTAGCCACATGGATTGGCGTTCCGCTGCAATCAATTCCAAGCCCCACAAAAACAGGGATGCTAAACTTCCCGTAGCCAGGGAAAGAATTGTTCCGATCAAAATACGTTTGACCCAAATGGACTGCATAGACGCGAAAATTTGTTTCAAAGGTAGGGAATTTTATTTTGCCTACCTTTGTGCGGTAAAGTTCAGCCTGCCTGAACCCAATGGATTCTCCTTATGACTGATTTCGCATCACTTGGCCTAAACCCACAATTGCAGCGCGCTTGCGAGGCGGTGGGCTATACCGCTGCTACACCTATCCAGGAAAAGGCAATACCTTTGATGTTGCAGGGCCATGATGTCTTAGGGATCGCGCAAACGGGCACAGGTAAAACAGCCGCCTATGCACTCCCTTTATTGATGCGCATCAAATATGCCCAAGGAAAGAACCCCAGGGCCCTTATTTTAGCTCCAACGCGTGAGTTGGTCATGCAGATTCATGAGGTGATGGTGGGGTTGGCGCAGTTCACCGACTTACGATTACTCGCACTTTATGGTGGTTTAGGGCCAAAGACGCAGATTCAAACCTTAGAGGCCGGGGTTGATATATTGGTTTCTACACCAGGTCGCTTTTTAGAATTGTATCGCAAAGACGCGATCGTTGTTAAAGAATTGAAATTTCTGATTTTGGATGAGGCAGATAAAATGATGGACATGGGTTTCATGCCACAAATCCGCGAAATCTTAGAAAAAATCCCTTATAAAAAACGCCAAAACGGCTTGTTCTCCGCGACATTTCCCGAAAAGGTCGAGAACCTTTCACATGAATTTCTCGAGTTTCCATTGAAGATTGAAGTGACGCCTCAAGCAACACCGGCGAGTCAAGTAACCCAATATGTTTATCAAGCCGAAAACTTAAAAACAAAAATAAACGCCCTAGAATATTTCTTGCAACAGCCTCAATTTGAGCGCGTTATGATATTCTGTCGGAGCAAGGACGCGGTAAATCAAGTGGAAAAATACCTCACGCGCAAGGTTTTGCCAGTAGACCAGGTACGCGTGATTCACTCCAACAAAGGTCAAAATACACGTATCAATGCAATGCAACAATTTCGAGAGGGATTAGTGAAGGTATTGGTAACGACCGACGTTGCGGCGCGCGGGATTGATATTCCGAAAGTTTCACATGTGATTAACTTTGATGTGCCCTTGATTTATGAAGATTATGTGCATCGGATTGGTCGGACTGGCCGGGCGGAGCAGGTAGGCGAGTCGATTACCTTTATCACGCTGGCCGAGCAATATCACTGGGCGAAGATTGAGGAGATAATCCAACAAAAAATTGCGATTGCGCCATTGCCTGATGGTATCTTGATTGAAGAAACGCCATTTTTGGAGCAGCAAGATATGTTACGCGCGGTGGATGATCAGCGCAAGCGAGAGGATCCTGATTTTAAAGGAGCCTTTCATGAGAAAAAGTGGGTCATTAAAGCCCGCGCCAGTGGAAAAAAAGTTCCGAACCGCAAAGCGGTTACCAAAGCGGGGCCCAAAGGAGGTGCAAAGCTTGACCCCAAGCCGGCGCCTCGCAATAATCGACCAGGAAAAAATGCCAAATTTCGTCCAGGCGGTACGACAACTAAAAAGAAACGGTAGATTTACAATCAATGAAAACACGATTACTGCTTATTTTAATACTTAGCTGCTTTGCAGCGCAGGCTACAAACTTAGATTCGCTCCGTAAGGAAGCGAAATACTTGCCGCTTTTTGGCCAAAAGCCACTTTCTAAAAAGGATCAAGCTGAATTAACGCAGTTTGTGGAATCGTGTGATGCGAGTTTTGGTTCGCGCCAAGAGGCCAACGATTTCTTTGTGGAACGTGCCTGGGAATATGTATCTGCTGGTAAATTAGACACAGCTACGTATCGATTTAATCTTTTGCATGCGCTGAACGAACAGTCGGTGGATGCCTATTGGGGCCTTGGGGTCATTACCTTTCAGCGCAAAGATTTTCCAAAAGCGATTGAATTTTTGGAAAAGGGTGTTAGCCTCGATACGACAC
>JACCDL011198042.1_pt1 | contig 17926 bp, 44 predicted proteins | sample 7441931 | NCBI WGS metagenome assembly JACCDL01 (sample SAMN15323437, study PRJNA562643) | freshwater metagenome | isolation source: river surface water | place: USA:Blue River Watershed | collected 2017-08-16 | reverse complement strand
CATCTGGAACATCAGTAGCACTAGCAGCAACAGCTGACACAGGCACTGTAGTATCATTCGTAGCCTCAGATACAGTTAAGCTTGTAACTGCACTACACACAACAGATGCACCTAAGACAATTGCGTCTGGCGTATCAACACTATCAGTAACATCTGCTGGATCAGCAGTAACTGTTTATGCTTACACAACAAGCGTAAAGGTCGGAACAGTTACCATTACCAATGGTGCTTACTCAACTATTGTTTACATCAAGGGTACAGCAGGAGCAGCATCAAATGTTGCAGTTGCAGTCCCAGCAGCATCAGCAGTTGGTACAATTCCAACAATTACTGTATCTGCTACAGACGTGTTTGGTAACCCAATTCTTACAGGTGAAACAATCACTGCAACAGTTCTAGGTTCAACATTCTCAGATGGAACCATCACAAAGACACTCGTTACTTCTACAACAGCAGAAGCAACAGCAGACACAACTTTAGTTGCTGGCTCAAAGACTGCATCCCTTGCAGTTGGCGTTGCTGGAACTGTCACAGTTGTAGTCACAGGCGCTACATCAGCAGCAACAGTTGCTGGTTTAACAGCACCAACAAAGGCAGCACAGGCAGCATTTACAGTATCTGATCTTAACGGAACAGTTGCAACACTTACTGCACAGCTTGCAGCAGAAAAGGCTGGACGTGCACTAGATGCACAGGCAGCAGCAAATGTTCTTGCAGCAGAAAAGGCTGGACGTGCAGCGGATAAGGTTGCAGCAGACAAGGCACTTGCAGATGCAATTGCAAAGGCATCAGCAGATGCAGCAACAGCTAAGGCTGCAGCAGATTTATCTGCAGCAGCAGCAAAGGCAACATATATTGCAGAATATAACGCCCTTGCTAAGAAGTGGAACGCTAAGAATCCAAAGGCTAAGGTTGCACTTAAGAAGTAAATAACTTCGATTAAAGGGGCAGGGTTAAGGCCTTGCCCCTTTAATATTTAAATGATAGAATTGGTATATGGAATCAAGTAAAAGAAGTTTATATAAATCAATCACATGGCCAGTAGTTCATATAGGATTTGTTGGCACATTAGTCTATTTTTTTGAAAAGGCTATTACTGGTGAAGCCCATTGGGAATACGCTGGTACATTTGCTATAATTTATACAGCATGCGAAATGATTGGATACTTTTTACACGAAAGAGTATGGGCTAAGTTTGGAAATAAAGTAGAATAATGGGAAAGCACCACGATAAGATTGCAAAAGCATTAGAGCAGCGTCAGGCTGCTACTCCAAATGGAGCAGGATACAAAAAGCCTGGATCAATGAATAAAAAAAAGACTGGCTATAGAGGCCAAAAGGCAAGAGGCTCAAAGTAGTGTTTGGTGATTTGTGCGAGATAGAAGCCTGTAAAAATAAGGCTTCAAGAATTGCTGCAAGGCCAGAAGGTGGCATAATTGATATATGCTCAGATTGCTGGCATAAGATTTATAAATCTTAATCAACTAAATGCTATAATAGAGGGATGGATGGAGATCTAGACCCATCTAAATAACAAACCTATAGGAGAAATAAAATGACAGACGGATTGAATTTAGACGGTTTTACAGCAAACCGCAAGCCAGCAGGTACAACACCATGGGCTACAGAGAATTACACAGAAGCACCAGCTTCAGCTTTCCCAGCAACAGATAAGTCATCACAAGATGGATCTGGTTTAGGAAATAACGGTAAGTAATAGTGTGCACTTTATGTGGATGCAATAGCCAAGATTTTATGGGCGTACCAATGCCAAACCAAAATGTTTATGATGTTGGTCCAGGACAATTGTCATCGCCAATGCTTTTCGGCACAGATTCAATGAATCCACTTGGTGCTGAAACTGAAGAAGATATGGCTCATGAAATGTCTGAGCCAAAAGGACCTAACGGAGAGGACATTGATTAATGTCTGATGGTTTTAAAAAAAATGATGGTACTGGAATGACCCCACCACCAAATAGTGGGGCTTCTGGTGCTGTTACAAGTAGAGAAGCAACAAGAAAACACCCTAAGCAGGGGATGAAGGTGGATAGAAACAAGCACGGTATTCGTAGAGAAACAAGTACTGCGCCAAGACCACCAAAGAAAACAGGACGTAAAAAAGTTTAACCGTGTGTAAAGATTGCGGTAATTGTTCCAAAGAACATTCTACATCATTAGATGATGCTGTAGATTTAATATTAGATTCGGTAATTATATGAAAAAAGTTGGAGATAAGTTAGCACCATTTGCTGTTACTGGAGTAAAGCCAGGCAGACTTGACTATGCAGATGATGTATTTGAAACCATCACAGAAAAATCTTTCCCAGGAAAATGGAAAGTAATTGTATTTTATCCAAAAGATTTTACTTTTGTATGCCCAACAGAAATTGTTGCGTATGATAAGCTTGTAAATGATTTTAATGACCGTGATGCAGTATTAATGACTGGATCAACAGACAATGAGTTCTGCAAAATTGCATGGAGAAATGCACATGAAGACCTTGCTAAAACAAATTCATGGTCATTTGCAGATCAAATTAGAGGATGGGTATTTGATGCCGATTCATTAATGAATCCACTGACACCAGCAATTACTGGACTAGCAGAGCAGCTTGGCATCTTAACAAAAGAAGGAGTTGCTTTACGTGCAACATTTATTGTTGACCCAGACAACATAATTCAGCATGTTACAGTAAATAATCTTGATGTAGGAAGAAGTCCAGAAGAAACTCTAAGAATTTTAGATGCTTTGCAGACAGGCGAACTATGTGCATGCAATAGAACAATTGGCGGGGAGACTCTATAATGTCATGGGTAGACCAGCTTAAGGATTCTCTTCCAGAGTATGCTAAAGACATCAAATTAAATCTTGATGCAGTGATTAATAGATCAACTATTGATCCTGAGCATGCTACATATCTTTCAATTGCAGCAGCATTTGCAACAGGCAACGCTAAGCTACTAACATTCATCGTTGCTAGCGCAACAGATGAAGTTGAAAAAAATGCAGCCCTTACAGCTGGCTCTATCATGGCACAAAATAATGTCTGGTATCCATTTATTGAGATGGCAGATGACCCAAATCTAAAAGGTCTACCAGCACAACTAAGAATGAATGCAATTGCTTCACATGGTGGAACAACAAAGGCTAAGTTTGAGGCTTATTCTTTGGCATCATCTATTATTGGAAAGTGCCATTTCTGTGTTAAAGCACACTATGAGACACTAAAAGAAGAGGGCTACTCAGTAGAGCAGCTAAGAGATATTGGCAGGATTGCAGCAACAATTAATGCCCTTTCAAAGATACTATCTGCCTAAACAACAAATGGTATAATTAGTTTAATAAGCAATTAAAGGAGAAAATAATGTCAGATACAAAAGTAGTTAGTCAGTTAGGTGGAAAGCTCCTAGGTGGCGGTGGTACTGGAATTTGGTTATACGAGAACTTTCTTTCACAGGAAGAATGCAATGAATTAATTAAGTTTTTTAATGCTAACTCTGAAGAGTGGCGAGAGATCTGCTTCTATGGTTCTTTTGGAATGCACGTAGTTTCTCCTTTTGATAAAGAGCATGGAACAACAATAACAGAAGAGTATATGAGAAACCTTCGTGAGAGAATGATCCAGTATGTATCAGATGCTGCTGGTCGTCCAATGAAGATTAATAGTATGCATGCACAGAAATGGGAAATTGGAGCATATGCTAATGACCATTCCGATAACACAGACCTTGATGGTAATGATATGGGATGGGGAGACAATAAGCAGTACTCTGGTATATACCTGAATACTCAGCCAGATTATACTGGTGGCATACTAAGATTTAGAGATCACGGTATAGATGTTGTTCCTCCAACTGGTTCATTTTTGTCAATGCCTGGTGGCGTAGAAAATATTCATAGCGTAACAGAGATTGAGTCTGGAACACGCTATACAATTGTTATATTCTGGGATTATGCTGATGCATGGTACTCAGAGGCTGAGCTTCAAGAGATGGAATCTCTTATTATGAAGGAAAGAATTCACCAATATCAGCTTAAGACAAGATGGCGTTTAGGTGAAGCACATCCGCTATTAGATGATCCATATACTGGACTAGATGATGAATCTAAGTTGCCAGAAGGATTTAAAGAAAGTTTAACAACTGCAGATATTAAATCAAATGCACGTAGAAATCAAGAAAATGCAATAAAAGAAGGCCGTGTACCAGAAGGTGTAGTGGTCGATATGATTATTAAAGAGGAGGAAGAAGAATGATTACCAAAGCAGGATCAAAAGGAATAGATGAATCTGGTGTTGAGTACGACCACGGCTTTACAATTGAAATAGGTAGAGTTCATTACACTCCCAATGCAGATGGAACATTTGAAACAAATGTTGTTATTGTAGAGGATGGCGCTGAACCAAGAGTAGAGGTAAGAGACATGTCCGCAGAAGATTTGCAGAAATGGTTTGATAACCCTACACCAGACTACTACGAGTCAAATATTAAAACCCTACCAACAAAGTAGTTTTATGTTTAACAAAATTAAATGCTCATTACTTGGGCACAAAATTGTTGCAGCTGGTTCTTGCCCATTTACTGGTAAGACATATCAGGCATGCACTAGATGCGGTAAAATGAGAGAGGTATAATGAAGCAGTTATACTTTTTGCATATACCAAAAACAGCTGGGCGCTTTGTTAAAGAAAATATAAGAACAACATTAAATAAATATAAAATCAATAACTATACTAATACACATTACCCACACAATGTGGAACTGAATGATCAGGCATACATTGCTGGTCATTTTGGTACTTATCCAATTGATGTTGTAAAAGATTTAGATGTTGCATGCATTGTAAGAAACCCAATTGATGCAAGGATTAGCTACTTTAACTTTATATATGAGCCACAGTTTGCTGGACAAAAAGAGTATGATAGCATAGACTCATATGTAGATAAGTTAAGATACTATTTATTTACTGATCCAAATGCTGCATCTCATAAAAACTACCAAGCAAGATTTATATGCAATCCAACAGACTCAAGAATATTTAATGTATCTAAATTTTTAAGAGAAGATGAGGCAATCTTAGAGCAAGAAGGAAAGTTTAATGATGGTAAAGTATTTACTTGGTTTGTAGATAACAATAAAACCTCTCTTGATTTTGCTAAACAACAAATAGATTCATTTAAGATAGTTGGCACAGTAGATAACATTGATTTATTTATGCAGAAAAAACAAAAATGGTTCGAAGATAATTACAGCGTAACAATAAACTGGAACAAACAAAACAAGGTCAATGCCTCTGAGGTAAAATACAACGGGGTAGAATATACTACCGAAAAGCTAAAGGGCATGCTTACAGAAGATGAGAAGCAGGCAATACTAGATCAAAATGATATTGATTATGCAATATATAATTATGTAAAGGATATAGAGAATGATATTAAATAAGTCTGAGGAAAATTTTAATTTTAAGTTTAAGGGTAGATTTAATATAGAGGCTATCAAAGACGTAGTGTCAGCCTTTGATTCTGAATGGCTTATAGATACAACTAGACAAAACAATAAGTATCCTGATAGAAGAAACCCACATTCATTTACTCATTCATATTTAATCAATTCATGTTCAATTGAATGGAACTATGGAGAACCATTCACAACTTATAAATCAAGCACAAATGAAGAGCTATGGAGTGAGCTATCTCCAATCATTAAAGGGCTTGAATATTCTTGTGACGGGGTCATTGCAAGAGCTTTGCTTGTAAAGCTATCTGAAGAAAGCGATATAGATCCGCATTCAGATAGCGGAGATTATCTTGGATTAGTTAGAAGACACCACATTCCTATTGTTACAAACGATAAGGTTTACTTCAGCGTTGGTGGAGAAAGAAAGCATTTGCGGGCTGGAGAATGTTGGGAGATAAATAACAATAGAGTGCATTCAGTTGAAAATAGGGGCGGAGAAAGAATACATTTAATTATAGACATTATGCCAAATTGGGCAGTAAATGGATAATATCCCAAAGATAATCTGGCAAACATGCTCATCAGACTACAATGATCTGCCAGAGTATGTTAAAGTTTGTTCTGATAGCTGGAAAAATAACAATGAGGGTTGGGATTATAGGTATCTAACGCATGAAGACTGCTATGCCATGATATTAAATAATTATGATAAGGACATGGCAGACATATACTCTGAGATTAATCACCCACAAATAAAAGCAGATTTTTGGAGATATTTATCTATATATAAATTTGGTGGAGTGTACATAGATATAGATGTAGTGTCCTTTAGCAGCATAGATTCTTTTTTACCAAAAGATAAAGATGCAGTTTTTATTCCAATTGCAAACCCAATTGCAGATAGAAAAACAGAGTATGCAATGTGGTTCTTTGGATGCAAAGCAGAGAGCCCAATAATAAAAGATGTAATAGAAGTAATGACATCTAAATTAAAATCTCTTGATTCATATAGCATAGCCTCTGATCAAGAAACAGGTTGGCCCGTATGGAATTCTTCGATAGATAAATTTGTAAATGAAGAGTGGTTTTGTGTTTTAGACGATATAGAAATACCAATGCACCACTATGGAGCTAACTCAAAGTGGACAGACAACTATATCACAAGAAGACCAATGGAAACATTCTATTGGGATATGGGTTCATCACTGGACATAAAGGTAAGCAATAAAGCTTACTCAAGTTTAAAGGTGTATAAATAATGGGCATGGATGTTTATGGAATTAAGCCTACATCTGATATTGGAAAGGTGTTTAGAAGAAATGTCTGGGGCTGGCATTCTCTATGGGAGTATATAGAACATGAATATCCAGAGATAGCCTGTAAGGTCGATAGTCCTCATACAAATGATGGTGGATCACTAAATAAAAAAGACTCATTACTGCTATCTGATAAAATAAGTAATGATTTTAAAATAGGCAAAATACGTATATATGTAGAGGAATGTCAGAAATTTTTAGACTCATTGCCAGACGTAGATTGTTACGCCTGCCTAGGGCTTGGGGTAACCAGAAGTGGCGTTTTCCACCCTTCTAAGGGGGTTTGCAGGCAGTGTCAAGGTAAGGGTAAGGCTAGGCCATATGCCTATAACTATTTGCCACGCATAGACGATTTTGTAGAGTTTTCATTCTTTTTAAAAGAATGCGGCGGATTTAAAATACTTTAGCTATTGTCAGTCGTTATTCATTATAGTATAATAAAGATATGAAAAAAAATAATGTATCAACCTCACAATCTAAAATGAAACGTCAAAAAAAGAATTTAAAAAGACTTTCAGCTAAGCCAAAGATCAGTGCATTTGAAAGAAAGCAAGCATTTATTGCAGAGCAGATTAGAAATTCTTTCTGATGAAAGAGCCAAAGATTATGAAGATGGATTGGCGTCCATTAGGATACTGGCCAGTATATAAAGATGGTAAATTAACATGGGAAAAGGATCCAGATGAATTCCAAAGACTTTGATAGAGAGTTTGATTTAGAAAAAACGATTAAGCGTATTGCAGAAGAAGATAAAGATCTTTTAGAAAGGCTATCAGATGATTGATTGGTTAGTTAAAAAAATATTTTGGTGGACACCATTAAGAAATGCTATTTTTAATGAGGTAAATATGTATCAATCAATAGATAGAGCTATATGGGAACACGAAAACTCTAATCCAACTAATTTAACTTGGGCTGAGGGTGATAGGTGGTACGGTTGGACATTTAATCCAGTGAATAATCGTTATTATTTTGATGATATTGGAAATGAATCTCTCATGGGATTATGGGAAGATCAATGGGCAAGAGAGGCGGAAGTAAATGGCACAGTGTAAATGTGGTAAATCAGAAAGTTATCCAGTATGTGATGGAAGTCATAAGAAAAAGACTGAGCAAGAATAATTAAATAGTATAATAGTAATATAGTGGAGGAATTATGCAAGCAGTTTGTGGACATTGTGCAAAAGATATAGACTCATCACAACTGCATTTGTATACCTCTAAGTTTAGATCATTTTACATATGCAAAGAATGCCTTGCTTGGTTTAAAATTGCAGATGATAATTATAAAATGTATGTGGATTGGGAAAAGGGTATTGAGAAAACTACTTGATGGTGTGTACAACTTCTTGCCAAAGATGTATCAAGGTGCTACCGTAGAAGAGTTTCCAAAAGCTGTTGACCTTACCATACACACAAAAGCCCCAGGTAAATGGCTTCTAATTGATCTAGAAACGGGTCAAGAGTACATTGGCTTGGATGTACCAACTAAATATGGCCGATGGAGAAGGATTAAAGACAAGCATGATAACTCCTAATAAACTAGTTTCAATTACCTACCCTAGACATGGGCTTCATTTCTTAAAAGAAAATTTAACCAAGGATATTGGTGACATTAATATCTATTTTCAGCATGATTTTATTCACTACACAGGGGAACCAGTAGGTGAAGATGACCTTATCCTTACAGTCATAAGAAATCCAATAGAGGCAATATGCTCTCAGATAATAGCTGGCATTCAAATTAATGTAGGCGAAAAAGAAATATTTAATAGAGAGCTAATTTATGAGAGAATAGAAAATCAAATTGAAGACAATATAATTTCTTATACAAAAACATATTACACCTTAAACCAATACAAAAACTTAATGGTTATTGATTTTAGGGGACTGCAGAGAAACCCAAAGCAAGTATTTCAATATATAATGAAAGGCTTAAGAACAGTTAAAGAGTATGAAAGCTTTATTATGCCAGAAAGTGATGATAACTTTATTGCCAGCTCAAAGGATCATAGATTTTATGAGTATTGCTACGCAAAGATACAGTCAAGCAATAATATAGATAAAGCATTTGCTGCTTACTCCTTATTAGCCAAAAGGCTTTATGCCGAAATAGATTTCAATTAGTGAAATCGGCGGCGGTAGAGACCATTTGGTCACCATGTGACATCAAATTTTATTAGGTGTATAATTGATCTTAAGGTACTATAACCCCTTAACTAGTAGAAAGAACTAAAATGACATCAGCCATGTGCGATACATGCTCAATCCAGACAAACAAGGAAGCATGGGCAAAATACCCAGATATGTTAGATTTATGTAAGATGTGTAAATCATTTCAAGAGGCAATTACAAATACAATCGAAGAGCACCAGAAGGTACTGGACGCAGCATCTAAGCTGAGCAAGAGGCTCAAGCCATGATGTGGTCATGGGTCTTAGCCGTCATTGGTGTGGCTGGCATCTACTTTGTGGGGCGTAAGGACAAGTGGGGATGGTTCGTGCTCCTGTTTAATGAGTGCCTATGGATAGCCTACGCATTGATCACCCAGCAGTACGGATTTATATTCTCAGCCCTAGCCTATGCAGCAGTATATATTAGATCATATATACATTGGTCCAAAGAACCAGTAAATGAGATTCCACTATAGTGCGAAAAAAGTGCGGCGGTAGAAGGTATATTGACAGTACCTGTCGTATATAGTATATTTATCATATGATATACCATGAAATTGAAGAGCATGATGGAATTGAAGATAAGCGGTCAGCGTATAGACTTGATCCAATGCCATATAAATGGACTCTATATAAGCATGGCGAGATATTGACATATGGCTATTGCCATAGCCAAGGCCAGGCGGAAGAGATGGTAGTAAAGGAAATGCAAGCAAGAACATAATGGCATACTCTAGATTCTTTGATAGCGATATATATATTTATCCTCATGTAGATGGATATATAGAATGTTGTGCATGTTGGCTAAATGAGAAATTAGAGACGGGCTTATTTGGTCTATCAGAGAAGATACAGGACGATAAGACCCTAGAAGAGCATATAGATGAGCATATATTGGCAGGGCATAATATCCCAGAGGGTCTGCTTCAGGATATACTCTCAGATGACGACAGATATGGTAGAATAGAGCTATGAGCGAAAACGTAATTAAAATTGGATCACTAAATGGTGGTATTGAAAAGAAGGCTAAGTCTGACCCATGCTGGTCAGGCTATGAGCAGGTAGGCATGAAGAACAAGGGTGGGAAACAAGTACCCAACTGTGTTCCATCAAAGCCTAAAAAGGGCGGGAAGAAGAAGTAATGGGAATACTAGATAACCTAGAGGCATCACTAGAAGCCAAAGAGAGATGTCACTATTGTAAAGAGATAGCTAAGTTTAATGATCTGGCACAAGTAGATCAAGACAAGTATGATGTTGTAGGCGTATGTGAATGCCACTCATATAAGGGATTAGTTTCATGACCGAAAAGAAAGATCCACCTGACTGGTGTGATGACTGTATATCTAATCCTGGAGAGAAATGTCCAGATTGTGGATACACCCATAATTGTTAGTCGACTAGGATTATTATGAAGAAAGTAATGATAGCTGATTTAATTAAGGCTGTTAAAGAAGAGTATCGTGATGAGATTCAAGAGGCTGCTGATAGATGGCAGATAACAACTACTGAAGTAGAATGTCTAATTGAATTGTCGACAAATGAAGCTGACTGGGATGATATCATGATGACCGCAGAAGCACTAGAAGTAGGGCTATGTGATGTTACTGAAGATGATGTAGAGAACCTTAATCTCATATGGGATATGGGCGGGAGCAGAGGAAAGACCTATTCTGCTATAGAGTCCAGTATAGGTAAGGTATATCCATGGTATGATCCAATACTTAAATCACTAATGATTCTAATTATCTTCAATGAAGGCAATCCAGCTAATTACCCAGTATCTAGAGAAGATCTAAATCAAATCTATTCTTCAGCATCATTTGGTAAATACTATGGAGAATATATGAGAAATAATCCTGCATATAGCGATATACCTGGAGCATGGGGATGTATTGGCCCAGATCCAGATTCTCCTAAGAGACTTATGTCATCTGAAGATAGGGCCAATTTGCCCAAAGACCTCCAAAACTTACTCTGATATCTCTATATCCCCCTCCCATTTATCTCCTTTCTATGGGCTTCCTATGCCCTTATATGTGGAGTAAAGTGGAGTATTGTGGAGTAAAATGGTTATAGATAAGTCGACAATTACTACAGTTATATATGTATTTAGATATACATGTAAGGGAACATCATATATAGATGCGCCATCATAATGTTTATTTAGACCAACATTCATTTATACCCTACCAAATTTCAGGGATTTTGTCAATGCCCTCGTAAAAGGCATATTTTGCCCACATTGTCAAGCTTTTTCATGGAAAAATTTTGACTAATTTTGGCTAATTTCTGCTAGATTTAATATACATTTTGATCTATTTAATATCTATTTGTCGACATTTCTATACAATTTCAGGCGTATTTTTTGATGCGTCGTAAAAGGGAAATTTTGCCCACAAGCCCACACATTTTGATCACAAAAAAAATCCACATCCGAAGATGTGGATCTAATTTGTGTTACATTGGGCTAGAAGAACGGGTGTTCAATTCTAACTGATGCTGGTTCATTGTTATTATCTAACCAGGAATATCTGTGATTTCTGTTTATATCTTTTAGTTCTACTTTGGGGAGTCCCGCCGTTATCTCAGAGATAGTTCTAGGTAGTTTGAGAGTCTTGAATTGGTATGTCTCTTTAATTGCTTCTATTGCATATGCTAACTCAGTTGCTAGATACAATCCGTCTGATGATTTACCAGCGACTTGCTCTTGTTTAGCCCGCCGTGCAATATGTGTGATGATTTCAGCAATCATTTCCATAGTACGGTCAGTTGTGTAATATGGTTGCTCAGATAGATAACGACCTACCTGTGCAGGATTAAAGTATGCTTGCTCAATTAGATTAACTAATGATTCCATTACTTTGTCTGTTGGTGTCTTACTCATTGTCCGCCTTTCGTTAATCGTTCATTATACCAAAATGAAGCGAGGCTGGCAAGGCCCACGGATCCCACCGCTCTTGCCAGCCCCACAGTTATTTACTTAGCCTTTGATACAGGCTTTTCTGCAGTGAAGGTAATGCCCTTCTTGACTGCCTCTTCAATTGCTACCTTGGCTGCTCCTGAGAAACGGCCACGAGCTCCGACAGTAATGCCCTGCTGCTTTAGATATTCACGCTTTGTTGTCATTTGTTATATCCTTTCAAGATATTGGTTTGTACTAATTATAGCAACTTTCCACGGTTTTGTAAATAGTTGCCGTAAGCCTTTTTTTCTGCCCTTATACTAAATTTGTCTGTTCGACTCTATCTTTAATTAATTTAGCAATGATGTTATGGGCCTCAATGTTTTCTGACTCTGACCCACCCCATAGCAATTGCTGTGCTTTATTTAATTGATCATTGATGTACTCATCACTCATCTTCATCTTCGTCCTCCTCTATATCATATACCTCAACTGCACCAATATCCATTAGCCAGTCACGAATTGCGTCATCTAGGTCTTCCACCCCGTACTCCAGTGTGAAGCCATTCTTGTCTGCGTCTATCCAGAATCGTTCCCAGACTTCGTCTAGGTCCATTGCTGTGCAGTAATCAGGGTCCTCGCCTTCCATGTATGACCGCCACATGGTGCTTGCAACATCCCATGACCAAACCCAAACCAGGGGAGGGAAGACCCCTAGTTTCCCAATGCTGTCAATAATGTTTTCCATTCTGACATATGTGTCCTGCATACGTGTGCGTTCTTGTAGGTCCATTTCAGTTGTCATTACGTTCTCCAATCGCAAATGATAAATCATAAGTTAGTTTGTATAAATCTGCCAATGCGTCAAGGTAGCCCTCACATCTTGTACGGTCCATAGAATCCATGGCTTCACCTGATTCATCCTCAACTGCTTGTGCTTCTGTCAATTCCTGCTCAGCAATGAGCATTAGATTCTTTAGTTCTCCGTGCATAATATCAAGGCCTGATACACCAGCATTGACCATGCGCTGTAAGTGGGGCGGGAGCCCAATGTCTTCTGGATTCATCATTAGTCAATCTCCTCTACATCATTGATATGTAAGTCATAGTCTTTGAGAGCCTCATATAGGAAGTTCTCTGCAATTTCATAAGAGCCTGCCTTAATACGAATTGAGCCATGGAATTCATATATTGTCATTTTTTACCTTTCGTTAGAAGAGTTCATTATATCAGTAGCCACTGACAAAAGGTGGCGGGTGGCATTAAGTTCTCCAGTATTGATTATATCCTCAATCTCCAGTTCTCTATATTCATCTGAATCTAAATCACCTTCAAAATCATCCATGAGCTTTTGTAACTTCTCTGCATCTTGTAATAGACTAATCTCATGTAATTTCATATATTCCATAAACCTAGATGATTTAGTCATGATCAAAATACCCTTCTGCCCACAAACCTTGCAAAAAGTCTTGTGCTTTCCACAAATTAGTATGCAAAGATTTATAGTTATCTGTATCAAGAACCTTTAGGGCTTCTTGAATTGCATCAATCATGTTATCTAAATCTGTCATCTCATAGCCTAGCATTACTTAACCTCATATTCGTGTAAATAGTTTAATACTGTATGTACAATACAATCACAGTCTTCCCCGCCCATATTATCCATAAAATCTAGATGACTGTAATTGTCCTCATAGATAGTATTGATTACTTTATCAAACACCTCTATTGTGCTCATGATTCCACCTTTCGATATTCAGGAACTTTAGTGTCTAAGTATATAGCATGGGTCTGACAAGTCTTGACAGATTCTAGGTCTGCTTCGCCAAGCCAGTTGCAGTTAGTACAGATTTGGTTCTCACAATCCTCACACCACTCCATTGTGTCTGTTGAATCACAATCACGGCACATGTTTTCATATTCTGATTCTGAGATAACCTCGCCACGAAGAATTTCTAGTTCCCCACCCCAACCTGTTTCTTCCTCATATGATAAAGTAAAGAGTAATGTTGGGTATTGAGATGATAGTTTAATTAAGGCTGGCATTGGTCGTGACCATGCAGTCTCAAAGTTATAATAAACTACTTTGTTCTCGCCATTATCGACAGGACCTTCCATATATGTAGATGGATATTCATCACCTTCTGAGACAGCCACATCCCATTTGGTGCCCCACTCACGGACATTGAAGTTGTACCAATCATTTGTATCAAATTTAAACCAGTCGGCGGAATCAGAAGAATGAGGCGGTTGAGAATTATAAACCTCATCAGTAACACCATGGTCTATATGATTATAGATATTATAGAAAGCAAATACAGGATTAACATACTTACGCTGTGTAACAGAATATGCTAAATCACCATTAGGTTTAATTGAATGAACAAATGGCTTATTCATCTGTTCAACTAATTTATCAACTTGCTCAGGATTACCCTCAATAGTTAATCCATTATATACCCAGTTTGGCATATTTTATCCTTTCGTTTGATATATGAGAATTATACACTGGACCACTGACAAATGGAATCCTTTTTTGGTGTGATACCCACCACATGGATCAAAATTAGTCAGAATTTCAGGCGATTTTATATTGACTCCGTAAGCAAATTTTGATACCCTTATGTTTTTGGGGGCAAGATCATAGATTTGTCAAGCTTTTATACAGGCTGCTAGAGTATCACCAACGAAAGTAAAAGAACTCTGCTTTATTTAACCCCTGGCCATTGAATGACTGTTAGAGGCACCATATGGTTCCGTGTTACTTAGAAAGTACCAAGGAATATTTATTTACGAATGCATCCAATGTTTGTGAAAACATGGGCTCATCCGCCATGCCATGGACCTTTGTACTTTCGTCATATGAGGCTTCCTCATGAAGACTAAAGGTCCCACTGCGCCAATCAATTACAGGAATCTTGTGCTCATTGTCAGGAATTGTATTAATATAAATTCCCCAACCAGTTGTTGATTCCCAATCTTGGCCCACGAGTTGAGAAATAGCAATACGTGTTGCATATCCCTCATCGGTCCAGCGAGGACGTGCCGCATCAACAGCGCTTGCTAATTGTGCTAGCATCTCATGTCCAGCCCAGTGACCGTACAAAACAATAACATCGCCATTGCTCTGTCTAAATCCGAAGTTTGCTCTATCTCCCATTTTATTCCGCCGTTTCTAGTAGTAGTTCTTCGACCTTGTCTAATTCTATCATTTCATATGAGACCTTGGCAAGCGCCTCATCAAATTTGTTTTTATGGTGACCACAAAAATATAAATCGCCCTCAACTAGTTTAATCAACCATTTTGCTTGTGCTGAGTTGCCACATCTGTCGCATGGGATCCATTCGCTCATATTTCGTTACCCTCAATCATGTCTGCTAATCTATCTATTAACCACGCATCAATATCTGCGATATCAATCTCTCGTAGCTTTTCAATTAGCTCTTCACGACCAAATCTGTAACCATCATCAAAGCCATCTTTGTAGTCTGACATTTTATCTCCCTGTGTATCCTGTAGGTTCGTAGTCTGAAGTATAACTTTCTATTAGATTATACTTATCTCGAAGCCTGCTTACTTTCTCAATACTACCAGTTCCAATGTTGAATGTCAATGGTGCAATTGTCATTGGGTCTAGCCCAATCAACTCCGCTTCCCAGGTAGCCCTCGCAAAGGCTACCTGAGATGGGGCAGTTAATTCAAAGTACATTAGTATGCACCCTCTTCACATCGGTCAATGTCCCAGTTATTAACTGAAAGTTCTGAACCGTATGAATCAATAGTTAGATTCTGTGCGATAAATTCTTCAACCGCATCAAAGCCAGCGCCGTCGCCCAATTCAACTTCAACAGTTGCATCAACACGAACCCAAATAGTTACTTCAATCTCCTTGGTTAAAGGAATATCAAACATCTCTGCAATTTCTGTCAAAGATTCTTGGTCTTCTGAATTCTCAAAGTTGTCATGAATAAATGTACGAAGTTGTGATTCCTTACGGTACCACTCATTTTGCTTTGTTGTGAAATTCTTATTCTGCCAAACCATATGACGAATATCTGATTCAGTATAAGACTTAGTTGTGACTACATCGTTCTCGACCCAGTCAAGTGTCATTACCTGTGGTGTTGTTGTTTCCATTGTTTCCTCTTTCGTTGTTGTTGTAGGTGGTATTGTAGCATCGACCACTGACAAAAGGATGCAAGCGGTCCCACATCTGCATGTGAGGTCCATCACACCATTTGGCCAGCCATAGCCATCTTTAAATGTATATTCAATTAATGCATCACAGTCACCTGGGCATATCCAGGTATATTTTTGGTAGTTGGTCATAGCGCTATTGTAGCAGGGACCACTGACATTTTGGACTGCCATAGATAACAGTTGGAATCAAGGCGGGAACCAAATACTCTAATGTAATCTGATATATCCTCAATCTTATCAGTAAGACAAGACTTAACAGTATCTACTGAGATAAATACACGTCCATTCCATAGACCCATTTGTCCAATATTAGTAGGAACTTCTAGGCAACCATATGTATCTTGTTCCCAGCCAACACCTTCTGAACATACAAGAGCATATTTTGGATCACCAAAAACATTCTTCTCCTCTAGTTCAATAAATAATAGATTATCTACTGTGCATTCAGAAAAGTCTGAACTGTATTGTAGGTTATAGATACCGTTTGCAATTTCAGCAAGCTTCTTGCCATCAACAATTGTTCCAGTATATCCTTTAGTTCTATTTGACATTTTTACCTCTTTCGTTGTTATAAGGAGTATTGTACAGGACCCCACTGACATTTGTCTATAGTTTTCAGGGGATTTTTTATGTGATCCGTAACACAAGAAACCGTCCCTTAACATTGCGGGCGAATACTTATGCATTGATCTGCATAAATATTTATTGCGATTCGTACGGGACTTGAACCCGTGATCTCTACCGTGACAGGGTAGCGCTTTATCCAACTAAGCTAACGAACCAAATGGTGAGCAGTTTTAAATCATGCTCAGGATTATTTTATTAAAACGCAGAAACTAATTTCTTAATTTTATTTTTTTCTGCGGTTAGAACTGGGTCAAATCCTGATGCACCCGCCATGAGTGATTCAGAATTGCCACGACCTGAACGATAGTAATCAAGGCGTTCAGTTAGCGCATTAAATGCACCCCACTTTGTGCCCTTGATTGTGGCATTGGTTGGTGAGTTATGATAAAGGTCATCAAGCAAGACAACTTTATTTTCCCACTTCTTCAATGCACCCTTAGAATCCTTCTCAGGCTTTGGGTAGATTGTCTGAATCAACTTTGAGAATTCTGCATCAGTAATTGACTGAGCAAAGAGAGCCTGAGCCTCTTTTTCAAATTCATCAAAGTAACCAAGAGCAAGCCCAAGAGTTTCACGAGCAACTTGAATTCGTCCCTCAACTGATTGAGTATGACGAATCTTGAATGACTGCTTTGCATTACGCATTGCAAGATTCAAAGTATTTTGGCATACAACACGAACAGGAGTAACTGCTGCTTGAACTGCAACAGAGCCGTCGTGTGATGTCCATACGATTAGATATAACTTAGTTTGGTCATTTGCACCTTGTGGGTCAATAACCATTGTGCGAGGAATATCAACAGTACCGAATACAACTTTGCCCTGCTTAAGAGAGCCAGCAGATTCCCAACGGCATGAAGGGTCTGCATCATGAATTGCATCAGCAAATGCGAATAGTTCTTCATTCTGCACAGGCTTGTAACGCTTACCAACAGTAGCAAGAACATCAGTTCCGCCATTGAATGGGTTATCACGAATGACAAGAGATGCAGTAGAAACATCATTCCAAGTATCTGGAATATGCTCAGTAATTGGAGAAAGACGAACATTCCAATTTGCCAACTTTGCTTCTTCAAGCATTGTTGCGGTTGTAACTTCCTCATCTTGTGAGAAGATGCGGTTTGCTAGGTTGTGCCAAGCAGGTGTGCCACGAAGAGCAAATGCAACTTCGCCGTTTTCCATTTCTAGATTATGAGCCATGGATTTTTCCTTTCGATTGGTTGATTAAGCAATTATAACAGGTG
>JACCDL010267384.1_pt1 | contig 17952 bp, 18 predicted proteins | sample 7441931 | NCBI WGS metagenome assembly JACCDL01 (sample SAMN15323437, study PRJNA562643) | freshwater metagenome | isolation source: river surface water | place: USA:Blue River Watershed | collected 2017-08-16 | reverse complement strand
GTCTTTGCAATAACCATCTTGGCTTCGCCAGTCCATACGGCCTGGTCGGCAGCTACTAGTTCAACGCGAAGGGTGGCCATTATTACTTACCTGATTCCTTCTGGATCTTGTCCCATTCCTTTAGAACATCGTTGATGTCACCAAGGTTGAAGAATGCCTGCTCACCAACGTGGTCGAAGTCACCGCGAGCAATAGCCGCGAAGCCTTCGATGGTGTCCTTCAGTGGCACGGTTGAACCTGGAACACCAGTGAACTTGGTAGCCATGTAGGTGTTCTGTGAAAGGAAACGCTGAATACGACGAGCGCGTGAAACGGTGATCTTGTCTTCTTCAGAAAGTTCTTCAACACCAAGAATCGCGATGATTTCCTGAAGTTCCTTGTTCTTCTGAAGAATTGACTTGACTCGAGTTGCGGTCTCGTAGTGGTCCTTGCTGATGTAGCGAGGGTCCAAGATGCGCGAGGTCGAGGTTAGTGGGTCCACCGCAGGGTATAGACCCTGAGACGCAATGTCACGAGATAGCTCGGTAGTTGCATCCAAGTGAGCAAAGGTGGTTGCCGGGGCTGGGTCGGTGTAGTCGTCGGCAGGAACGTAAATCGCCTGCAGCGAGGTAATCGAGTGACCACGGGTTGAGGTGATGCGCTCCTGGAGCAGACCCATCTCATCGGCCAAGTTTGGCTGGTATCCCACGGCAGATGGCATACGACCTAGAAGGGTCGATACCTCAGAACCTGCCTGAGTAAAGCGGAAGATGTTGTCGATGAACAACAGCACGTCCTGCTTTTGAACATCGCGGAAGTACTCCGCCATAGTCAACGCTGAAAGAGCAACGCGAAGACGGGTGCCAGGTGGCTCATCCATCTGACCAAAGACCAGAGCGGTCTTGTCGATAACGCCTGACTCGGTCATTTCGTCGATTAGGTCGTTACCCTCACGAGTACGCTCACCCACACCGGCGAACACCGATACACCGTCGTGGTTTTCTGCCACGCGGTAAATCATTTCCTGGATCAAAACGGTCTTACCAACACCGGCACCACCGAATAGACCAATCTTTCCACCCTGTACGTAAGGAGTAAGAAGGTCAATGACCTTGATACCGGTCTCAAACATGGTGGTCTTTGACTCAAGCTGGTCGAACGCAGGTGGCTGGCGGTGAATCGACCAAGTTTCCTTAACTTCGATCTTCTCGCCTGGCTTGGCGTTTAGAACTTCACCGGTCACGTTGAATACGTGACCCTTGGTGACGTCACCAACAGGTACTGAGATAGGAGCGCCTGTGTCAGCAACCTCTGCACCGCGAACCAAACCATCGGTTGGCTTCAATGCAATTGCGCGCACTAGGTCATCTCCGAGGTGCTGTGCAACCTCAAGAGTAAGAGTGGTCTTCTCGCCCGCTACGTCTAGCTCTGTGGTCAGAGCGTTGTAGATAGCAGGGATGGCATCGTGCGGGAACTCGATGTCAACAACTGGACCAGTAACGCGTGCAATGCGCCCTACTCCAGCCTTGTTCTTGGTCTCGGCCATTTCTCTTTCTTTCTCTTAGTCCTCGTTGCCGGCGGTAGACAAAGCGTCTGCACCACCAACAATTTCGGAAATCTGTTGCGTAATTTCTGACTGACGCGCTGCGTTTGACAGGCGTGTGTAGTTCTTGATCAGCTTGTCGGCATTGTCAGTAGCTGACTTCATTGCCTTTTGACGAGCAGCGTGCTCAGACGCTGCAGACTGCAGCATTGCGTTGTAAATACGGCTCTCGATGTAAACCGGTAGCAGTGCGTCTAGCACCTTGTTAACATCTGGCTCAAATTCGTAAAGCGGGTAAACCTGTGAATCGGCAGGCGCTTCAACACCCTCAACAATTTCCAGCGGAAGCAAACGAACTACTTCTGGGACCTGGGCAATCATCGAGATAAAACGGTTCGAAACCAAGTGGATTTCATCCACTCCACCGTCTTTGTAATCGGTGTTGAATGCTTCAACAACTGCATCGGCAATTTCTTTTGCGGTGCCAAATTGAGGAAGATCCGTTCCGCCAATCCAGCTACGGGTGAATGCACGACGACGGAAACCAAAGTAGGCAACAGCCTTGCGACCAACTAGGTAGTAAACAACTTCCTTACCCTGCTCCTTGAGTAGGTTAGTTAGCTGCTCGGCTTCCTTGAGGACGTTTGATGAGAAGGCACCGGCTAGACCGCGGTCAGAAGTGAAAATCACGACTGCTGCGCGGTCAATGCGGGCTGGCTCTGTGGTTAGCGGGTGATCAACATTTGAGAATGTTGCAACCGCTGAAACCGCACGAGTTACCGCACGCGAGTAAGGGGTTGATGCTGCTACGCGCTGCTGAGCTTTGTTGATGCGCGAAGCGGAGATCAACTCCATGGCACGAGTGATCTTCTTGGTGGTCTGTGCAGACTTAATTTTTTGTCTGTAGACGCGAAGTTGCGCTCCCATGTTCTCTCCTCGCTCTCTATATCTGGGTGGTTAGTTTCGTGATGAAAAGAAGAATTACTTCTTCTTACCCTTTACGATTTTTTCCTGGTTTACGTCTTCTTCTTCAAGAGCTTCGGTGCCGTTTGAAGGAAGCGGGGTTCCGCCCTTGGTGGCAAAGCTCTTCTTGAACTTTGTAACTTCCTTCTCAAGCTCCGCCACGGTGTCGCTCTCCAGCTTGCTGGTCTCGCGAATGGTGGTTAGCACCTTGGTGTTACGGCGCAGGTGCTCTAGAAGTTCAGCTTCAAAACGAAGTACGTCTTCAACTGGAACTTCATCAAGCTTTCCGGTGGTACCCGCCCAGATAGAAACGGTCTGTTCCTCTACTGGGTATGGAGAGTACTGAGGCTGCTTTAGCAATTCCATCAAACGTGCACCGCGAGCTAGCTGCTGACGTGATGCTGCATCTAGGTCAGACGCGAACATTGCGAATGCCTCAAGTGCGCGGTACTGAGCAAGTTCAAGCTTCAGGGTTCCTGAGACGCCCTTGATGCCCTTAACCTGAGCCGCACCACCAACACGTGAAACCGAGATACCTACGTCAATCGCAGGGCGCTGGTTTGAGTTAAACAAGTCTGACTGCAGGAAGATCTGACCATCGGTGATAGAAATCACGTTGGTTGGAATGTATGCAGAAACGTCGTTTGCCTTGGTCTCAATGATTGGCAGACCAGTCATCGAACCGCCACCAAGTTCATCGTTCAACTTGGCACAGCGCTCTAGTAGACGTGAGTGTAGGTAGAAAACGTCACCTGGGTAAGCCTCACGGCCTGGTGGACGACGTAGAAGAAGTGAAACGGCACGGTACGCCTCGGCCTGCTTTGACAGGTCATCAAAAATGATTAGTACGTGCTTGCCGCCGTACATCCAGTGCTGACCAATTGCAGAACCGGTGTATGGAGCTAGGTACTTGAAACCAGCTGGGTCAGATGCAGGAGAAGCCACGATGGTGGTGTACTCCATTGCGCCGGCCTCTTCAAGAGCACCCTTCACACCAGCAATGGTTGAACCCTTTTGACCAATAGCCACGTAGATGCAACGAACCTGCTTGTTGACATCGCCTGACTCCCAGTTTGCCTTCTGGTTGATGATGGTGTCGATCGCGATTGCGGTCTACCTGTCTGGCGGTCACCGATGATTAGCTGACGCTGACCACGACCAACCGGGATCATCGCGTCGATTGCCTTGATACCGGTCTGCAGTGGTTCGTGAACTGACTTACGAGCCATAACACCAGGTGCCTGAAGCTCTAGCGCGCGACGACCCTCGGCCTTGATGTCTCCCTGACCGTCGATTGGGTTACCCAGTGGGTCAACTACGCGACCCAAGAATGCGTCACCAACAGGTACAGACAGAACTTCACCGGTGCGGTGAACTTCCATACCCTCAACGATGCCTTCGAAGTTACCGAGCACAACGGTACCGATCTCGCGCTCGTCGAGGTTCAGGGCTAGGCCAAGAGTGCCGTCGGCGAACTTGAGTAGCTCATTAGCCATCGCACTTGGTAGCCCTTCAACGTGAGCAATACCGTCACCGGCATCGATTACGTGGCCTACCTCTGAGCGAGAAGCCTTGGCTGGCTCGTAAGACTTTACGAAGTCCTTTAGAGCGTCGCGAATCTCGTTCGGGCTGATTTTCAGATCTGCCATCTCGTTCCTCTACTTCTGGGGCGAACCCCTGTTGGTCTCTCAGCCGGATTAGTGACTGAAGTTTTGGTCAGTTGGTAGTTATGCCAACTGAAGTTTTGCGTTGGTAAGACGTGAAGCCAAGCTTCCGTCAAGAATCTCTCCAGCTACCTGAACTTTGATGCCGCCAAGGATTGCTGGATCAACCTCAACGTTTAGCTTCAGGCTCTGTCCGTAAGACTTCGCCAAGACACCTTCAAGACGATCCAGCTGAGCTGAGCTCATCGGTGTCGCTACGGTGACGGTTGCTACTAGGCGCTCTGCATAGGCAGAAACTTGCTTGCCGAATTGCTCTAGAACTAGAGACACGCGGCGACGGCGTGCGCCGGTTACCGCGCGGCGAATCAGAACTGCAGCTTCGTCGCTTGCCTTGCCCTTGATTAGCGAGGCAACCAAAGCAAGCTGCGCGTCCTCAGATGCCAGGCGATCGCCCAGTGCAAACTGCAGATCCTGATCAGAATCAACAGCCTGCTTGAAAGCAAATAGCTCGCTTTCAACGTCGGCGATTTTCTTGTTGTTAGCAGCGATGGCAGCAACTGCGTAAACAGCCAACTGCTCAAACGCACTGACCAGGTCCTGGCCGGTTGACCAGCGAAGTTCAACCAGAGCGGTCGCAAACTCAAGCGCAGAAGCAGAAACATTTTTGCCAAACACGGCGTTCAATGCTCCTGATTTTGCCTTAGCCTCGGCGGAAGGGTCCGAGAGGATGCTGCGCAATTGAGATGAAGACGCTACGGCTGCGCCGATTGCGAAAATCTCTTCTGCGAACTTGAGGTCAGCTTTTGCAAGCAGCGGGTTTAGCGCTGCCTTAGCTGCAATCAGCGACTGTCTGGTTGAGCTTGCCATTAGTTCTTCTCGCCTGCTTTCGCTTTCGAAGACTTGTCGTTAGCCTCTAGGTCGGCCAAGAACTGGTCTACCACTGAGCTAGCAATCTTGTCGTTCTGCAAGCTGGCACCAACAACGCTTGATGCAAGATCGATGGCGAGTGTGCCAACCTCTGCACGAAGTGAAATGAGTGCAGCCTGACGCTCGGCTTCAATCTGTGATTTTGCATTTGCAGTCAAACGAGCTGCTTCTGCTGCTGCCTGCTCCTTTAGTTCAGCCAAAATGACTGCACCTTCGGCTCGGGCGGCCTCACGAATCTCTGCGGCTTCGGCGCGAGCAGCTGCCTGCTCTGCTTCGATGTTTGCAGTCTTAGCTGCGGCCTCAGCCTGAGCTTTTTCTGCAGCCTCTAGACGACCTTCGATCGCTTCGGTGCGTGCATCAAGGGTCTTCTTGAAATTAGGAAGAACCTTGAACCAGAAGAAAGCAAGCAGGATAAAGAAAACAACCGAAGACCAAAGAATGTCGTAGCTAGCAGGCAAAAGTGGGTTTGGCGCTGCCTCACCCTCTGCTGCCGCAGCGAGAATTCTTGAAATCATGGCCTAAGTTCCTGACTGATTAAGCGAAGATGAATGGAGTTGCAAGACCGATAAGCGCTAGCGCTTCGGTGAATGCGATACCAAGCCACATGGTGACCTGTAGCTTTGCTGCTAGCTCTGGCTGGCGAGCGATTGATTCGATGGTCTTTGAAACAACAAGACCTACACCGATACCAGGACCCACTGCTGCTAGGCCGTAGCCGACAACTGCTAGGTTTCCGCTTAGTTCTGCGAATGTAGTTACGTCCACTTTGTATTTCCCTTCCGTGGTTTAGAACTGACGGTTGTCAGCTCTTAGTGCTCGTCTGATAGGGCCAACTGAATGTAGACCGTGGTCAGAAGAGTAAAAACGTATGCCTGCAGGAATGCCACCAAAATCTCAAAAAGAGTGAAGGCGAAACCAAAGACAAAAGTTCCTGCGCCGAAAAGCTTGAATGCGCCCTCGGTGTTGAACAGGAAGAACTGGGTTGCTGAGAAACACAGCACCAATAGCAAGTGACCGGCAATCATGTTCATGGTCAAACGAAGAGCCAGTGTCACCGGTCGAAGGATGAATGTTGACAAGAATTCAATCGGTGTCACCAGCACGTAGAACGCCTTTGGCACGCCCGCTGGGAACAGGGCCGAGGTGAAGAAGTGCCCACCGTGCTTCTTAACTCCCGCGTAGATGAAAGTCACATAGGCAGCAGCAGCCATGACGATTGGCAGACCAATCACCGATGTTCCTGCGATGTTGAAGCCAGGAATGATTCCGGTGATGTTCATGCCGAGAGTTACAAAGAAAATGGTGGTTAGCAGCGGCAAGAAACGATCGCCGTCTTTTTCACCAAGCTGATCGTGCGCAATGCTCTTACGCACGAAGTTCAATGAGATTTCACCCATCAACTGGAACTTGCCAGGCACGTGGTTCTGAGTCTTGTTTGCCTGCTGGAATTTACGTGTCCAGAGACTGAATAGAACAATCAAAAGAGTTAGCACAATCAGGCGAATCAACATGATTCGGTTTAGTGCAAAAGGGGTTCCCTCAAAGGCAACGATTTCTGGATAGAACTCCATGATTGATGGAGCGTGAAATCCACTTCCCGACTCATCGGTACTGGCTGCTGCGAGAAGCAAGCTCTGTGCGTTATTGAACAGCGTGGACTCCTGTTTCGGGGCAAGACTGATGACAGCCTTGCGGCGATTTACAACGGGATAAGAACTTGAATTTTCTTGGTTCTTGCGACAATCCTAACAGGAACTTTTAGTCGCCAATTACGGGAATGCGGGCCTTAAGCACCAGCACCGAGTCCACTGCAAGAGTGCCAATTATGGCCGCGACCAGGGTGAAAAAAAGCACCGGACCATTGATGAAATCGGCACCCTTCAGGTTTGCAATCACCAGGGCAAAGCCAATCATTTTTACCAACCAGCCACCCAGTACCAGCCCAAAAAAACCTGCCAGTGGAAGCTTTCCGCCAAGCCAAACACTAAGGGCCGTCATTGTGACAAACACCAGAGTAAGTCCAGCGCCAATCAGAGCACTGGTGAGGCCCGGGGCACCCGCCACCAGAAAGCCAACTAAACCACCGATAATCGCGATCGCGCCAATCAAAGCCGAGCCCAGGGTTAGCACTCGGGTAAAGAGATTGTTTGAGGCTTTAGACATTTACGAATGCTCCTGAGTTGAGGGTCTTGCGACGCTGGATAAGTGGCCAAAGGGTAAAGACCAGACAGCCGGCCAGGCCAATCACGGTGAAAATCATCACGGCCCAGGCAGGCCAGAAGAAATAAAGCAGGCAACTGATTGAAATCAACGCTGTCCAGACGTAAAAGACCAAAACCGAACCTAAGTGGGTGTGACCAAAATCCTGAAGGCGGTGGTGCAAATGTTCCCGATCGGCCGCAAAAGGAGACTTTCCGGCACGAAGCCGGCGAACTACCGCGAGTGAAAAGTCCAACAGCGGCAGGATCAAAATGGCTAGCGGCAGGATCAAAGGAATGAAGGCCGGCACTAGCTCTCCCCGACTGACTGTCTGAGGATCAATTTGCCCGGTCACGGTCAGCGCAGTGGTTGCCATGAGCAGTCCAAGCAACATGGCTCCTGAATCTCCCATGAAGATCTTGGCTCGGTGCCAGTTGTAGGGCAAGAAACCAAGGCACATACCTATCACGATTGCGGAAAGCAACGAGGCAAGGTTGAAGTAGTTGGTTGGCGAGGTTTGCTGTGCCAATACGTAGCTGTAGGCAAAAAACACCGATGTCCCGATAAACACCACTCCGGCAACAAGGCCATCAAGCCCATCGATGAAATTCACCGCGTTCATCACGAGCACCGTTAGAAACACGGTGGCTATGAACGAAATACCAAAGCTGCCGATGGTTAAGCCGGCAATCGGCAGCGATACTATTTGAACGCCCTGCCAGGCCAAGATTCCGGCAACTACGAATTGACCGGCGAGCTTTAGGCTCCAGTCCAGGTCATACAAATCATCCAAAAAGCCAATCAGCGTGATCAAGAATGCGGCCGCCAAAATTGCCATGATTTGCAGAGGCTCGGCGTAGACGCTCTTGAACCAACCAATAAAACCAGCGATGACAATTGTGATCAGGAATCCGGCAAACATGGCGATGCCACCAAGTCTTGGTGTTGGTTTGGTGTGCACATCGCGTGATCGGATCTGAGGGTAGATCTTGTATCGGTGTGCCAAACGCAGAACCGCAAAAGTACCGAAGAAAGTGACTGCTGCCGCTATCACCATCATCAATAAATAGGCGCGCACTTTTAAAAGTTTTCTTCTAGAAGATCGCCAGCGATTGAACGAATCTTTTCAGCGCTCAGGGCCCCGCGTCGAACAATCTTAATTTTTCCGGTGGTGGTTAGCTTTCCGGCTGAGTCGTAGCTATCTACAAGATCGGTTAGGTCGATGATTGTGGATGCCTCGCCCTTTGGGCTATTTCCGCCGTCAAGATAAACCGCCACTTTGTCGCCCAAGTAGGCCTCGGCCTGTTGGCAAGTCGTAGCCGCCGGTTCGCCAGTCAAGTTAGCACTTGAAACAGCTAGCGGCCCGGTCTCTTGAAGCAGGGCTAAGGCAATCTTGTGATCAGGCATGCGAAGAGCAACCGTGCCCTTGGTTTCACCAAGGTCCCAGGTGAGCGAACTTTGAGATTTCAAAATCATGGTCAGCGCGCCGGGCCAAAAAGTTGCAGCCAGGCGGTTGGCGACATCGGGAACATCCTCGGCAAGTGCCTGCAGAGTTTGAATTGTTCCAATAAGTACCGGTGGCGGAGACTGAGGTCCGCGACCCTTGGCTTCTAGCAGTGCTCTCACACCCTCTGGCGAGAACGCATCGGCAGCCAATCCGTAAACGGTGTCTGTTGGTACGACAACCAGTTCGTTTCTTCCGAGCGATACCTTGGCCAGGCGCATGCCGGTAAGGAGGTCAGTGTCTAATGAACAGTCGTAAATGCGGTTCGACATCTAGCTCCTCTTTATCCGTTGCGCTGAAACAAATTACTTGATGGCGGTGACCGCTCGGTCTCTTGCGGTCAAATCCTGGTGACTCTGGACCTGCCGCCATCCATCAGCCAATAGTAGTTGACACACCTGAGCGGCTTGTGAGTCTGCGTGCTCAACGACCAAGGTTCCGCCGATTTGCAACAGCCTCCTGGCCGCAGCCGAAACCAGATGCATGACCTGCATACCGTCTTCGCCTCCGTAAAGCGCTAAATCAGGATCGTGAAGATTTACCTCAATGTCGCGAGGAACTGCGGCACTTGGAATGTAAGGCGGGTTGGATGCAACTACCGAAACAGTGCCATCAAGCTCTGGGAATGCATCAGCTAGGTCGCCATGCCTGAGGGTTGCATTTGCAGCACCGTAGGTTTCAAAATTCTTGCTTGTGAAAGGCATGGCATCTGAAGATTTTTCTACAGCGTAAATAATTGAGTCAGGCACTTCCGTTGCCATGGCTAAAGCGATGGCACCAGAGCCGGTTCCAAGATCAACGGCAATCCGCGCACCGGGTTCAAATGTTTGCAGAGCGTCAATTGCCAATTGTGCGACGAACTCTGTTTCCGGCCGCGGAACAAAAACACCTTTGCCAACCTGAAGTTCTAGATTTCTGAAGTAGGCCGCACCGGTGATGTGCTGCAGCGGTTCTCGACGGTGGCGTCGCCCATAGAGCTCAGTAAGTTTTTCGGATTGAGATTCCGTGAGCTCCGCTCCGCGAAAAATCTCACTTTGCACGCCACCGCGACTTAGTCCAAGTACATACCCGGCTAGAAGTTCGGCATCAACCGTGGCAGAACTTATTCCAGCCTCTTCAAAGCGTTTTGCCGCATGCTCTACTAAATCGCGCAGCAACATAGTTTTACTTCTTTTCGTCGCCGAGTGCTGCTAGTCGCGACTCTTCATCCATCTGAATCGCAGACTGAATCACCGGCTCAAGTGCACCGTCCATAACGGCATCAAGGTTGTACGCCTTGTAGCCAGTGCGGTGATCGGCGATGCGATTCTCTGGGTAGTTGTAAGTTCGAATGCGCTCTGAGCGGTCAACAGATTTGACCTGAGATTTGCGCGCTGCAGATTGCTCAGCCTCAATTGCCTCTTGCTGCGCAGCAAGGATACGTGCGCGCAAAACTCGCATAGCAGCTTCACGGTTTTGCAGCTGGGATTTTTCGTTTTGCATGGCCACGGTAATTCCCGTTGGCAAGTGCGTAATGCGAACCGCTGAGTCAGTAGTGTTGACCGACTGACCGCCTGGACCAGATGATCGATAAACGTCGATGCGCAAATCGTTCTGGCTGATCTCAACTTCTTCTGGTTCGTCCACTTCAGGGAAAACCAGAACGCCTGCTGCTGAAGTGTGAATTCGACCTTGAGTTTCAGTTGCCGGTACTCGCTGAACGCGGTGCACTCCACCCTCATATTTCAGATGTGCGTGCACACCCTGTGCTGGGTCAGTTGAGTTTCCCTTGATCGCCAATTGAATGTCTTTGATTCCACCCAAATCAGATTCATTTTTGTCAAGAATTTCGGTCTTCCAACCCTTTGAGTTGGCGTACTGAATGTACATGCGCAGCAAGTCTGCAGCGAAAAGTGCAGATTCAGCGCCACCTTCACCCGCTTTGATTTCCATAATTACATCGCGGCCGTCATCGGGGTCACGAGGAATCAAAAGTCGGCGAAGTTTTTCTTGCGCCGCAGTCAATCGCTCCTCGTTAAGAGTTGCTTCTTCGGCGAACATCTCGTCTTCTTTTGCCAGCTCTTTAGCCGCTTTTACATCCTCAGTCAGCGACAGCACGTTGTTGTAAGCAGCAACGATCGCACTTAGCTCCGCGTATCGGCGGTTGAGTTTTTTGGCTAGGGCAGGATTGCCGTGCAACGCCGGGTCAGACAGCTTGGTCTGAAGTTCCGTGTGCTCAGCTAAAAGAGGTTGAACCGAATCGAGCAATTAATTACTCCGAGTCAGAGCCGGTTGGAACTGGCATTGACTTTTGAACCTGCATAAGGAACTCAACGTTTGAAGAGGTTTCCTTTAGGCGGCTAAGCACGAGTTCAAGGGCCTGCTGCTGCTCAAGACCCGCAAGTGCGCGACGAAGCTTCCAAACAATCTTGGTTTCGTCTGGGTTCATTAGCATTTCTTCGCGGCGAGTACCTGACGCGTTTACATCAACCGCAGGGAAGATTCGCTTGTCAGCAAGAGAGCGAGACAAACGAAGTTCCATGTTTCCGGTTCCCTTGAACTCTTCGAAGATAACCTCATCCATCTTTGAACCGGTCTCAACCAGAGCAGTGGCAAGAATGGTAAGCGAGCCGCCATCCTCGATGTTTCTAGCCGCACCAAAGAAACGCTTTGGTGGATACAGTGCTGATGAATCAACACCACCTGAAAGAATTCGGCCAGATGCGGGTGCGCTCAAGTTGTAAGCGCGTCCAAGACGGGTAATTGAGTCAAGTAGAACTACTACGTCGTGACCAAGTTCAACCAAGCGCTTTGCGCGCTCGATGGCTAGCTCAGCAACGGTTGTGTGATCTTCTGCTGGACGGTCAAAAGTAGAAGCGATAACTTCACCCTTAACGGTGCGCTGCATATCGGTAACTTCTTCCGGGCGCTCATCAACAAGCACAACCATTAGGTGAACCTCTGGGTTGTTGACGGCGATCGAGTTGGCAATGGCCTGCAGAACCAGAGTCTTACCGGCCTTTGGCGGAGACACAATCAGACCACGCTGGCCCTTACCGATTGGAGAAACCAAGTCGATGATTCGAGTGCTTAGTTTGTTTGGTTCTGTCTCTAGACGCAAGCGGGTCTGTGGGTAAAGCGGAGTTAGCTTGCCGAACTCAACACGAGTAGCAGCCTGCTCAACGGTAAGTCCGTTGATTGACTCAATGCGAACAATTGCGTTGAACTTTGAACGGCCTTGGCCTTCGCCCTCGCGAGGCTGACGAATTGAACCAACAACTGCGTCACCCTTGCGCAGGTTGTACTTCTTAACCTGACCAAGTGAAACGTAAACATCGTTAGGGCCAGGCAGGTAACCGCTGGTGCGAACGAATGCGTAATTGTCTAGTACGTCCAAGATTCCGGCAACTGGAACTAGTACGTCATCTGGAGAAATTTCCGGCTCGATCTCATCGTGCTGGTTGTTGCCGCCGCGACGTCCGCGATTGTCACGATCACGGTAGCGATCGCGGTTGCGGTTGCGGTTGCGGTTGTTGCCACGACGCTCGTCATTGAAGTCGCGCTCGTTGCGTGAGTCATTGTCTCTAGTTGAATTGTCACGAGTGGAGTTCTCGCGGTTTGAATTCTCTTCGCCGCCCTCGCGCTGCTCGCGGCCTTCGCCCGAATTACGATTCCGGTTGCGGTTACGGTTGCGGTTGTTGCCACCGGTACGCTCGCTTGATTCGCCAGAGTCGGCTGAACGAGACTCGCCAGCATCGGCTGACTTCTCGGCTACTACCTTCTCGGCTTTAGGTTCTGCCGCATCAGCCTTTACAGCCTTGGCGCGGGTGGTCTTCTTAGGGGCTTCGGTCTTCTCTGCGGAAGCTGAACCGTCTGCGACTACGCGACGAGACTTTTTGACCGGAGCGGTTTCCTGGATTTCATCCATGTTTATTGATTTCTCTTTCTTAGGAGATATTCGTGACTGTTTTACTTAGAGAGTCACTGCATGCATGTTTTGAACATGCTGCTACCGCTTTAGATCTGCGGGATTTTCACCAATTATTGGTGCAACGCAACTGTAGCACCTTTGAAGTCCACAGCCAAAAGCAATGCCTTCCACTGTGGATAGTGCTTGGCGGCCAATTTAGCTGCTTCTAGGCGCTGAGCCGGGTCGCTAGCCAATACCAACACCGATGGGCCAGCTCCGGAAACCACCGCCGCATGGCCGTGTTCGCGCATAAGTTTCACAATTGAGTCGGTCTCAGGCATGGCTGCGGCACGGTAATCCTGGTGCAGACGGTCCTCGGTTGCCGCCAACAGAAGCTCTGGACTCTGAGTCAGAGCGGCAATTAGCAGTGCCGAGCGAGAGACGTTGAAAACAGCATCATCGTGTGGAACAGAATCTGGCTGAAGCGAGCGCGCCAATGCGGTTGACATCTTGTGATTCGGCACTAATTCAAGCGGTGATACTCCGCGGTGAACGAAAAGTTTTTTGTGATGCGGACCAGTCTCGTCTTCCCACGCGATGGTAAGTCCACCAAAAAGCGCAGGTGCCACGTTATCTGGGTGGCCTTCTAGCTCAGTCGCGATTGTCAGCAATTCTTGATCGCTGATTTTTACTATTCCCTCAAGTAGACCTTTGGCTGCAACAATGCCAGAGACAACTGCAGCACCAGATGAGCCCATGCCTCGACCGTGCGGAATGATGTTGTGCGCGGTCAGCTTTAGGCCCGGAACTTTCTGACCAAATTTGTCAAAGGTGAAAGCCAATGACTTAACCACGAGGTTGCTGCTATCGGTTGCGACTTCACCCGCACCCTCACCAATAACTTCCACCACCGCCCCGCTGCCGGCAACAGCTTCAACAATTAACTCGTCGTAGTAAGACAAGGCCATGCCAAGCGTGTCAAAGCCCGGACCAAGGTTCGCCGATGTGGCCGGAACCTTGACCGTAACTTTTCTGCCGATTAGAGAGTTCATATTTACTTCTTTGATAGTCCTAGGCGTTCGGCAACTGCTTCAACTCGATTAGGAACTGCCTGCGGCTTGATACCCTTGCCGCGCTCGTCCTTCAGCGCCCACATTGGATCCTTCAAACCGTGACCGGTAACAGTAACAACGATGGTTGAGCCAGCAGGAACCTCACCCTTCTTAGAGTGCTTGAACAAACCGGCTGCACCAGTTGCAGAAGATGGCTCAACAAAAACGCCAACCTCGTTTGACAAGAATCGGTGCATCCAAAGAATTTCTTTGTCAGACACAAATCCAAATTGACCACCCGATGCCTCGCGCGCTGCAAGAGCTAGATCGTAAGAAGCCGGGTTGCCGATACGAATTGCAGTTGCGATTGTGTCAGGCTTCTTCACTGGATTGCCAAAACTGAACGGCGCTGAACCCTCTGCCTGGAATCCCCACATCTTTGGCATGGACTTGATGCGGCCGGCCTGCACGTCTTCTTGATAACCCTTTGAATAAGCGGTGTAGTTTCCGGCGTTTCCAACTGGCAGCACGTGGAAGTCAGGTGCAAAGCCAAGTGAGTCAACTACCTCAAAGGCTCCGGTCTTTTGACCTTCGATGCGATCTGGGTTCACAGAGTTCACCAGGTGCACTGGGTAGTTCTCACTTAGAGCACGAGCAAGATCCAGGCAATCGTCAAAGTTACCCTTCACCTGCAGAATTTGAGACTTGTGAGCGACGGCCTGGGATAACTTGCCCAGAGAAATTTTTCCTTTTGGCACCAGCACAACCGACTGAATTCCAGCAGCCGCAGCGTATGCCGCCGCCGAAGCTGAAGTGTTTCCGGTTGACGCCGCAATAACAGCCTGAGCACCGTGACCCACCGCTTTTGAAACGGCCATGGTCATGCCGCGGTCCTTGAACGAACCGGTTGGGTTCATGCCCTCAACCTTTAGCAGCACACGCTCTGCGCCCACCAACTTTGCCAGAGCAGGGGCTTCTACTAATGGGGTACCACCCTCACCCAATGTGATCACTGGGTTGTCGCTAGAAATATCCAGTCGATCGATGTATTCGCGAATAACTCCGCGCCACTGGTGTGCCATTAGATTCCTTCTACTCGGATTACTGAAGTAATTGATTCAACCGATTCACTGGCGGCGAGTGCTTTAACAACTGCGCTGAGTTCTGCATCGGTGGCTGAATGGGTTCCTACCTCGAGGGTAGCGGTCTTGCTGCGCTTGCCGCCGTCTTGACGCACTGACTGCTCGACAGTTTCGATTGAAACATTGCCAGCAGAGAATGTATTAGCAATCTTGGCCAGCACACCAGGTTGGTCTGTGACTTCTAGAGTGACTTGGTAGCGAGTGTGCACGCGATCAATTGGCAAGACAGGCAAGTTTGCGTGCACTGAGTCGGCAAGACCCGGCCCACCGGCAACGTGACGCTTAGCGGCGGAGACGAGGTCACCCAAGACCGCCGAAGCAGTTTGCACGCCACCGGCACCAGCGCCGTAGAACATTAATTCGCCCGCAGCTTCGGCTTCAACGAATACAGCGTTGAAAGCTCCGCGAACTGCACCAAGCGGGTGTTTGCGATCAATCAAAACCGGGTGAACGCGAACGGCAACACCTGCCTCGCCACCATTTGCCGGGATGCGTTCGGCAATCGCCAAAATCTTAATGACGTAGCCGTCGCGCTTAGCAGCTTCCATTTGCGCCGCGGTAATTTTTGTAATTCCCTCGCGGTATACCTTGTCCAACGGAACCTCGGTGTGAAACGCCAGCGAGGCAAGGATGGCCGCTTTTTGCGCCGCGTCATAACCTTCAACGTCAAGGCTTGGATCTGCCTCAAGATATCCAAGTTCAGTGGCCTCTGCCATGGCTGCCTCAAGGCTAAGACCCTCAGTATCCATGCGATCAAGAATGTAGTTTGTTGAACCGTTGACAATACCCATGATGCGATTGACTTTGTCTCCGGCTAGCGATTCGCGCAGCGGGCGAATAATAGGAATGGCTCCAGCAACAGCAGCCTCAAAGTAGAGCTGTGCGCCAACTTGCTCGGCCGCGTCAAACAACTCTGTTCCGTGTGTGGCCAGCAAAGCCTTGTTTGCGGTAATTACATCTGAACCTGAATTCAGCGCTTGCAAAATATATGTTCTAGCCGGCTCAATGCCACCCATGACTTCAATCACGATGTCCGCGCTAACAATTACATCTTCAGCCTCAGTGGTAAGCAACTGCTTTGGCACACCAGCCTTCACAGCTTTATCGATGTCGCGAACAACAACACCGATGAGCTCCAGCTCTGCACCAACACGTGCTGCGAGTTCAGCCTTATTTTCAATTAGAAGTCGCGCTACTTGAGATCCGACTGAGCCGGCGCCTAGTAAGGCAACGCGTAGTGGGCGGTATTCCTGCACGATTAACTCTTCTCGTTCTGGGTTGCGGTTGCTTGGTACTTCAAATCTCTGGTGAATAGGTCTGCTTCGGTTTCGGCACGAATAATCAAACGCGCCTCGCCGCTTCTAACGGCGACCACTGCTGGCTTAGTCAAGAAGTTGTAGTTGTTCGACATTGAGTGGCAATAAGCGCCGGTGGTCGCAACAGCTAGCAGGTCATTGGGGTGGACATCGGCCGGCAGGTAATCGTTACGTACAACGATATCGCCACTCTCACAGTGCTTGCCAACCACACGGGCAAGAGCGGGTTCTGCCGTGCTCGAGCGCGACGCAAGCACTGTGTGGTACTCGGCTTCGTAAAGGGCGGTGCGCAAGTTATCGCTCATGCCGCCGTCGACCGAAACATACTTTCGGGTGGCAGGCGTTGCTCCATCGGTGACTTTTACATCTTTGACAGTGCCAACGTTGTAGAGAGTAATTCCAGCAGGTCCAGCGATGTAGCGTCCCGGCTCAAAAGCCAACTTAGGCACCGCAATTCCATGCTCGGCACATTGCTCGGCTACAACGGCGGTGATTGCTTCGGCGAAATAACCGATGGCCGGCGCCTTATCAGCGACTTTGTAATTCACACCAAAGCCCCCGCCCAGGTTTAGCTCAGGAATGGGCCCACCCTTAAGCGACTCCGCGTGCAGGGCAATGAGTCGCTTGGTTGACTCAACGAATCCCTCCGCGTTAAAAATCTGTGAACCAACGTGCTGGTGAAAACCAAGAAACTCAAGGTGCGAATGAGATCGAATTTTTTCAACCAGTGCCGGTGCATCCGCGATTGAGATTCCAAATTTCTGATCTTCACGAGCGGTGGCCAAGAAATCGTGAGTGTTGGCGTGCACGCCGGTGTTGATGCGAAGACGTACCGGTTGAACCTTGTCTTGAGCCCCAGCAGCCGATGCGATGCGCTCGATTTCGATCTCTGAGTCAATCACGATTGCACCAACGCCAGCGGTTACCGCGCGGCCAATTTCGCGCAGCGACTTGTTGTTTCCGTGCAGTCCAATTCGTGATGCGTCAATTCCTCCGGCAAGCGCCGCAGCAAGTTCGCCGCCAGATGCAACGTCGATGTTGAGACCAAGTTCGTTGATCCAGCCAACGATTTCTGTGCTTAGAAAAGCCTTACTCGCGTAATAAATTTTTGCGTCAGTACCGATTCTTTTGGCAGCGTCGGTGAGCGCAGTCTTGGTTGCGGTTGCGCGTGCGCGAAAATCGTCCTCATCGATTACGTATATCGGGGTTCCGAATTGATTCGCGATGTCAGTCACAGCTACGCCGGCAACTTCAAGTTCTCCGGTTGCGCGACGCTGCGCGTGACGAGGCCAGACCGACTCTGCAATTGCATTCAAGTCAGCCGGGTAATCAAGCCATTCGGGCGCAAGCGGGTTAGACATTATTTACATTCTCTCCGGTGCAGAAACACCAAGCAGGTCAAGGCCGTTGCGAAGAACAACACCGGCAGCATCGTTCAACCAAAGGCGTGTGCGGTGCACGCTTTCTACGGCTGCTCCAGATAGCGGAGTAACGCGGCAGGCGTCATACCAGCGGTGATATGAACCGGCGACTTCCTCTAGGTAGCGAGCGACTCGGTGCGGTTCGCGGAATTCGGCTGCTTGGGCAACGACGCGCGGAAGTTCACTCAACTTGGCAAGCAACTCAGACTCAGTGGTGTGTGAAAGCAGTGCTGGGTCAAATTCAGTTCGCTCGACTCCAAGGCTGGCAGCATTCTTTGCAACCTGTGCCGTGCGGGCGTGCGCGTACTGCACATAGAAAACCGGGTTGTCGTTGGTCTTCTTTTGAAGCTGCT
>JACCDL010603907.1_pt1 | contig 17957 bp, 17 predicted proteins | sample 7441931 | NCBI WGS metagenome assembly JACCDL01 (sample SAMN15323437, study PRJNA562643) | freshwater metagenome | isolation source: river surface water | place: USA:Blue River Watershed | collected 2017-08-16 | reverse complement strand
CTGAAGTTTCAAGGTCAAGGCGTGAATGAGCAAGCCGTGGTTGTGAGCATTGTTGGTGCTAATGCTCCAGCCTTGAAAATCGGTGATGTGATCGTTAAAGTTGATCCTCATTATTTCCGCCCTACGGAAGTGGAAACCTTATTGGGAGATCCAACTAAAGCTAAAGAAAAGTTGGGTTGGGTGCCAGAAATCACTTTAGATGAAATGGTGCAAGAAATGGTCGCGCATGATTTAGAGCAGGCGAAGCAACATGCCTTATTAAAAGATCATGGCTATGCAGTTCATGTCGGTAAAGAAAATTAACTTAGCCCATTGCGATTTATTTTAAATATGAGCAATAACTTAAAAATTTACGTGGCTGGCCATCGAGGAATGGTGGGCTCAGCAATTGTTCGTCAATTGCAAGCTAAAGGTTACAAAAATATAGTGACTCGTACTCATGCCGAGTTAGATTTGTGTAATCAGCAAGCGGTAGTTCAGTTCTTTCAGGAAGAAAAACCTGATCAAGTATATTTGGCCGCTGCAAAGGTGGGTGGCATCCATGCGAACAATACCTATCCTGCAGAGTTCATCTATCAAAATTTGATGGTAGAAGCCAATGTGATTCATCAAGCTTTTGAGTGTGGTGTCAAAAAATTACTATTTTTAGGTTCGAGTTGTATCTATCCAAAAATGGCACCTCAGCCAATGCCTGAAGATGCTTTATTAACTGGCAAGCTGGAATCAACCAACGAGCCCTATGCCATTGCGAAGATTGCAGGCATTAAATTGTGTGAGAGTTATAACCGTCAATATAGTCAATCACATGGAGTTGATTACAGATCGGTCATGCCAACAAATCTTTATGGCCCAGGAGATAACTATCACCCCGAAAATAGTCATGTGATTCCTGCGTTAATTAGGCGGTTTCATGAGGCAAAAGAAAAAAATTTACCAGAAGTGGTAATTTGGGGAACTGGGACGCCCATGCGTGAATTTTTGTATGTCGATGATATGGCTGCAGCTTCTGTTTTTGTGATGGAGTTGGATAAGTCAACTTATGATCAACATACAGAGCCCATGCAGAGTCATATCAATGTTGGTTCTGGTTCTGACGTTGCTATTAAAGCCTTAGCAGAGCTAATTAGGCAAATTATTGGGTATCAAGGCAAGATTATATTTGACCCAACTAAACCAGATGGTAGCCCTAGAAAGTTGATGAGTAGCGCACGCCTTTTTGGCATAGGCTGGTATCCCCAAGTAAATTTAATAGATGGTTTGACAATTGCATGTAGAGATTTTGCAAATACTTTTTCGGAATCTAATTAAATGAATGTGCATGTTTGCTCATTTGCCTCAGGTAATTTTATGAGACAGCAAGGTTCCCAAGTAGATGCTTGGAAGATGATGGGGATTGAAGAGTCTCGAATTCATGCATTGGGGCCAGAAGTTTTAAGTGAGGATTTTTTTTCTGATTTGCCATATGCAAATGAAACAAATAAATTTGGTTTTTATAGTTTCAAGTCTTATTTTTTGCTAAAAGTTTTAGAGCGCATAGGTAAGAATGATGTTTTGATTTATCTCGATGTCAATGATAAGCCCTTGATTGGTATAGAGGATTATGCTTTAAATCAATTAACCAAGTTCCCTGATTTAAATTTAATTGCAGCAAGTACCAATTATCCTAACTTTAGGCGTTCATCCTGGTTCCACTTGAGAAGATTGCCTTTTATCGCAAAAATATTATCGATGTTTTTATTCCAGCCTGAGGCTGGTTGTCTAATCTTAAGAAATAATTCTGAAACAAAAAAAATATTGAGTGCTTGGTTTGCTTTAACAGCAATTAATTCTCATGCAATGTGTGAGAAATTTGATCCTGAAAGTAGGTTGGATCAGGAAACTTTATTTTTTTTATCGCTGATCAATAAATCTATTAAGTTTGAGTCTTGGCATTTGTATCGATTTTTTAAAATTGGGTTAAGGCGTTATGTAAGCTGGGAGTTTTACCGTAATGAATAAATTCGGTACCTTGTATAGATTTTTTCGGCAAAAAATAATTCGACTTTGGGAGATGTTCTATTCCAGAAAAGATGAGGTTTGTGCACCTTGTGATTTTTGGTTGGTATGTCATGAGAAGGATTACTCTACAGCACGCTTAACAATTGAATCAATAAGAAGGTTTAGCTTGAATCCCCCGGGTATTATTTATCTTATATCCAACCGAGCTAATCCCCCAGATTGGTTAGCTGGAAATATTAAATATATATGTGAGGATGATATTTCTGGCGTTGCCGAAGTAAAAAGCATATTAAAGGGGGAGTCTTATTGCGGATGGATTGTTCAGCAAATTTTGAAGCTATCGGGCGCTTTTTATTCTGAAAAATTTGTGGCATTTGATTGTGATACGGTGCTTCTCCAGCCACATTTATTTTTTTATGAAAATAAAACAGTATTAAGGTTATCGTATGAGCACTCCCCAATATATCGAGCATTTGAGAGGGGGTTGGGGATTAATGCTCTAAGAGCCTTTTCATTTGTGTGTCATATGATGCCTTTCAGAAAAGATATTTTATTAAGATTAATTGCACTAATTGAGGAGCGAAGCTCTGGAAGATGGTATGTATATATTGCAAATTATGCAAAGAATCACGGAATGAAATTTAGTGAGTGGGATCTTTATGCGAGATTTTTGATACAAAATAAATATGATTTTGTATTGAGGCCTTGGGTTAATCAAACAATTGTTCAACCACAAGGCGAAGTGACCTTATGTCAACTGGTTAATCGGCACTCACATTTGAGGCGCAGTGTTTCTATTCATAAGAGTGGTTGTGACTTAGTGCTTAAATAGGGAATAGGATGACACAAGAAAAATTTTATGGCTCTGATTATGCTAACTGGAAGGGTTGGTTATCAAATCATTTTGGGGACTTAAATAAGTCACAGCGAAAATACTATACTGCAGAAATTAAAAGACTTGGATTGCTTTCAAAGCCAGGCATTCGTGTTTTAGAGGTGGGCTTTGGTGCTGGTGATTTTTTGACTTTTGCCGGTGAGCAGGGGTGGAATGCAAGCGGTATCGAGGTTAATGAAAGTTTGGTTGAAATAGCCAAATCTCGCGGTTTTAATGTTTTTAGCGGATCCGATCTGAGTTTGTTCGAGGAAAATTCTTTTGATTTAGTGGTGGCATTTGATGTCCTAGAGCACATCTCCGATAATGAAATGACTCACTTTTTAAGAAGTGTTGAGAGAGTTTTAAAGTCAACCGGTATTTTTTTGGCTAGGTTTCCTAATGGGGACTCTCCATTTGGTTTGATGAATCAGAATGGTGATGTAACCCATGTGAACTTTTTGGGCAGAGGTAAAGTCGACTTCTATATGAGTCAAATTAATTGTGATTATGTTTTTATTGGTGGTCAAGTTGAGTTGATATGGGGCGCGAATCCAATTGGATCGTTGCGTAGATTTGTGATTTTTTCTTTTAAATGGTTTATTAATCAATTTATTTACTTTCTATTTGGAAAGAGTAAATATTTCTGCTCAGAAAATTTAGTTGCAGCCATAAAAATAAAAAAATAAGCTAGGCTGTATATTGTGAAATCTACTCAATCTCAAACCCCAATATCTTTATTGATTAGATTGTGGGGGCATTTGTCTGACAGGCGTAAGAGACACTTTTGCCTTTTAACTTTGCTTATGTGCCTATCTTCCTTGGTGGAGGTGGTTAGTATCGGTGCGGTGATTCCATTTTTGGGCGCGTTAGTTGATCCCGAAAATGTTTTTAATCAACCATTTTTAAATAATATTTTTGTGTCATTTGGGTATGTTGTCGCTAGAGAAATTGTTGTGCCAATAACGATTTCTTTTGCTTTAGTCGCAGTCATGTCTGGTTTGGTGAGAATGTTTGTTCAACGCGCTACTATAAAGTTCTCTTTTTCGGTGGGCGCTGAGTTTAGTAGTGAGATATACATCAAGACTCTCTATCAACCATACATAGTTCATGTATCAAGAAATAGTAGCGAAATAATTTCAGGAATTACAAATAAAGTTAATGAGCTAATTTATAGCGCATTAATGCCAGCCTTAGTTGCGCTCAGTTCATCAATTTTACTCGTTGCTGTGCTGGCTGCTTTAATGAGAATTAATTTTATTGTCTCTAGTGTTGTTGGTCTAATTTTTGCAGTTGTCTACTACTTAATTGTGAGGCTCATTAAACGTCGATTAATTCTTGATAGTAAAAATATTGCCATTGAGTCGACAAAAATGATTAAGCTTTTGCAAGAGGGATTGGGTGGCATTAGGGATATATTGATAGATAGAACTCAATTAATTTATGGCAATATTTACTCGCAATCTGACAAAATATTGCGTGAATCTCAGGGAAGTAAAGCATTTATAGGGCAATGTCCAAGATATATTATTGAAATGGTTGGGATTGTTTTATTGTCATTTACGACATTAATGCTCTCTGAGGGGGCTGGTGGTTTGGGGGAATCAATTCCTGTTTTGGGTGCTTTAGCTGTTGCTGCGCAGAGATTATTACCCCTTGTTCAGCAAATCTATGCAGCTTGGTCTGGTTTGCGAGGTGGTGCAGCGTCTATTTCTGATGCGCTCGATTTGCTGGATCAAAAAGCATTGCTTAATAATTCTGAAAATAATTTCGATGCTGTAATTCAGTTTAAAAATTCTTTAGAAATTAAAGGGCTATCATTTAAGTATTCTGATAATGAGCCATTAGTTCTATCTGGTATCAATCTTTCTATTTTGAAAGGGCAACGAATTGGACTAATAGGAAAAACTGGTTCAGGTAAAAGTACATTTATGGATGTTTTTATGGGGCTGTTGCAGAAAAAATCTGGTTCTTTTCTGATGGATTCAGTCGAGGTTGATTTATTTAACAACCCAGTTTGGATGAAAAGAATAGCTCATGTGCCGCAGTCTATATACCTGACTGATGCAAGTATTGCAGAAAATATTGCATTCGGAGTTTCTTTAGATTTGATAGATTTTCAACGTTTGAGGTCTGTCGCCCAAAAGTCTGAAATACTTGATTTAGTTGACTCATGGCCAGATGGCTTCAAGACTATTATTGGGGAAAGAGGGGCAAAGCTTTCCGGTGGCCAAAGACAAAGGATTGGCATTGCAAGAGCCTTATATACGCGTGCAGATATAATTGTCCTAGATGAGGCAACGAGTGCCCTAGATTCCCATACAGAAAGCTTGGTTATGAAAACAATTAATCAATTGGATAGGGACGTGACAATTTTAATGATTGCCCATCGACTGTCGAGCTTGGATTTTTGTGATGTTATCTACGAGGTTGTAGACGGCTCTCTATCACTATATAAAAAAATGAATTGATAACATGCATATGAATAAAAAAGATATTTATTTATCAGAAGGTTATGTTATTTACAGGAATCTTATTGATCAAGAATTAATAGATGTCTGCTTAGTGGCTTTAGAGGCGTATAAGAAGTCCAATTGGCAAATTTATTTTAGTCAATCAAAGCACAAATGGATTAAGTCTAATTTACTAACTAATCATGGGTTTTTGATGGAGTCTATTCAGCATCCATCAAGACTCATTTTTGCTAAAAAATTACAATCTTCAGTTTTGAGAATCATTACAAATCATGCTCTGTCAACGGCATTATCTGAAATAACAGGGTGCCAAGATTTTGTTCGTTGGCAGGATATGCTATTTGATAAAAGTACTGGTACAGTTGATCATGCTGATAATTGGTATTTGGATACATTCCCTGCCGGCAATATGGTTGGTACGTGGATAGCCATGGAAGATATCCATAAAGATGCCGGTCGGTTTTATGTGGTGCCAAAATCTCACTTAATGCAACTCCCTAAATATCAAGAAGTCCCTTCCCACAAAGATTATTTGGACTTAATTCATCAAAAAATAGATGCTGATCATCTAGAAAGATTCGCGCCAGATTTGAAAAAGGGCGATGTTATTTTTTGGAATTCCAAAACTATTCATGGATCGTTTTCGCAAAAAAATGATATGCACTCAAGAAAGTCAATTACAGCTCACTTTCATCCTGTGGGGTTCGCAAGAGATAAGGCTAGGAGTGTGACGCATACTAAGAGGTATATGGCAAATATGATTCCAACAAATAACCCACATATCTTCCTCGATAATACAGACCCCAATACCTTTGAATTTATCGCTCACGGATATTTAAGGTATTTCAAGAGAAAAATATTTAGGCAGCGACAAGATGAGTTATCAATGTCAAGAACTGATGGGTATTAGTGGTGAGTCATGATGATTGAGCTAAGATTTCCACCATTATAAAAATACATAAATAGAAATATATTTAGATTGACTTTAAATGCTTACTTGAAAAACGATTATCAGCTGGTTTGTCATGCTGGAAATATGATTTTTCTCACTGTATAAATGTGTATATTAGAAAAGATTATTTTTTATCAAGCCTGAAAGCCTGGATAAAGTTTCTTATAAGGAAATAGTAAGTGAAAAACACTGTGATTCTGACTGTTCACAATAAAGAATCAACGATTCAAAAGATCCTTGATGCACTTATTCATTTTTCTAGCAATTTGACAAATGAATTAATTGTGGTTTTAGATGGCTGCACAGATAAAACTAAAGATATGGTATTTCAGTATCTTGATAAAGGCACAGCACTGAAAAAAGTTAGAGTTCTAGAAGCGAATGATGTCTGGGAAACTAAAGCAAATAATATCGGGTTAAGAGCGGTTGTAACTGACTATGCCACCATAGTCCAAGATGACATGCTGATATGTCATCAAGATTGGGATAAAAATTTAATAGATATTCTTGAGGGAAAGAAAATATTTGCGGTTAGCGGTAGGGCTAGCCTCGATTTTTCATTAGAAAATAATACTTTTTCCTGTGTTAATGTTGCTGGACGCGAGTTCCCTTTAGGAGTTAACTCGTTCATTGGGAGGGTTGCTGGTCGAATAATGGCTAAATTTAAGCCTTATTTCATTTACAAGTATTGGCAACCATTAGCTTACGCAACTACAGTGAATCGTGGCCCATTAATGATGAGGGTTGATGTATTGAAAAAAGTAAATTTTTTTGATGAAGAATTTGCGCCTTTTGAACTTGATGATGTCGATTTATGTTGCCGTGTTTATAAAAATTTTGGTTTGCTGTCGGCATCTTTACCCATATATTATAAAGAGCTAAATGGAAGTAAGGCGTCAAACCCTCAATCCAAGTTGATGAGTGATAAGTCAATAGCAAAAAATACCCTGCTCTTGATAGAGAGACATGGTGATTTGGCAAAATCATCTAGCCTCAAAAGGTAAACTGTGAAGCAAGAGTTTATTCTTCAGGGTGGCTTAGGCAATCAGCTTTTTATCTTGCTTGAAGCGTGTAGATATAAATTATTAAATTTTGATTCTTTACACATCAATATTTCTGATTACAGGCTAAATTCTCGAGATGATAGAGATTTTAGTGTGCATAGATTGTTGCCGGGTTTGTCGAGTCAATTTACTTTTTGCGATGATAAATTTTCTCAAGTAAGACTTTTTTTTTCTAAGGTAATTGGTAGATTATTTGTCACTGATTCTTTACCTAACAGATTGCCTGGTGATGGTTTATTGGTGTCTAATTTGATTCCAGGTTTTAGAACTTATCGATCATATTTTCAATATATAAATCAATCAAATATTGACAATGAAGCACTGAGTTTAATCAGAACATTTTTATGTCAGGAAAAAATTTCTAAAAATAATCGATTGGCTGTACATGTGCGGCGTGGTGACTATTTGCTTACGCAACATGCTATACATGGTTTGGTGCCTTTGGATGCAGTCATTAATGAAATCAAAAAAGTTATATCACGCCATCAATATTCTGGAGTGACGATTTTTACTGATTCCCCCGAATTAATTTCTCTGGAAGATTTTTCTGATTTCAAGATCGACATAGATGTTGATGTTGGTGGTGATCCAGTCGATGTAATGTTACGTATGGCAAGTCATTGTGGAATTATCGCTGCTAATAGCTCATTTTCATTATGGGCGGGTATATTGGGTCAGCCCAATTACTTTTCTATACCTGAGTATTGGATGCCTGGTGTTAAGTCAAGTATGTTTAATATTAAAAATATTACGAGGTATCAATGTATTCTGTAGTAATACCTTCATTAGGTCGAATTGAGTACTTAAATGAATTACTCGATTCAATTCTTGCGCAAGATTTATTGCCCAATGAGGTACTGGTGTTATTGGATTCTAATGAGCATTGCCAAGGAATTGCTTCAAAAATTACTAAGAATAATTTAATCAAAGTAATTTTTTGTGAGCACATGAATTTATCTGAAAAAAGAAATTATGGGGCAAAGATTGCATCATCAAAATTGCTTATTTATTCTGATGATGATGATTTGTGGTCTTCCAGACGAGGATTGCTTGTGGTTGATGCCTTAAAGAATAGTCTTGTATGTTGTCATAATTATGGAAAGTTTGGTTCTCATCAACTTAGCAATCAAAATATTCTTGGCTTAGGTGATCTGCAACTTAGCCAAAGAAGTTTATTTTATGGAGCAAATGTATTTGGTGGGGGTTCTGCAATTGCTTGTCATACAGAGGTCGTCAAAATATTTAATTTTTCCCCTGTATATAAGTACTGTGAAGATTATGAATGGTGGTCAAGAATAATATTGGCAGGCATTACGGTAAGATACTTGGGTGAGAGTCTTGTTTTATATAGGACTCATGCTAGTAATATGACATCAGTTAAGCGAGATATATTTTATTTCACGATGAAAATTGCTAAAGATATCCTTATAAGAGGATTTTCTGAAATTATGATTGCTTTATTAATTTGTTGCAGAGCAACAATAGTCTACTTAAAAACTTATTTAAGGCGATAGTTTATGACTTTGGCTACCGTGTTGATGTGCACTAATACTTATGATGAATACGTTCATGCCTCTATCAATTCTGTTAAATCACATAATTTAGTAGACGTTGATTTTTTATTGGTTGCTAATTCAGTAGATGATGCTACTTATCAGAATCTCGTTAATTTAATGACGGGTGAGCAATTAAGGATTTGTCGCACCGAAATGAGGGGCCTGACATTTAGTCTTAATTTTGGTTTGCATTTGATATCTAGTAAGTATGTCATCAGAATGGATTCTGATGACATTTGTTATGCAGGGCGTATTTCTGAGCAAATTGATTTCATGGAAAAAAATCCTGATGTGGCTGTTTGCGGGTCTGGGTATGATTTAATCGATGAAAATAATCAAGTTCTTAAGACTGTATTTCTGCCTCAAACTAATAAAAAAATTAGACAATCACTGTATTGGTCTAATCCAATATGCCATCCCGCTGTTATTTTAAGAAGAGAGGCTATTATTTTAGCCGGTGCTTATTCTGGCGAGAAGTCTGAAGATTATGAGTTATGGTTGAAATTGTCAGTAAACCCTAAAAACCAATTTTTTAATATCAAAAAGGCATTAATTGGCTACCGTACACCTATTAAAAGCCAATCTAGATACTCAAGGCAAGCCTATATCAATGTCTCTTTGGCTCAAGCCAGGATGTTTTTAACTACATACAATCCACTGTGGTTAATTGGTGGTTTTTGTACGCTTATAAAATTATTAATTAGAGGCAGGTTTAAGGAGTGACTGTCTCTTCAAAAATTTGTGTTGTCTGTGCAACACCATTAACCATACATTTTTTCTTTAAGAATCACCTTAAAGAGTTGGCTAATTTTTCTCAGGTTGATCTACTGATAAATTTAAGCATTGATAAATTTACGCCTGATTTAAATTTGCCCGTCAATGTAATTCATTTATCAATTACTCGTCAGGTTAGCTTTATTTCAGATGTAAAAGTTTTATTTTCATTAATTAAGCATTTACAGTTGAATGACTATGATTTGGTATGGGGCATCGGTCCAAAAGCAGGATTGATGGCTATGTTGAGTTCATGGATTTGTGGGGTTAGTCATCGGTTATTCGTATTTCAAGGTGAAGTTTGGGCTTCTAAACGAGGCTTAAGTAAAGTCTTTTTTAAAACAATGGATAAGATAACTGCGCTCCTTGCAACGTCAGTCTTAGCTGTTGGTGGCTCAGAAAAAAAATATCTTGAATTTGAAGGTGTGGTCAATAAAAATCAAATTAAAGTGATAGGTTCGGGATCTATCTGTGGCGTTGATTTAAAAAAATTCCATCCAGATTTCGAAGTTAGGCAAAAGTTAAGATCTGATTTATCTATTTCAACAGCAGCTCGTGTATGTCTGTTTCTTGGCAGAATAAATCAAGACAAAGGAATTATGGATTTGGTTCAGGCTTTCAAATTGGCTCACAAAAAATTTCCAGATTTATTTTTGTTGATTATTGGTCCTGATGAATTTGGCTTAAATCAAGTAATTAAATATGAGTTGCGGGGGTATGAGCAGTTTTACAAAATAATTGATTTTGTGGCCGATCCTGAACAATATTATTGTTTGTCAGACTTTTACTGTTTGCCAAGCTATCGTGAAGGATTTCCAATTTCAATATTGGAAGCTTCGGCCTGCGGGATTCCAAGTATTGGATCCGATATTTATGGTATCAATGATGCAATAGTTGATGGTGTAACAGGAATCCAATATCCAGTCGGCAATATTGCCGCGCTAGAAAATTCTTTATTAAAATTTTCTAAAAATCCATCATATTGCGAAGAGTTAGGTCGAGCTGCAAGAAATCGTGCCGTATCAAATTTTGAGCGAGATTCGGTGTGCGCTAGGTATGTTTATTTTATTAAGGAATTGGTTAAAAATTAGAGATAATTACAATTATGAAAAGAATTTTTGATGTCGTACTTGTTGTACTTTTTTCTCCAATTTGGCTACCTGCTTATTGCTTAGTCTTTTTGTTAGTACTCATTAGCTCAGGATTTCCAGTAATTTATTGGTCAGAAAGAGTTGGTCAAGATAATGTTCATTTTTCGATGCCTAAATTTCGGACAATGAGAGTTAATGCTCCTACAGTTGCTACTGATTTATTGGAAAATCCCGCTCAGTACTTAACAACTATCGGGCCTTTTTTGAGAAAAACAAGTCTAGATGAATTGCCTCAACTGATTTCAATCCTTAGGGGGCAAATGTCGATAGTTGGGCCAAGACCTGCCCTGTTCAATCAAACAGATTTAATTAAACATAGAGCAGCAAAGGGGGTAGATGACCTAAAGCCTGGCCTAACTGGGTGGGCTCAAGTTAATGGACGTGATGACTTAAGTGATGAAGAAAAGGTTGCCTATGATTTCGAATATTTGCAAAATCGGTCATTATTGTTAGATATGAAAATAATATGGTTAACAGTTTTAAAAGTTATCAAGCGTGATGGGGTAGCTCATTGATTAAAAAAACTACCCCCGATTTTTTGCAGAATTTATTTATCGAATTGCCTCGTCCACTTAAGAAAGCTTTTGTTTTAAGCGTGGATGGGAGTCTTGTTTTAATAGCCACTTGGCTAGCATTTTCTTTGCGTCTAGATATTTGGGCTTTGCCAAAAAATAATCAGTACCCAGCATATTATTTGGCGCTGATATTTTCTTTGCCAACGTTTGTATTTTTTGGGTTGTATAAAGCAATATTTCGTTATGCGGGTCAGCATACCCTGATTTCTGTGGCCAAGTCATCTGCTGTGTATGGGTTAATTTTATTCTTTTCACTCAATTTACTTTTTAAGCCAGACGAAATTCCTCGCAGTATCGGTATTATTCAACCTATATTGGCTTTCATATTGGTGAGTGTAAGTAGAGTTAGCGCAAGATTGTTGTTGGGGCAGGTGTATCGTAATATTTTTTCTTACCAAGAGCGACCTAAGGTGTTAATCTATGGTGCTGGTCAATCTGGTAGGCAAGCCGCGTATTCAATCAAAACTGCTGGAACCATGACCGTTGTTGGCTTTATTGATGACAATAAGATATTGCAGGGAGGGGTTATTGATGGTCTTAAAGTTTATGGTCAAGATCAGGTTCAAAAACTGAAAGAGCTGAGCGGTGTCAGCGATATTTTATTGGCTTTGCCGTCGACAAAAAGATCTCGCAGGAGTCAAATTCTTGATGAGCTCTCAAGAAGTCATGTGCACGTACGATCTCTTCCTAATTTGGCTGGTTTTGCTGATGGAACATTGAACCTCAGTGATTTGAAAGAGGTTGATGTTGATGATTTATTGGGTAGGGATGTGGCGCTTGAGGTCGATGTAAATGATAGACTTCATGAAGATAAAACTATTCTAATTTCAGGGGCGGGCGGTTCGATTGGTAGTGAGTTATGCCGACAAATTATTCTATTAAATCCTAAAAAAATAGTGCTACTAGATCATGGTGAATTTAATCTATATGCCATCGAGCAAGAGCTGGCTGAGCTCATTGAGCAAAAAAATCTAAAAATTGATCTATGCCCTAGGCTGGCTAGTGTGTTAGATAAAGACAATCTAATCAGTATCCTACAGTCTGAAAAAGTTCAGATCATATATCACGCTGCAGCTTATAAGCACGTGCCATTGGTTGAATCCAACGGTGCTACGTCTATCAAAAATAATGTTTGGGGCACTCTTAACTTAGCCGAGGTGGCGATTGAGTTGGGTGTTGAAAAATTTATCCTTGTAAGTACTGATAAAGCTGTTAGGCCAACGAATATCATGGGCGCAAGCAAGCGTATTGCAGAGATGATTCTTCAATCGCTTGCTGATATTTATTCAGGAACTTGTTTCTCTATGGTGAGATTTGGTAATGTGCTTGGATCTTCTGGCTCAGTGATTCCATTATTCAGAAAGCAAATTGAAGATGGCGGCCCGATTACTCTGACCGACCCTGAAGTCACTCGATATTTCATGACAATTCCTGAGGCGGCTCAATTAGTTTTGCAGGCAGCAAGAATGTCAGAAGGTGGTGAAGTATTTATCTTGGATATGGGAGGGCCAGTAAAAATATTAGATTTGGCCAAGCGATTGATTGATCTATCTGGTTTGAGTCTAAGAGATAAAAAAAATCCTAATGGTGATATAGAAATTCAAATAACAGGCTTAAGGCCTGGCGAAAAACTTTATGAAGAATTGCTGATTGGCGATAACCCAGAGCCCACTAATCATCCGAGAATCCTGAAAGCAAGAGAGAGCTTTATGGCTTGGGATCAATTGGAGGTATTACTTAAGCAATTAAATCAAGCTCTTTCAAAAAATGATGAGCAAGCGATTAAAGAAATTTTAAGGATGATGGTGACTGGTTACGTCACCCAATAAGCTTAATAGCAGATTAGAAATTTTCGTTGATGAAAATTGTTGTGCAAATAACTTAGATTCAGCACTGTAAAAATTTCTTAGGGAATCATTACAACTCATTTCAAACATAGCTAATCCTAAATCATTTGGATTATCTTCAGTAAATGGAAGAAGTTTCCCAATTTGCCCACTTCTTAATATATCTGATGGGCCCGTAGGGCAGGCAATTGAAATAATGGGGCAGGCCAAAGCAAGTGACTCTAATAAGCTTACGGGAAATCCCTCCTCTCGCGAGCTCATAATAAAAGCCCCAGCTTTTACAAGGTAAGGGAGTGGATTACTTTTATAGCCTAAAAAGAAAACATGCTGAGTAATTTCTAGCTTGTGACATAGCTGAATTAAGCTTTGTTTATCTTCGCCATCTCCAATAATAATAAGTGGCCATGAAGAGCCAAGTTCCCTAGCTTTTTTAAATGACTTCAGTAATAAATGAATATTCTTTTGATGAGTTAATCTTGCAATCGAAATGAAATACTTCCCGGCAATAACTTCGGAGGGTAGTGAGATATTTTCTTGAGATTTTTTTAATAAAGCTTCTAAATTAATTGGATTGGGTAATACTATTAGCTTATTTTTTATATGTGGCCAAACAAAGCAAGCTTCTTCATACATTTCATCGCACAACACAACTAACTTTTGATAATGAATTAAACGTTGACCAATCCGATGAAGTTTTTGGGTGCCCCCATTTCTGAAGCGCTTAGGTCTAAAGTGAAAAAAACCAATTTTAGGAGCGGTAATTAAGTGAGCTGATCTCAATAGAGATAAGTCATAGTCAACGACAACATTTGAGTTATGTTGGTTAATGTTTTTTGCAACAAGGTGATGAATTCTGAGCAGGCCAATTGCATCAATAAGTTTATTAAAACTGCTCCTTTTTCTGTTCATGTGCAAATTACCCCAAAAGCTTGTTCGCGGTAAGCTGCAATCTTGTGTTACTAAGTCCTTTACCTGATCTATGAGCGGACTTAACTCATCGAGCTCATAAATTTTATGAAGTATGTATTCATGTTCGGTTTTGGGGAGTGCAGTTAATAAATTTACCAAGGCATGTTCAATACCATGTTTGCCAAATACACCAGTATTAAAAATAATTTTCATTTTTCAGGGGAGAGCATGGCGCCAAGCCAAAACCAAATAAAATGGCCTTCATGAAACGTTGAAAAGTGCGAGCTGGCCAGACTTGTAGCACACCAACTTATTAAAACTCCTAGTCCAATCAACCTGAATGGATTAGAAATATCTCTTGATATAAAAGCACAAAAAATAACACTAAAAAAGATTAAAAGACCGGCTATCCCTTGTTCAACAGCTATTTTGAGATATTGATTGTGCGGATCGTTTGTTTTGGTAGCTACGGGACCAGAGAGATTCTTAACCTCATTTTTTAAACCATCCTCAAAAGCGCCAGTTCCTATTCCTAAGATTGGATTTTGTTTAATCATATTTAGGCTATGCTTCCACCAATAATGACGTACTCCCATAGATCCAGCATCCCCATCAGTTTTAAGTTGAGTGAATTCATTGACGCCTAATTGAATTCTGTCTCTGGAAATTTTAGAGGACATAAACATCCCTAGTAACATACTTGAGACTAATGTAACTACGATTACTTGTTTTAAAAAACCAAATCCACGGATTCTTTGTAAAGTGAATATCATAATCAGCATTGTGGTAACTAAGTAGCCACTTCTGCCAAAAGTAATTGTCATGATGTTATAGAGTGTCAACCCGATAAATACAAAGAGTAATAACCTGCTTTTTTGTGACATGGCTTTGTGGTTTTGAAGAGTTAATGCAATAAAAATTGCAATTCCAAAAAACATACCCTGGGTCGCATGATTTTTTACGATAATTCCTGGCACCGTTTTGTACGCAAATATTTCAGGCAATAAGTAACTTGAAAATGACCATATTAATGAAATTAATGAAGTTGCAAGAAATGTGTTCAGTAATAAGTGCTTATGATTAGAGGAGGTAATTACACAAAAAATAATCGGTAAAATAAGAATTTTTCTCCATCCAATTACCATGCCCCATGCTTCACTTGATGATCCTATGCTATAAGTAGCGGCTATTATTATGAAGCCATAAAAAGATAGGGCGGATATAACTAGTGGAGTTTTTAAGATTTCAATCAGTCGGATTCGTAAATCTTTTGAAATTAATATGGTGAAAACTAAAATTGCCTCTAGAATATTAACCGCAGGCGCTGAAAAAAATAAGGCAATCAATAGGGATGCCGCAATCCAAGGGCTTATTAATAAGCCAAAATTATCGATTGAAAATAATTTTTTAGACAATTTCATCGCTTTCTAATCAGCCCTATTAAGTTATAGTAAGTTTGCGGCACTGTTCTTCGTTTAAATTTCTTCCATTCGAATATAAGCTTGTTTATTAAGGGACTTTTTTGGGCGCGGCTTTTATCTAAAGTAGTTTTAAACAAACCAAAAACACTACCTTGTGTGACAAGAGCTTTCTTGGGCCAATATTGAGTAATAGAACACTCTTGATCGATTTTTACCATGGCATGATCAGCAGGTAGTGAAATTTTATAAGTATTTAACCAATCAAGTCTCAACTTCATCGCCGTTAAGTCAGTAATATAGGCCTCTGCTGTTGGCATGCTCAATTCAAAAAGCTCAGATTGATTGATGAAAAAATTCTTGGGGACCTTGGTGTCCGCTCCCCCTAAGAAAATTAAGTAACCAGGGCTAATCTCTTCTGTAATTTCTAAAATACGATGTAATTTTTTTAAAAAGTTATTTGAAAGCACTACATCATCTTCAAAAACTAAGATTTGTTGATGATTGTTTTCCAGAGCTTTTTGCCATGCGCGGATATGCTTAAGTGTGATTGATTTTGCTGGGAAAGATAAGTCTGAATTTTGTCTGAAATATTTTTGATCAGTTGCGTAATCTATATCATCTATATCGTAATCAAAAATAAACTCAAACGAAAGATTATGTTTTGCCATCTCTAATTGGATATGAGCAATCCTATCTGAAAAAGATTTAACTGATAAAACGAAGATGGAGGGCAGGAAGGTTGACACAGTATATGTTTTTAATCAATATCAGATGTATTATAAAGCATTGCAAATCTAATTTTTTATAAGATTATGGTTGTTCAAAACCTACCTCATTCTTTTTTATCAATAATTTGAGTACTTCTATGATTTTATTAACTGGTGCCACTGGCTACATTGGGTCTCATACTTGGGTTGAATTGCTTAATGCTGGATATAAAGTCATTGGTCTTGATGATTTAAGTAACTCGACAGATAAGGTTTTGAATAGAATTGAATTAATTTCAAATATCAAACCTAATTTTATAAAAGCAGATGTTCGAAATCTTGATGCTTTAAGAAAAATATTTCAGTCATATTCTATTGATGCAGTTGTTCATTTTGCGGCATTAAAAGCGGTTGGGGAGTCAGTTAATGAGCCTCTTCGATATTATGACAATAACATTTATGGCTTACTAAAGTTGGCTCAGGTGATGTCAGAAAATGATTGTAAGTATCTAGTTTTTAGTTCTTCTGCAACTGTTTACGGAACTCCTGAGGAGGTTCCTATCTCTGAGACTGCTGCATTAGCTGCGACAAATCCTTATGGGCAAACCAAATTGATTGGAGAGCAAATTTTAAGGGATTTAGAAAGGTCTAAGCCTGAATTTAAAGTTGCCTATTTGAGATACTTTAATCCTGTTGGAGCTCATCCAAGTGGCTTAATTGGCGAAAGTCCACGGGGTATTCCAAATAATTTAATGCCATATGTCACTCAAGTTGCAGTGGGTAAGCGTGATTATTTATCAATATTTGGTGGTGATTGGCCAACTCATGATGGAACTGGAGTTAGAGACTATATTCATGTAGTTGATCTTGCTGCAGGGCATATTAAAGCCATTAATTACCTGATGAAAGAAAAAAAATCTTTAACAGTTAACCTGGGAACTGGTGTTGGTTATAGTGTTTTAGATCTTGTCAAAAATTTCGAATTAACTTCCGGTAAAAAAGTAGCTTATCAAATAGTTGATCGTCGTTTTGGTGATATAGCTTCTTGTTATGCTGACTCAAGTTTAGCTTTTAAATTAATGGATTGGAAGGCTGAATTTGATTTACATAAAATGTGTGAAGATAGTTGGCGTTGGCAATCATTGAATCCTAATGGATACGACTAAGTCTTCAAGTTAATTGGTTGTTAACTTTGTTATAAATTTAGACTTCAGCAACATACTTTGTCCATCGATTTTGCAATCAATATCATGGTCGCAATCAACCGAACGGATGTTTTTATCTTGTTTCCACCCTTGATGACCAATTATGATCTTTTTATTTAAAGTCTTCGATGTAAGTAACGTTGTCACCATCAACGTAAGAATTTTCAATACCACATAAGGGGCGCGCTGAAATCACATTGTTTGTGATATGTTGATTTTAGAATTTCTGACTGGTGATTCTGTAAAAATCCCCCTTCATGAATACTTTAGGCGAAAATAACTTCCATGAAGATTTTGATTGTTAAGCTGTCCTCTTTGGGTGATGTTTTACACAATTTACCTGTAGTTTGGGATATGCGTGCCAAGTACCCAAAGGCTCAGATTGATTGGGTGGTGGAAGAGGGTTATATGGGACTTTTAGAGCCCCTGAAGACTATTGCTTTGCCATCTGGT
>JACCDL011524096.1_pt1 | contig 17964 bp, 26 predicted proteins | sample 7441931 | NCBI WGS metagenome assembly JACCDL01 (sample SAMN15323437, study PRJNA562643) | freshwater metagenome | isolation source: river surface water | place: USA:Blue River Watershed | collected 2017-08-16 | reverse complement strand
AGTAAAAATAGTTTAATTAATTCTTCCTTATAAAGTACTCTATTTTCAATCGTAAAGACTGGTTCGCCTTCGTAGTGGCTTACCTTGAAATCTTGTTGAAACTTTAAGAAATCAATTAGAATCTTCCTTGTCTGCGGAATCTTATTCATTGAATTCATTGCAGTATTCATTCCGCGCTGGTAGGCATCTCGCACCGCGATCTCCGCCTCACCGACTAAATCTTCAATTGGATCAATCATTTTTGTTTGGTTTTAAGGTAATGTTTAACTAATAATTCAATTATGTCCTGGTACTCTTTGCACTCGATTACATTGTACTTCTCTTGCTCTTCGTGGATGTGAACCAGGTAGCACTTGCCTATTTTAAGATTGGTATTCTTTTGAATGATATACTTGTATAGGTTCAGCTGAATAGAGTAAGTATCGAGTTCGCATTCGTGCATAAAATTGATCGGAGCCAGCATCTTTTTACGATATTTACTTTGCTCATTAATCTCTTTGTTAGTCTTATAATCCCAAATCTGCAATTCTCCGTGCTTTTGATTCCAGAATAACTTATCCACCATACCAGCGATACCTATCTCTTCGTCCGCGACAACAAGTTCAGCTGATACAAGTGATAGTGTCTGGCTTGCGTCCTGGTAAAAGTCCAAGAACATTCGCTTGCATTCCTCTAATCTTTCCTCCATTACTCCTTCGCCAAATGTTTCTACATATTCGGTATAGTCGATTGGATACACCTTGTTCTTCCAATAATGCTCTGCAAAGTTATGGAGAAGGGTTCCTTTCGTCCTGGAAAAGTTACCTTTAAACTCCCAGTCAGCTAATACCTCCTCGACGGAAACTTTGCGCTTCTTGGCAGTTTTCTCCGCCATTGCTTTTGAGTCGAACTTCTCCTTGAATAACCCGACAAATGCGGTTCCAGATATCAGTTCTTGCTCACCAATGAAATACTTATGCTCTGCATCGTAGTACTTCACCTTGTTAAATTTGGCTAATTCTTTGTAGATATTCATATCAGAATGGGGATAATGGTGAATCGTCAAAATCGTTTGACATATTGTTGAGAGCGGAATTTTGAAACACCACCTCTGGATTCTCAAATCTAAATAACTCTTCCTCGGTGTCTGCGACGCGGTTTGTTCTTACATCCACATAGCGAACGATATCACCTACCTCGCCGTCCCGATTCTTTAGGATAATGTATCTTAACGTGTTGTCCATTGGCGCAACCGCTTGCCCATTAGTCTTCGCGTCATTGTATTTGTAGTAATCGTCACGATACAATCCGATAACGACAATAGCATCTTGCTCGATGTTTCCAGACGAACGCAAGTCAGAAAGCATAGGAGTGCGATTAGTTCTTCCTTCAACGGATCGCGATAGCTGGCTTAATCCAATGATTGGAATCTTTAGACTCCTGGATAACTTCTGAACTTTATTACTAACGGATGATACCTGGGCGAAATCAGATTGATCTTTCATTTGGTTATCGCGGATCAATTGTAGGTAATCAATAACTACCATATCAATCTTATTCTTGCGCACCTCTGCCTTCAAAATGGACGACAAGTAATTGACATCGCGGTTATCTGAATCGTAAAAGAAGATAGGCAATTGTTTGAGCATCCTGGCATTAGAGTTTCTAATTTTGGAAACATCCTCCTGGGTGATACGATTAGCCTTTAAGTCTGAGTACTTGTATTCGTGAGCCTCGCTTGATATGTAGCGATACATCAGCGATTCCTTCGGCATCTCCAGGGATAAGAATAGTACGCTCTTGCCAGACATCCCAGCATATTTTGCGTGTTCAAGCCCGACGATAGTTTTACCCATACCGGGACGAGCGGCTATGATTGTCATTCCCTCTTGCCATCCGCCCAGGGCATAGTTAAGTTTACGACTCCCGGTATCAATTCCCGAAAACTTAGTAATCCCAGCGGTAGATTGCATCTTTTCCAATACCGAATCGTAAATAGAATCAATCGAATATATTTCGGAAGATGAAACATTCTCCGTCATAGATTCTAATCCCTTTTCGATAATGGTTGTTATCATTGACGAATCGGCTCCGTCTTCCAGGGATTGTTGAATAGTATTGGATAGTTCGGAAGCTAATCGCTTATTCTCTATCTCCTTTAACTCTGAACTAATCTGAGATATATCAATTGAACGCTTAGGTAGTAGGGCTAACACCTTTGATGAGTCAATACCTAATTCCTTTTCTTTTGATTTAAGCACACGAAATACATCGTAGCGATTGAATACCTTGCCGTCGGAATATAATTCAACACAAGCCTTAAATGATGCCTCAATCAAAGGATCCGTAAAGGCGGTGTGAGTAATTATTTTATTCGCGTCTACAATTTGATGTGGATTCTCTAATAGATAGGACATAAAGTCTTCCTCTAATAGCAAATCGATTGTTGGGTTAATTATTCTTTTTACTGCCATTGTTCTGGTATTATCATTTCAAATTGTGAGGTATCTACTTTTGTTTCCTGGGTTGCTTGGTTACCAAAAATTGGTAGTTCATCTTCCCATACCCTATGTGATAAATATCTTTCGGGATCCTTTCGATAGGTTGGATCGGGACGCGCAACCAGGTAGTTAGGTATAGCTAATAAGACTGCGTCTTTTTCGGTTTCTTTAAGTTTAAGCCATTTGCTTTTAGCTTTCTCCTTACCTACCTTCTTGCCGTATAAATTCCAAAATTGATCAAATCTATCTTCTTTAATTTTCTCTTTATTATTATCTCTTATATTATGTGACAGATTTGTAGCAGAGGGGGGTGTTAAATCTGACATACCCTCCGTCACAAACGTAGCAGAGGGGGGTGTTAAATCTGACAGAGGGGGTACGGCTAAATCTTTAAGATTTTCTACGCGAATTTCCCTTGTTTCTACCTCTCCAGACTCCTTCTTTTTAATGATTCTTGATACAATCTTTAACTCCTCCAGGGTTCTTAAGTATGATCTAATTGCACTTGATGAAACACCTAAACAATCCGCCATATATTGGTTACTTGCAAAGCAATGTCCTTCCTTATGGGATAATGATGCGATAAGTCCTACCAACAATTTCTCATTAGCGGATATATCCTTTCGGGATAAAATTTCAGAAGGAATAATTGCGTACCAACTCATAATTTCTTTAACTCTTCTTCTATGCTTCTTATATTTTCTACTAAATATTCTATTTCACTAATTAACTTTTCGAATACTGGCATATCGGGTTCGGCATACTTCATTACCTTCTGATATTGGCGCAAGTCTATTTCGAAATGGACTTTCCGTACGTTAAGTACCGCCCGTAAAGCTTGTTGATGCAAATCCATTGTGAAAAAAATGCCCAGGCTCTTGAGGGGAGAAACCTGGGCGATAGGGTTTTAGCCTATTGTTTAGAATCGCATCCCTCAATACAATTCAAAACTTGTTATGCAAAGATAACACAATTTGTTTATTATCCAACGCGATCCATTGATAAGATATTCATCGAAGGGATTCCGATTGTTGCTCCCAGGGACTCTGGATTCTGAACAATAATCGTTCTAAAGTTATCGGTTGCAGAAAAGTAAACGGATCTAATGGACTGCGTTCTTGCACCTAACTTGTATTCGATTTCGTATACTGCGCCAGCAACTAAATTTTGTGAACGGAATTTTAATCCTTCAATTTTGAAAATGAAGCCTAACGCTCCGCTTGATTTTTGGTATGTATATTCTATGTTACGCATAATTGTTTTTTTTAAATATTAAATTATTGATTTGAAAAGTTTTGTTTAAATGATACATTCTTGTTGCCCAATCTATCGTAATAGACGCAGTCTATCTCTTCTGAAAATATTTCCGATTCGGGGATCCCCGATAGGTTAACACTCTTAAAGGATTGGTACGCGTTAACGGGTTCATTGCGCAATTTCTTATGATGCAAGGTATAATTAACCCATATAATTAATCCGCCAGCTACTAATATCGCCAGGGCAATAGCCTCTGCTATATATACTTTATTTCTTTCCATTTTTCTTTTCCTGGTTAGCGAGTCCGACAAAATGAGATGCGAATAAGAAAGTAAATAGCGTTACCATAATAAAGCCTAACATATCCGATTTAAGCCCGTAATCTTTTTCAATAGGGATCAATATAAGTAGCAACAACGTGCATAATCCCGAAATAATTTGAGTCTCTTTCATTGCTTGGTTTAAATTTTAAACGATAAATAAAATGCTACGAATAATATAATATAGCTTAGTAGCGTTATCACTATATCTTTTTTTGAATTCTTAGAACTCATCTTTGTGTATAATTTTAAATGTTAAAGGATAAGGAGCGCCGATTGAATCTGTTACTTCGTCATAAATCGCCACTTCAAGTTCGGTTTCATAATGCAGATGCAACAAGTAAGTCTTATCGCCCATTTCAAAACCTCCCCACCAATCCAGGTAATCCTGGTTATTGTATTCAATTACCACATCCTGGTTAATCTTATCTATTCTTGCCCATATCAAAACCTTATATGAGAAAGGATTAATAACTACGTTAAACTTTGTCATATGCCCCAGGAACTATCTAAATTTTCACGCGGATTAGCTACCTCATAAAGGTTATGCAACTCTACAATTAATACATCAATCAAATCGTCGGTATACATCTTTGCTAAACGCTCCATTTCCTGGAGATCAACTGGCTTGCCTATTCTACAATCCTGGATTGCATTAATAATTTTTTCTCTCTGATTCATTTTCTATTTGGTATTGGTGAAACATTATTCCTTACATAGCTTTCTATTGAAGCCTCAAGTTCGTCAATTCGATACTGCGGATAATCGTAGAACTCTTCCGAGATAAATCCTTTGATTAGTTTAACCGCATCCAATTCGAAATCTGCGCGCCGTTCTATTAAATCCCAATAATGGAATCCTTGTTTACTTTTTTCCCAAACGAATGCGCATTTAAGAAACTCTTCGAATGATTCAAAATTTTTATCCAGGTATTGCCACAAATAATCTGATGTTATTTGATTGATAACCTCTTCCTTGAAATAGAATTGCTCCGCGCCATTCAAGTACTTTTCGAAATAATATACTCCCGTCATAATTATTGTTGGTTAAGGGTTAATAAATAGTAATCTTCCTTTCTTAATCTTTGAAGCGCCCAGGATAACTGATACACATTTAGATCATATAAGTAAAGTCCTGGCGATGTTGAATTAAACGATTCGCCGTCCTTTGATTCGCAATAGAAATAGATGTCGTAGTTATCGTCTGATAAATCTTCTACTTCAAATGCAACCGCAGATATATTACCTACGATGTGTATTGGACTGCCAAGTTTGTAAATTAAATTTTGCTCAAATTTTTCTTGCGCATAAGATTTGATTTCATCAAGTAACTTATGTTGTAATTCTAAAATTTCGTCGAAGCCGTTCATAATTATATTTTTTTAAGGTTATATGGTATAGCATCTAATCCGTATTGGCAAGTGTATCCGAATGGTTTTAAGTCGTCTATTAATTTATTTGACTTCTCATAAGAATGCACATTTTCGTTAAAATACTCTAAAATTACCTTGCGAACCCCGTCGGGAAGGAATTCGAAATGCTCAAATAAATCTTCTTCTTCTAATGGTTCTTGCTTAATTTCCAGGAATGATGGAACTTGATAATACTCATATAAGTAATCAATGAATTCGCCGTCACTCATTGTATCGTCGGGATCAATAATCTTATAGAATTCATCCCATTCGTTTTTATTTTTCTGAACTTTAATCTCTTCCAAATCCTTTTGATTTAACTCCAGGTATTCATCCCAGCCAATCACCATATCCAGGGTAAACTCAAGCGAATCGCCTATGCCTAAATGAATGATTGAATAGTTATCTTTGCAAGCAAGTAATTCCTTTGCTCCGCCTTTTCTAAACGCGTGGATTGCATCTGAACCCATTAAAAAATGTCTTTTCATTGTTTGATTATTTAAAAGTTTAAATTAAAGCATCTTGCGAAATCCGAAATCTAAATTGAAAATGAAGTTCCATTCAGAATTCATTCTATCAGCGTACTTTTCAGCGTATTTTTGAAAATCATTCATTTTAATATTCAAATTCACTTGAGAAAAGTCTTTGTAAAGTCCGTCGATATACTCAGATAAATCATAATCATATGCTTCGGATCCTTCGGCATCTTTAGTATAATCTGATCGATCAGGCTCATTATAATCACCCATAATTTCACGCATACCCTCAAGCGGTAACTGACTATACCATTCGCAGATATATTTATCTATTGAATTCATTCTGCTGGTAAATAAATTAATCACCTCCTTAGCATCTGACTTGTTTGTGCTAAATGTTTCACTGGAATTATTGTTGTTCTCAATCCAGGATAAATGTGCTAAATCTTCGTAGTTCATTATAATTGCATTAAAAGGATTTCAATATCATTAATTAATTCTTCTTCCTGGGAAAACTCTTCCGCAGTAAATCTTCTATCGTCCAGGAGAGTTCTTAACATCTCCAGGTTTTCGTTAATTTTCTCAACGATTGCGTCTTGCTTTGGCATATCTATAAGATTTTAAATGAATCAAGTTTTGATTTGCGCATCATTACATCTCCGAAAGAAATATCTTCCACGTTTTCGCGTTCTACCTTGTAATATCTATAATTTAAGCAATCTATTTTTTCACTTTCGCTCATTTCTGATAATTTAGGATAAGTAAGATAAGCGCTGATAAATCCGTTATTTGCGATAGCATATCCGTCGTAACATTTAATGTCGTAATAGTCGGTTTGATCGCATTTCACCAATTCGGTGAATGTTAATGAGATGTCGGTTTCCATTACATAAGGATTGGCAACGTCATTAATTCTTTTGAATTCGGCAACCAATGAGTCTACAATAGCTTGTTGCCCTGGGGTTAAGTTTTCTTGATTTTTCATCTTATTTGGTTTTGATTAATTGATATTCAAATGTAGCACATTAAAGCATTCCGTTTACAATAAGTCGACGAAATGCCCAAATGTGTCGACGAATTAGCAAAATACTACATCTTTCATCACGCAAAGTTGTAGCCATACATCGCCCGTATCCGCGTCTTCGTTTCCTTCCATAAATTCGTTAAACAAATGCGCGTAATCCTTCGCCATTAATTGAATTCCTTCCTTAATAGACTCCAGGGTTAAATCGCCCAGGTATTCCATATCTTCGAATTCGTACGCGTCCGCGCCGTCGTAGAATGGCACTTTGTAGCCTTCTATTTCGAATAAACTTTTGACGATATTATCCACTAAAGGGACACCGCGATCGAATAGGCTTTCGTCCATATCGCCGATAAAATACCAATAGTTAGAACCGCCTTCCAGGGCGCAACAAAGAATGCTTTTTAGGTTTTCCTCCGTTACTTCGATGTCTCTTTTAATTTCTAAATTGAATGATTTCATAATTTTAATTTTTAAAAATGAATAATTGAATTTTAAGTTTTTCGCGTTATGATAGTTAAATGTTGAGAGCGGAATTTTCCAGGATTATTTGCCCTGGATAAAATCGTTTTTGTCCTTAATCCATTCTAAAATAGTAGCTTCAGAATGCCCGCGTCCTTCCAGGTACTTGCGTAGTTCTTCGTCCGTCATAAATTCCGTATCCGTAACTCCTACAATTTTGGCGCCTCCTTTGTTTACTTTTGCATACCAATTATTGAAATGCCTTTCGTCCTGGAATTGCTTTTTAATAGTAGCATAATTCCCGTTAAATCCTTTAATTGTTATCGTCTTATGTAACATATATTTTCCTAGTTTGTGCGCCCAGGCTTTGAACCTGGACGCGTTAAAATTAGTCTTCTATTAAGTAGTTTAATTCGTTTAAGATTGGACAAATATAATCTTTCAAAGTAGATACAATTTCTTCCTGGCTTCCCAGGATTTCGTCCGCGTCAAACTCCGCTTCTTCCAATGTTTCGCGCGCGTCCATTAAATCGCATTCTACCAAGTCCGCTAAATTGTAATAAATTTGCCCTATCTTCCAGGCTTCTTCGCCTTCATCTTCGTCTATTTCGTTTCCGCTATAGTTTTCCCAACTTGTAACGCTTGCTAGTTCTTCGATTAATTTCTTTAATCTGGCTTCGCGCTCCTGGTATACCTTTAATTGGTTTTTCAAGTTTTCTATTTCCTTTGTCATTTCCTTTTTAGTTTATGCGCCCAGGCTTTCAAACCTGGACGCGTTATGAATTAAATTAACGTACTATAAATTCACTAAAGTTTTTACGCGCTTTGCCTTTAGCCTTTAGCCCTAAAATGCTTCCGTTTGGAATATCCAACATTAAATCATCCGAACTATCACCGTCGTAAACGGGAGCGCCAAAATACGTTTGAGGGAAGGGCTTCGCGTCGTCAAATACTACGCTTACCGACGCGCCCAGGCTTAGCGCTTCTAAGCATTCAGCGTCATTCAAACCGCTACGCGAATAAGTCAATTTATAAGACGTTCCCGCGTATTTTCTTACCTTCCCTATTAACTTTGTATAATCGTAAAATTCAAGGCTTTGAAACGCGTCCAGGATATCAATATCGAAGCGGTTTTTAATGATTGCAATGAAGTCTAAATCTGAAGTTCCGTTTAAACGAATAGCTATCTTTTTACCTTTGCGCTCCGCTTTATTGTTTAGCTTTCTTAATTCATTCATTAACATATTTAGGAAATAGTTACGCTCCAAAACATATAATTCAGTCCTACGACGGCGCCCAGCCTTTACGGGAGCCATAACTCCGCGCCCCGTACTTTCAATGCATACCTTTACGCATTCTTCCGTAGAACCTGGGCAAAGGTTTAGCCCTTTGCTATTCATTACCGACGGAAGAAGGTATAAAATATGAGACTCCAGGCGGTTTTTAATTAGCTTACTATTCGTCGTTCCCGCGCTTAGTAATTTGTCCGCGATTTCTAAAATTTGTCCGTTTTTTAAAGTAATTGATTTCATAATATTTGATTTTAAAAATTTAATGATCCTTTGATTTTTTTCGGTTTATTTATTTTCAATACGGCATACAATTCCGAATAATATAGTAAGTATTCCCAGGATAAACGGCGCGCCGTAACTAAAGAATAAATCAAAACTATTCAAGCTAAATCCGTCGTTTAATACGGCGCCCCAAAAAGCTAAGGAAGATAATAAAGCGCCCAGGACGATTATAATTATTTGCCCGTTTTCACGTTTACGCTTTTGTTCCTGGACGATTTTAATAATTTGCGCGTCCGTTAAATTTGTGAAATTTGTCATAAGAATTTTAGTTTATGCGCCCAGGTAAAACCCTGGACGCTATGAATAATTGATTTTAGTTTATTACCAGGTTAATTTTTCGATTTCATATCCCATAAAGAAGGCAATAGCGCGCAATTGTAATAAATTACCTTTGCAGGCTTTTTCGCTTGTAAAATACATTTCACCCAGGAAAAATTTCGCCCCTTCGAAGCCGTTTACCTGGCGCCCTTGCTGACGTGATAGGCAGTCGTATTTGTCGTAATAAAAGGCTAAACTTTGCTTCAGTTCGTGAAGCGTTTCCGCTTCGTCTACGGCTTTATGCTTTAGCCCAGTAAAGGGCGCAAAAGGTGAAACATTCTGAAGGGCTTTTAATTCCTTAAATAATTCGTTTTTTGTCTTTTTCATAAGAATAAAATTTAGGGGCGTTTCCGCCGTTTGATTACAATTCGAAATAAGTATAAAGCAATTTCTTAACCTATTCAATATAGACGAAATGCCCAATTGTGTAGACGAAATTCCTTGCTGTCCAATGAAATATTAGTTTTGTCCTATGAAATTGTAAGTTTTTACCAGGTTTTTACGCTCCAGGTGAAACGCTCCAGGAACCAGGAAACGCGCTCCAGGTAAACGCTCCAGGTAAACAATTCGTCCAGGTAGAATGCTTCCAGGTAGAATGCTTCCAGGTGAATGCTTACCAGGTGAATGCTTACCTGGTGAATGCTACCAGGTGAATGCTTCCAGGTGAATGCTTACCAGGTGAATGCTTCCAGGTGAATGCTTACCAGGTGAATGCTTCCAGGTGATTTACATTCGTCCAGGTTAACGCTCCAGGAATTAACCAGGTACAAAGATTATATAAGTTTGAAGGGAATGTATTTGACGGGGGATAATAGTTAGCGCGCGTTTCCGCTCTTTGTTTATTTTTTCCTGGGTGAAATCCTGGAAGGAGTTTTCCTTTTTGCCTGGATATCCTGGGGAAAATTAATGCTAAAAAAATATCTTATGGATCCATAGATTTTTTACCAGGTGAAGCGCTCCGGGAAAACCGAATTTTGAAATTTGAAATGCAAAAAGAGATAGTACCCGGTTTCGGTTTCGCGTTTCCTTATTTTTGGCGCCGCCCTCCGGCTAGAATCTATAACCCTTCGCAGCGACACACACGCTATGATTTTTCAATTTTAGTGTATACCTTTGAGTTTATATACCAGACAATAATAAATTATGCTAAATTACACTCTTACGCAGGCGCCTCCGAATATGTTAGTTGTGGAGGTAGAATCTGCTTACAATGACACGGTAAAATACGGTAATATGACGCTTCATATAGATCCGTTATTTAAGCCTACAGAACACGCTAAGATATATGGTAATGTGGTAGCAGTCCCTCGTGGCAAATGTTACTCTGAAGAAGGGGTAGAGATCGATCCTATAGTGCGTGTTGGAGATAAAGTATACTTTCACTATTTAACTACAAACGATGAGGCTAATTGCATATATGGGAATTTTTATCGCCTCCCTTACTTTTGGGCTTTTTGCGTTGTTCGCGATGGGCGTATCATACCTGTTGGCGCGTGGACACTATGCGAAGAGATTATTGAAGAGGAGGGTAAATTTACTGAAGTGGAGGTATCTTCGCAAAAAATAAATGCCATCGTTAGTGCTTCGGGATTGGTGACTGGGATAGCAAAAAAGTCTTCAACACGTTATGCTAAACTTAAACATTTAGGAGAATTATTGAGCAACCAAAAAACACTCGATGTTTCAATAAATGATGTAGTTGTGTTGGCGCCTAACTCACATTTCAGAAATGAGATTGAGGGAAAATCGTACTATACGGTGCGTCAAGGGGATATTTTGGGGAAGATGGAGGTACCCCCTCCGTCACAAATCTGACATACCCCCTGCTACAAATCTAGCATACCCCCTGCTACGTTTGTGACATACCCCCTGCTACAAATCTGACATACCCTCTGTCAGATTCCTGTCACATAATAATAGAATATATAATAAGAGTTAATATAAAAAAGTATTGTGCAAATTATTTTTCATTTTTTTTAAAAAAAATAAATGCATAGAAAAGGGAGGAACTTGTTCCCCCTAGTTGATAAAAATAAAAAGAAGGCTAAGGCTCCGGCGGCTCCCGGCGGCGTCACAACCAAACGATAAATACTATGGCAACATTTTCGAGTTCAGAGTTTAAGGAGATACTGATTCCTATTGAAGGCAAGGATCTACATAAAGATCCGCTGATTGTTCAGATCTTTGGCGCAGTAACAATCTCCGACATTCCATTAATCAAGTACGTTGCATTGTTGTATGATGTTAAGTCTCCTATGAGATTAAAGATACCGGATGTAAGTCTTCGGAAAGAAGAGTGCGCCGAGATGGCTGGGATAAAGGATGTAGAATCAATATTCGATTTAAGCCACGAAAAAATACTTGGGTATATCAATACCTATCTGAGGTTCCAATCGTCCAAGGTGTGGGCAGTATTGGCTGCTAACGAGGAAGTATTGTGGCAATATCAGCAAGAATTGTTAACTCCTATAGTTAACTTTAAGAACGATAAGGATAAGTTGCAGGCTTTGGAGATTAAGACTAAGCTGATGAATGAATGTGATGCGATCATTAAAAGGATTGAGGCTTACGAAGATAAGTTGTTTGGGGACAATAAGCAGGAGAAGGATAAGATTATTAATTACACGCCAGAGAGCATAGCTAACATATAATGTATAGAAAACATAAACGCGGCAAAGATTTATTGATCAACGGGATTAATGTTAGCATTCCGCCCAATGGGTATGTATACAATATTGTTACAAACGAATGGGAGGAACGTGAGATCATTAAGCGATCTGTAAAGAAGGATTACCAATACTGGGAGCGTCCTTCACCGCCGGCTGATTACGAAGCTAAGCGTAAAAAGGAGATTGCTACACAACGAACTAATCCAGACTTCTATAATCCGGAGCTTCAAGCGTATCGAAACCAGGAATGGGATAGAAGACTTAATGGGTTCTGGTTTTACAATAATGGCTGGGCGACTTACATTACCGGGCTTCATTACTTCTACTTGACGCATTGGAAACTTGACGTCGGTTATCCTGAGTTTCGTATAACGGATATGCATTTCTTTTACTTCTTAGAATATGTAATCCAGGATCCGAACTGTTTAGGAATGGTAGAGGTTACAAAGCGTCGTCAAGGAAAGACTATGCGAGCTGGGTGTTTCTTATATGATTTACCATCTAGAAGCAAGAATAAGAATGGAGGCATTCAATCTAAGACAGAATCCGATGCAAAGGATAACGTATTTGCGAAAGGAGTGATTATGCCATTTAAGTACCTACCCGATTTTTTTGTTCCAATTTACGATACGGAAAAGGGACTCACCCCCAAATCAGAATTGCGTTTTTTTAAGACGAACAAGAGGGGTGCTATAGATGACATATTTGAAAATAAGATAGAGCTAGAGAGTTCTATTGGTTTCCGCGGATCGGATAAGTTTTCTTATGACGGATTAAAACTTCACCGGTATGTAGGTGATGAGGTAGGTAAAACAATTAATGTTAATGTATATGAGCGTCATCAAGTCGTACAGTTCTGCTTACAGCAGGAAGAGAATATTATTGGCAAAGCCCTTTACACGACAACTGTTGAGGAGATGGAAAATGGTGGGGAGCATTTCAAGGAGTTATGGATGGCGTCGGATCAAAGTAAAAAGAATGCGAATGGCAGAACGAAGTCTGGACTTTATCAATACTTCACGCCGGCGTACAGAACATTGTTTTATAATAAGTTTGGCGAGCCTGACGAACAACGCGCCAAAGATTTCTATATGGCTGAACGCGCTGCTTTAGCAGATGACACGCGAGCATTAGCCTCTTACATACGCAAGAACCCATTTACGATTGAGGAGGCATTCTTTAGTGAAGGGGAGACTTGTTTGTTTGATGCACTTGCGATTAATAAGCAAATAGATTCGATAACGTGGATTGATAAAAAAGAATTATATTTGCGTGGAGAATTTATGTGGGAGGGTGGAGTGCGTGATAGTCGTGTTGTTTTTAAGGAGACTTCTAATGGGAAGTTTTTGGTTCACAAAAAGGTAAACCCGTTTGATACTGATTTTTACAATCAAGTCAAAGAGTACGGTACAAAGAAGGAGCCTGATAACGACAAGAAGTTTGCTATTGGAGCCGATCCATTTGATCATAATATTACTGCTGGGACAAATAGATCCGATGGCGCCGCCTATGTTTATAGGAAGTATGACGCTATGGATGAGCTTAGTGAGACGTTTTTAGTTGAGTATTTAAATCGTCCCGAAAAAGCAGAAATATTTTATGAGGATATGATCAAAATTTGTCATTTCTTTGGGTGTAAAATATTACCTGAGGATAACAAAGTTGGATTGATTAAGTACTTTGAGTACCGGGGTTATGAGAGATTTTTAACTAAAATGCCTAATTCTACCAAGTATGGTATATCGGCGACAGTTAAAACGCATCAGCAGATTGCCGAAGAGATTGAAAGTTATGTTACCGATAATTTACATAAGGTAGTATTTGAAAATCTTTTAAGGGATTGGCTGGCATTTGATATTAATAAAACCACTAAATTTGACGCGACGATGGCGTGTGGTTATACATTAATAGCTTCCAGCAAATCAAAGTTTGCTCAACAGATTGAACAAAAACAAAAACTATACGATATACGAGATGTATTTTCGTTTTAAATTATGGAAAATAACGTACCTCAGACACTAGGATTTCCTAGCCACCTAATTGAAAATTCCAAGAAGGATAAGACTTGGATATCACAATATATTAAAGCGGCTTGGAGAGACTTCTCTACTTACTACCCGAATCAATTGTATAACGGGCGAGACAAGTATCACGAGATCAAATTATATATGCTTGGTAAGCAATCTATTACCAGGTATAAGAAAATGTTCCAGCCTAGTCAAACTGCAAATGAAGATCAATCTTGGATCAACATTAACTGGGACATCCTACCTATTATTCCAAAGTTTAGACGTATTGCATTGGCGACTTTAATGAAGTCGGATTATAATATTTCTGTAGATGCAATTGATCCATTAGCTCAAGACGACAAGAAGTCTTTTTACGCAGACAATGCAGCTAAGTTAATGTTAAAAGAGGAGTTTGAGAAGCAAGGACTTGATCCTGATATGATTCCAAATCCTGATATTGACGCAACGACATTAAAAGAGCTTGATATGTTTATGGAGTATTCTTATAAGCATAAGATGGCTGTTGAGATGGAGCAGGCGCTTCAATTGATCTTAAACTTAAATGATTTTGATCACCATCGCGAAAGAGCTATTGAGGATCTTCACGACTTGGGAATTACCGGCTATCGCGAAATGTTTGATAACAATGGTAACATTAAGTTGCGCCGCGTAAATCCAGCTAATATGGTGATGTCTTACTCGACAGATCCATACTTTAAAGATGTTCAGTATGCCGGAGAGGTATTAGAAATGACTATTGCTGATTTAAAAGAATTAGCCGGCGATAGCATTACTGATATGGAGTATGAAATGATTGCAGAAAAATATGTGAACAAACTTGGTAATCCAGGATTAGTTCGCAATATGAATAGCAATCAAAACAAGAATTATGACGGATTTAGAATCTTAGTATTGGATCTTGAATTCTTCTCCGTTAACTCAATGATTCTTGAGGAGCGTGTTAACTCAAAAGGAAATCTTGTTGTAGGACGCGCATCCAAAGTAAAAAATACAAAAACAACAGATAAGAAGTACAGTAAGACTAGCTACAAGGTAGTTTATCAAGGGAAGTGGGTTATTGACTCAGAAGTATTCTTTGATTGCAAGCTTGCTACAAATATGAAGCGTAATAAGTCATCTATGACTGACACGACTTTATCTTATCACCTTGTTGCGCCAAATATTTATCAAATGAACACTTACTCGTTAGGTGATCAAATGAAGGCGATTGCAGATCAAATCCAAATGGCTTGGTACAAGTTGCAGAACGTAATGTTACGCGCGCGTCCAAGAGGTATTTCCATTGAGTTGGGTGCGTTAGAGAATGTGCCATTAGGACGTGGTGGACAGGCATTAAAGCCTATGGAGATTCTTGATTTATACAATCAGACAGGTAACTTAGTGTATCGCCGTTTAAGTGACGATGGGCAATCAAGTAATTATAAGCCTATTGAGGAAATGAATAACGGTATTGGTAATGAAGCTCAAGAATACTTTGGCATCATCACTAATAACATTCAATTGTTGCGAGACATATTAGGATTTAATGAAATTACCGACGGTTCGACTCCTGATCCTCGTACATTAAAAGGTGTGGCTAAACTTGCATCTGAATCGACTAATAACTCATTAGACTTTATTAAACGTGCAGAGCGCCACTTATTAGAGAAGCTTTGCTACTCATTGACACTACGCATCCAGGATGCCGCTGAGAACGGTTCTATTGAAGGATATACACGCGCGTTAGGAAGTAATAGTGTTAAATTCTTTAAGCTTGATCCAGATGTATCTGTATACGAATGTGGTTTATCTATCACAGAAAAACCTAATGAGTTTGAGAAAGAGAAACTTGCTCAAAGAATTGATTTTGCTATCCAGTCAAATCAGATTACTTTGGCGGATGCTTTGATGATTGAGAATGTTCCAAATATTAAATATGCAGAAGCATTATTGGGACACAGAATCAAGAAGAACCAGGAAGATGCTCAGAAGCGTTCGATGGAGCAACAGCAGATGAATGGGCAAATTCAGCAACAAGCTGCACAAGTAGCAGAGCAAGCTAAACAGCAAACTATTCAAATTGAAACACAAGCAAAACTTGCTGTGATTCAACGCGAGAAAGAGCTTGAGGCTCAAGTAGTTACGACTAAATTGCAACTTGAAGCGCAGATTCGACAAATGGAAATCGAAGGCAAGATTAATATGAAGCAGATTGAAGCGTCTTCTCGTGAATATATTGCACAAATAAAAAAATCAATTGAGGATAATAAATAATCCCGAAAATAGTTTATAGATTTGCACAACCAAACAATATTATTATGAGCGAGAGCGAAATAAATTTAGATGAACTTTTAAATAAAAGCGAGCCTATTGAAGAAGCAGCCCCAATCCAGGAACAAGAATCAGGAGAGGTTTCCGAAGAAACTTATCAGGAAAATGATTCTGTTGAGGATCAAGGAGGTGATATTATTATTGAAGATACTGAGCCTCAAAACAATGAGGTTTTAGAAGATAATATTCCAGAAGTACAATCTGAAGAATCAATTGATTCGGAGGAAGAAGTTGTAGTGCAAGATACCATCTTTGATGATGAGCTTCCTGCGCCAACGGAACAAGAACTAACGGAATACCAGTTCAAGGATGACTTTATTAAGAAAGCCGTCGAGTACTACGAGAAGTATGGTACTTTACAGCCTTATTTAGAAGCCACCGCCACAGATTACGATGAGATGTCTGATCTTGACGTCTTAAAGATGAGATTCGATGCGGAAAACTCAGATTTAAGCGATCGGGCAAAAGCAAAGTTATTTGAGAAGGAGGTAGAAAAGTACAACCTTGAAGCGTTTGATGAAGAAGATTTGGAAGTTGGGCAAGCCTTATTAAAGCGAGATGCGAACAAGGTAAGAGCTGCACTAAAGGAACAGCAACAGCAGTTCATCCAGTCTATTCAGCCAGCAAACGCAGCACCTGAGATTTCCCAGGAAGAACTTGAGGCACAAGTTAGAGAAAGCCGTAAAGTTGTAGAGCAGGGAGTTTCAAGCGTTGTAAAAAACAACTTAATTAGATTAGAGGCAAACGGAGAAGGTATTAACTTCCAGCTTGGCGATACTACTAAGGTTGTTGATTACGCATTAGATTCGACAAAGTTTTTATCTACTTTCTCGACTAAAGATGGACAAGTTGATTGGGATAAATGGACAAAGGTAGTTGCATTCGCAGAAAATCCTTCGCTATTTGTTTCAGAATTAATAAAGCACGGTAAATCAATTGGGAGAAAATCGATGGAAGCTGAGTTAAAAAATGTCAGCCCAACGATGAGATCTAAAGATGTTATAGAGACAAATGATTTTGTAAGTCCATATGACAACCCTGTAGATTTCTTAAAAGGAATGACTGTAAGAAAATAAGTTTTTCACAGTTTAATTATTTAAAAAAATGGCTATTGGAGCAGGTAATATCGATCGTACTTTTTTGTCGACGGTATCATTCACAAACACGTTAGAGCAACGTGAAATTTTAAAAAGCGTTCTTGACATCTATGATGAAGAGGCGTCAATGTTGGATTTATTAGATTGGACAGGTAAGTCAAAGGCTTCTGCTCAAACTGAATACTTCACAGTACAAAACAACTTCTTATATGCTACAGCTACAGCTAAAACTCCAGGAACTTCTGCTGGTTCTGCTGGTGCTTCTGTAGATATCACTTGCGTTGGCGCAACTTCTGTTAAGCCTGTAGTTGGTGAATTGATGTTGTTTGCTAACGGTGTTGTAGGTTATGTTTCTGCAGTATCTAACGCAACTGACTTTGTTATCACAGTTAAGCCTGTTAACTCAGCTGATGCTATCCCTGCGGTTGCAACTGGCGCTAAGTTATCATTTATGTCTAACGCATACGCGGAAGGAACTGGTTCTAACCAAATGCGTAAGTCTGACTTGATCAAGCGTTCTAACAAATTGCAAATCT
>JACCDL010650453.1_pt1 | contig 17966 bp, 27 predicted proteins | sample 7441931 | NCBI WGS metagenome assembly JACCDL01 (sample SAMN15323437, study PRJNA562643) | freshwater metagenome | isolation source: river surface water | place: USA:Blue River Watershed | collected 2017-08-16 | reverse complement strand
GTTGTCGTACGCGATTGCAGAACCTTCGTTCTTCACCGGTGCGGCACTGAAGCCAGACAGCTTGGTCTCTTCTTCGAACGAACGCTCGGAGGTCTCGGTTTCGTAGATCTCTTTGTGCTCTTCGCCGTAGCGAGCGTACTCCATACCGAACAGGGCGTTCAGACCGGGGAGCAGCTCTTTCAGCAGTTGTGCGCGTGAAATAGCCATGGTTAATTACTCCTTCGATTAGACGCCAACGGGGTTGAGGTACTGATGACCGCCCGTCACAGTGCTGGTAGTAGTGAAGACGCCAGCGGACGGCTCGGTGGTGGCGGAAACCACGTACGGAGCATTCCACTTGCAGATCACTTCAACAAAGTTACCAGACGAGTTGGCAGTATCGGGGACCACATCAATGATGCGGATGGGCAGCGAAGCGGTAGTAGCGCTCGTAGTGGCGTACACACCGATGCGGCTATCGCCGGTCGCGGTGACACCAGTGTTTTGCACCAGCTCAGCGTTGGTACCGATCACGCTACGGCTCAGATAAGCCGGGGTGAGACCGTTGCCGCCTTCGGTGTTACCGGAAACCAGAACTGCTTTGAACAGCAGATCGGGGTCATCTTGCACGTAGGCAGTGATGATGGTGCCGGTGGGGGCAGCGTACCCGGTGGGGTAGTACTGCGCGAAGATGGTCTGGCCTTGCGCGTTAACGTAAGAGCAGCCCTGAAACACGCCCAGAGGCGTAGCGGTCGCTTGACCGGTATCTTTTTCAATGTAGCCCGTCGATACAAGCTTCACCACATCTCCATAAAAGATGTTACCAGCGAACCCAGCGGGGTCGATCTGATACTGGCGAGTTTGACCGGCGAACACCTGACCACCGATCAGATTGATCGGCTTCAAGCCATACGGCTTGTCGATGGTGGGGTAAGCCATTTAAGACTCCTAAATTTAAGAACCTGAACCAAAAGTGACCTTGGACTTCTTCTCAGAGAAAAGAGGCATCCGGGGGTCATTTTCACGAAGGAAGTTGTTGTCCACCGACTCCACCTGAGCCTTATTTTGACCTTCGTAGTGTTTCATACGTTGGTCCAAGAACTCCGTGGGGATACGGCAAAGCAACAGTCCGCCCATCTCGATACCACCTTTGAAGCGGCCATCGGTAGACGCATACATCATTAGCTCAGGATAGTCCTCTGCCTTGCAGGGCTCATATCCTTCGCGCAGCTTAGAAGAGATATTGCTGGGGTCAGCCTGACCCAACGTCGATAGACGCACCCAACGGTGCTTCCACCCCGGACGGTCATCGGGAGAAGGCAAGGTCTCCGGAGCGCGCCATGCTTGAGGACGCATGGTGGCTGCACGAGATTCCATCTCACGGGCCATACGGTTTTGACGCGGCGCGGGGGCCGTTTGGTTCTGCTGTTCCATCATTCACCTCTATTAAGCAAAGCAACCTGTTTAGCGTACTGTTCCGGCGTGATCCCAAGTTTGCGCGCGAGGGCGACTTGGGACTGCTTCAACTTAACGCGACTAGGCGACGAACTGCGGGAGGCCGGGGCCACCACTGCAGCGGGTTTTGATGCACGGCGCGGAGGTTCGTCATCCTCTTCTACCGGGGCAGACCTCTTTTGGGGAGGCGGGTCATCATCCTCTTGGCTCTGAGCTTCAAAAAACTCAGGGAATCGTTTTCTCATGGTGCGGTCAACAGTCTTAAAGTACTCTTCCGTACCAACATAGTCGGCACCATACTCGCGCTGTAATTTCTTGTCAATACCCATCGCAGCCATTGTCATTTCGTCATCAACGCCAAACCAGTCGCTATTGGTATCCAACCAGCGCTTGGTACGGGGGCTGACCTTCGGGGCTGCGGGTTCAGCGGCGGATTTAGCGGGAACGAAGTCGTCTTTTTCATCGACCTCGATGGGCTTCATCCCTTCGGCCTTGTCCAGCTTGACGGTGGCCTTGGCGATGGATTCTTGCGCTGCAACAATTGCATCCGCATCCCCGGCCTCATATGCCTTGCGGTATTTATCCTTAGCGGACTCCAACTCCGTCTGAGCCGCCGTCTTGGAGGTCTCAATGAACTGCTTGCTGCCAGAGGACAGCTTCTCCTGCAGGCGCTTGTTCTCTTCAAACACCTTGCGGGCAAAGTCCTCAGCGGCCTCTTTCTCACGCATGGCCTGCTCTTTGGCACGGCGCTCGTCGTGGTAGCCCCGGGTGAATTTCTTGATCCGGTTTTGAACCTTCTCGTCGTAAGAATTTAGTTCTTCATCGGTCGGGTCATCCGGCGGAGGGGCAGCCTTGCGGCCACGATCCTGCGGAGGGGTGTCGTCCTCAATCTCGATCTTCAGCTCGGTGCCTTCATCTTCATCGGCTTTGAATTTGGTCTTGGCCTTCTCGTCTTTCTCATCCGGGAACTCGAACTCTTCACCTTCAAATTTGGGTGCAGGCATGTTTACTCCTTAAGCAGCGCGGGTGATACCACGCGGGTCTTCAACAATGGCTTCGACCGACTCATCGTTGATGATGCGGAACTCGCGGCCATGAATCTTCAAGCGGGTGCCTGAATTGGGGCGGACGATGACGAAGTCACCCTCCTTGCACGACGGTCCGCTGGGGAACCGGGTGGTGTCCTTATAGGCGTCAGGGCCGAGCTTGACCACAAACAGCACGGGGGTCAGGACCTCCTCGTAGTGCATGGTCTTGGCGTCCTTGATGATGCCCACATCGCTATCGGCGTACTCCTCCATCGCCTCCGGAACGACACACAGCAAGTGATACGTCTTGGGGTCAGGAAGCTGTTTGGCCTTCTCCTCTGCGGGACGGTTCAAGACCTTGGACAGGTCAATCGCCTGCAGATTAAGTTCAGCTAGTTCGCTCATTCATGCTCCAGTTTTTGCACGAGGTCGTTGATTACGTTGTCGGCGATGTTTAGACCCCGGATCACACCGCAAACTTTTTTGTATTCGTCGAATGAGTCAGCCCTGCTGGCAGCCAAGTAAGCAACCTGCTCTTGGCGGTACTTCTCAATTTCCTTTTGCACGAGCGCAAGCGCCCGGATTTCTTCAGACATTTAAGTTTTGCTCCTTTCGGGTTGGCGTTGAGGACGATTCTGTTGTGCCCGGTCCTTGGCGATCTGCACGCCCAGCTTGGCACCTTCCATCTCCATGGACTTGTTGAGCTTGTCTCGCTGAGACGCGGCGCTGGCTGCGACCTGCATGGCGGCGATCTCTTTCTGTGCTTCGATCCGCGCCAGTTCGATCTCAAGCTGATCCGCCTTGGCGGCGGCATCAGTTGCCTGCTTCTGGGCTTTCAGCTCAAGGTCCTTCATCTTCAACTGCAGCTCTTGCATCTGCATCTGAACAATCGGGTCCTGCAACTGCTGCTGGGCTGCGGCCTGCTGAGCCTCTGCCTGATCACGCTGGAGCAACTGCTGAGACGCCTGCGCTGCCTTGATGGCGATCTGGTCGGCCATCTCCGGGGGCACCTCTTTGTTGTTCTCCTCACCGGGCAGCACCATGCCCATCGCCTCTTCGATCTGGCGACGGTACTCCATGGCCACGTGCTCGTTGATGTGCGCCATCGTGTTGGCGTAGATCTGCTGCGCCATCGGATTGCCCTGAATGATCTGCTGGATCTTCGGGTTCTGCACCGCAGCCATGTGCACCTGAATATGTGCCTGATGGTTCTGCTCGATGAACGCCTTCACCGGCTTTTGCGTCAGCAGGTTCTGATTCTCCGTCACCGGGTCCATCGGCACCATGTCGTCCTCAATCGGCACGAGCTTGGCGGCGTTCTTCACGCCCAGCACTTCGATCATCTGACGGTGTAGCAAGGGCAGGTCATACAACTGGGGCGCTCCCTGTGCAAGCTGGAACACCGCTTGGTACTGCACGATCTTCTGCGCCATCGTGGCCGCGTTCGGGTCAGACACCGGGATCACGTCCACCGTGTCATAGTCGGCCCGCTTGGCCTTGCGCGAGCCATCGACCGGCTCGTAGTCATACTCATCCGGCGTGTAGTCGGCGATGATGACTTTCAGGAGCTTGAACTCCTGCTTCATCGAAAAGTGCATGCGCGCCTGAACAGCGCCCATCACTTTGAGTTGCCGCTCCAACAGGGCCAGCGTAGTGCCCACCGGCGCTTGCGCCGACATATCAGACACACTCATGTCGCCAGCGGAGGCGAACTGACGGCCCTCGGTCACGATCTGGTTGAACAGCGTGTACAGAACCTGAGACGGCTCCTTGTACGGCAGGGGCAGGATGTTGTCGCGGATCGAACCGGACGGGACATCTACATCTCTGAACTCTCCGGGAGCGATAGGGGTGTCGTCTCCCTTGACGCGTAGACCCCGCGATTTGAGACCACCGGGGAGGTTAGACAGAGTGCCAGCGTCAACAAGCTGGCGGATAAGCATCGTCGCGCTCTTGGCGTACCCACCGATGAGGTGGATGAGGCCATAACCATAGAAACCAAACCCGGGAATGTATTGGTAATGGACGAAGTGGTTGCGCTTGGTGTGAAGCTCGTCGTCCTCGTACCAGTTGCGGCGAATCGCCAGCACCTTGCGCGTGCCCTTCTCGACAGTAACCACATACGGAAGCGCAATGCCCGTTGGCTGGCCCTTCTTGTTCTTATGCTCAAAGCCCTTGAGGTCAAGGTCAACGTGCATCTCCAGCATGCGGTAGCGATCATCTTGAATCGCTGACATGCCCATCTCTTCAGCTTTTTGCTTCTCGATGTCGTCCAGTTCATGAGTAGGTGCTCCAAGATCAATGTCCCGGTAGAACCCCGCCTCAATCAGCTTGGTCACCTCGTTCTCGGTCTTGCGCATCACGTGCGTAACGCGCTCTGCCGTCTCAAGGTTCTTGGCTCCGTAGGGCACCACGATGTCCTCAGCCGGAATGAACACGGCTGCCTGACGCCCGATGCTCGGGTCGTAGTACACCTTCTTGAACGCGCTGCCAGCAATGGGCAGGTTCCACAACAACTTCTCATGCTCCGGGCGATACTCAGTCATCACCTCAGTGAGCTGGTAGTTCATATCATCGCGCACGCGAGCGGCGGCTTCTTCCTTCTCCGGAGTGTCCTCACCGACGATGCTCGTCTTGACCGGCCCCGCTGCGGGGAACGTCTCCATGATCCCCTCGGACTGGAACCGCACCACGGACTCCGTCAGCATCGGATGGAACACACCACACGCGCCCTGCCACGGCTCCGTGCGGTCCTCGTACTTCAGACCCAGAAGTTTGAGACCCTCAACGTAGGTCTGCATCCACTCCTTGCGGTCCATGATGTCCTTGCCAAAGTCCTCCACGAGCTGGCTGCCAAGTGAATCCAAGTCACTCTCGTCAATGAAGTCCGCGAGGTTGGCGTCGAAGTCCTTCGCAGTTTCCCTGCGCGGCTTGAGATCGATCTCCAGCCCGTCGATGCCAATGCTGACCTCATCGGGGTTCTCGATCTCAATCTCAATCGGAGCCACATCGTCTTCAACATCCAACCCCAACGGGGCTTGATACAGGGCCTTGTCCATTCCACTTGTTGCCATATTGAGTCCTTACACCGTGTAGTACCGCTCTTTGCGGTAGCCTTTGAACCAATTGATGTCTTCAGGCTCATCAGAGGGCAGCCTCAGATACCCACCTTGCCTGAACCGCATGAGCGCCAGCGTCGTCGAGTCCACCAAGTCGTCGTGCTCACCTGATGGAAACGCCGCGATCTCGTCCACCAGTTCTTCAGCCCAACGAGTGCGCGGTGCCCAGACTTTACCTGACGCGAACAAATCCGCAACACTGTTTAGCCGCGTGATCTTGTCCTGCCCCCTGCTGGGGGTGTACTCCTGCACGGGTATCCCCATGGCCCGAAACTCTTGGATGAGCGGCGCACCTGACGCCTTTTTCTCCACGAGAAACGAGTCCGGGTCCCACTCCTTCCAGTCCTCGAACGCTTTCCTCTTCAGCTCCGGGAACTCAAGGCGCTCCTTGTACGCGTTCAACAAGATGATGTTGGCGTTGCCCCGGTCCTCGTCGTTGTAGAACACCCCCCACGTCGTGCACGCGGAGTAGTCGTTGACCTTCTTGGTCTCGTGCGCCGTGTCCCACGCCTGAATGATGAACTCACACTGCGGCGGGCGCTCACTCTCCCACCATTTCCACCACTCGCGCTTAACAATAGCGTTCGTGTCCGAGGTGGGCTGCTGCTGGTACTGCGCCATCCACTTGCCAGTGGGCAATTCCTCCCGCAGCGCCAGAAGTTCTTTGATGCTCCAAAACTCAGGCCACAGGGGCTTGTCGTCCTCAAACAGAGCCGGAAATTCGATGACTTTCCACTCCTCACCACCCCTTTGAGCAGCGGCCTTGACCACCTGAGCCGTCAGATCGCGCATCGACCAGCGCGTCATCACGATAATGATCGCCCCACCGGGCTGCAGACGCTGGCGGGGACCGGACGTGTACCACTCATACACCTTGTCGTACACCTCTGGGTTGTACGCACCGATGGCGGCCTCCTGTTCGGAGTGCGGATCGTCGATGATCAGCAGGTCAGCGCCCTTACCGGTCACCGCACCGCCCACACCGATAGCGAAATAGTCGCCACCGAAGTTGGTATTCCACCGACCTGCCGCTGCGGAGTCCGTTTGGAGCCCCACAGAGGGAAAAATGCGCTTGTAGACCTCAGAATCCACCAAATTTCGCACTTTTCGGCCAAATCCGACCGCCAATTCCGCTGTGTGGGCCGTCTGAATGACCTTTTTGTGCGGAAATTTGCCCAAAAACCACGCCGGGAGCAGGTAAGAGGCGAATTCTGACTTCGTATGCCGGGGTGGCATGTTGATGATCAGGCGTTTACACTCCCCCCGGGCCACTTCCTCGAAAGCCTTGGCCATCCTTTTGTGGTGCCGACCCCCGATGAACGTGGGCCACGCCTCTTTCACGAAGGCCATGAAGTCCTCTTGCGCCAATTCACGCATCGTGCGTGTGCGCAGCTCCTCCAAAATCTCCGCCACTGCCTCCTGCTCGTCCCGTGGGAACCGTTTGACCAACGCCAAGAGCTGATCAGGTGTGAGCAGGCGCACTTTCTCGCGCACCTGCGGGTTCTCAAAGAACTTTTGCAGTGACTCAGAGGCTGGCTTCATTTTTATTGGGGGTTTTCATCTTCGTCAAACGTCATATCTGCCGGATGAGGCACGTCATCATGGACATACACCCCGTCTTTATCAGGCTCTATAGCCCGACCACACACCACACAATAATAAACATCAAACGCTGGCTTCATCCAGATCCCCGTCCGATTCGCCCAACTCTCCACCCACCAGCCCCAACTCCTCGTCCACATTGATCACCTGCACGGCAGGAGCCAGCGGCAGCGGGTCGTAATTCTGTGGGGGCAACTGCTTGGCGTCCACATCAATGATGTCCGACAGGTACGAAGACAGCTTGCTGGCCAGATCCGCCTCCAGCTCCTCCGTCGTGCGGTGTGTGACGTTGATGTCGATGCGCTCAGCGAAGGCACCCACATCGGAGAGCTTGCCCAACATCTCCAGTGCCTTGAGTTCTACCTTGGCATTGCCGCTGTTGGACAGCTCCAAGTACTTCAACTTGATGTAGTTGCGCAACTGCTGTGCGTTCCTGACCACATCGAAGTCGTACTCATTAAGCAGTGCTGACAGGATCAACGCTTTGGCCGGGGTGTTGATGTTCTCCGGGGGCGTTGCAGGGCTGTCCATGAAGACAGCGCGCGCTTCTTTGCGGTCGCCTTCTGTGATCTCCACGTCATCCAGACCATTAGCGCGCAAAAACTCGACGGTATTGAACGCACGTTGCGCACGTTCATGGATGTCCATGATCTGGTCCGCCGACCAATCAAACGGGGGCGGAACATCCAACTCTGGAGTCACAAGGATCATTTCGTCAGACATGGCACCGTTGGTTACGGGAATATATTGCAATATAGCACGGGGAGGTTGGGACTCCTATAGGGGGGTGTTTCTGTAGAAATTTTTGGGGCGAGACATGTATAGATGTGAAAGGGGAGGGGGCCTTAAGATCTTTTGGTGTGTGAAAGTTACGTTAGTTAGACTTAGTGACATGAAGTTTGTTTGCCAAAACCGTCACAACCATCATGACCCTCACGAACCCCGATTTCTATTTTGTGGTGGTGTGATGTGCAAAATAGAGTAGCACTAGCCGACCATGGTACCTAATCGAGAATCCGGGGGGTGGGGAGGGCTTGGCCCCTTCATACCGTATGAAAACATGGCTATCCCGTGCAAACATCTTATAAGTAGTGCACAATCCATCTCATGGATCGGGAATTCGCTCGCTCCATACACTGTAACTACTACCTTGAAAGGGTAATCATGTCTAACGTCAATAACTCTCAAATTGCAAATGCAGTCGGTGTCGCGCTGGGTGATCTCAAGAAGATCGAAACCGAAGCAGGCCTCTTGAAGGATGTGATCAACAAGTCAATCGCCCAGTTGCACACTGGCAAAGTCAAGGTCGGCACCTACCGCAAAGACGGCACGGGGTGCGCAATCGCCACGGCCTTCATTGACGGCTGCGTCGAGTCGGGCATTGCAGCCAGCACGGCGCAGAAGGTTTATCTGCCGACCTTCAAAGAGGCCGTCGCATCTGGCAAGCCAGTCACTGACTGGAACGGCCAGCGCGCCAAGGCCAAAGCAGGCAAGGGCGCCAAGGCCAGCGAACCGAAATCACTGGCTAACAAGTTAGCAACTTGCTACCGTGACGCCGGGTTTGCAGAGTTCGTCTCTGACCTTCAGACGGCATACGACAACGCCGAGGGTGATCTGATCGACTGCATCAAGTCCTACCTTGAAGCAGAAGGGATCGAACTGAAGGACGCCGAGTAATCAACCCACCAGCCACCCGGGAAACCGGGTGGCCTTTTTTGAAAGGACATCATCATGAATCGATCAACCCCTAACATCTTTGCAGTTCAATCGGCCATCAACGCGTACGGCATCTGGTACGCGATCTGGTTCTACGGATGGCGCGAGGCATGGACCATCTGGGTCGCAACGCGCATGATCAAGCTCGACCGACGCGCTAGCGTCTGACCACAAACCCGGCGAAAGCCGGGTTTTTTTTTCGCCCAAAATTTCCGGGGGTGGCGTGCAATGCGCTACCCCCTTGAGACCTGTTCCCTTCCCGTTGGCCGTCGATTGTGCAGGCCATCACCAGCTTACGCTACACACACTACTACCCCCACCAGTTTGCGCCATGTTGTTACCGCTGCTTTCATACCGTATGAAACAGTGCGTAGTTGCGCTACAGACACTACTACCCCCAACAAGTTACACCAGTTGGACAGTCCGATACCTGTTCCCTCCCCGTTGGCCGTCCCGTTTTGAGCTTTCATACGGTATGAAAAGTGTAAAGCTGATGCTACGCAGTGCTTTTTACCCAAGCTCTCCAATATTCTGCAGCCCGGAATATTTGAAAAGCCTTTAAAATCAAGCACTTGCGGAGGTTTTTCCCCCTATTATTACAATATTCCTTAAAAAAGATATATACACCCCCTTCTGAATTTGCTCACTCACCCTTCATCTGATCAACATCTTTATGTGTGTTCTGAAATTTGCTGTTTTTCGTGCTCTCTCGCTTTCCCTGGCTGATTTCCCCAAAATCACGGAATATTGGTAAATTAGACCTGTCCCCAATTTTAAGTCCTTGATTCATAAGGCTTTTCTTTTATTCCCGCCTCCAGAATATTGCAGAATAAAAGGAAAAAAACACTACTTCGCACCGCCCATCACAGCCCAGTAACAACTTGACAAACCATCACAACTGTGGTACACTAACCTCTGGTTAGATCAAAACATAAACAGCGATACATCAGGGAGTTTCATACCGTATGAAAGTGAGCAACACCATGACCGACCTCTATCACACCGCCACCGTGCGTCCTTGGGGCTTTGACATCGACATCACGTTCGACTACGACCCCGGCGAGCCACCCGTCTACGCCCTCCCACCCGATGCCCATCCCGGCAGCGACCCATTCACCGTCATCATGCAAGCCAAGATCGCCGGGGTCGAGGTGTACGACATGCTCAGCAGCGACCAGCTTGAAACCCTCGAAAACCACGCCCTGCGCGCCATGGGCGACTAACCACACCCACCAACATCTTATGGCAAGCCATATCAACCTCCAGATCCTGACCGTGGGCAAGGTCAACCTGATCCGTTACTGGGTCAAGCGTGCCACCCGCGAGACCACCCACCCATTCACCCTGCTGCCCATGTTCGCGCACAAGGAGCACAGAACCCCACAGCACCGCGCCATGCGCCTGCGCACTCTCTCAACTCGGATCAACTAACCCCATCCATCACCAACCACCACGGTTTCATACCGTATGAAAGGCAACAACACCATGCAAGTACACATCACACTCAAGTCCGCCAATGCCAAGACCGGGCCGATCCCCGTGTCCACCACATCAAAGGATTCTTGTCCAAGCGACTGCGCCATGAAAGCGCAGTGCTATGCAGACAGTGGGCCGCTGGCGCTGCACTGGTCAGCGGTGACCGCAGGCACACGGGGGACGGACTGGGGCACCTTCTGCAGCACCATCGCCTCCCTGCCCGACGGGCAGTTGTGGCGGCACAACCAAGCCGGAGACCTGCCGCAGGTGGACGGCACGGTGGACGCGGTCAAGCTCGGACAACTGGTGCGGGCCAACCACGGCAAGCGTGGGTTCACATACACACACCACAGGGACAAGGCGTCACTGGCGTGGGTCAAGTACGCCAACCAGTGGGGGTTCACGGTCAACCTGTCGGCCAACGATCTGGCAGATGCGGACATGCTGTACGACACGCAGGCCGGGCCAGTGACGGTGATCCTGCCCTCCACCCAGACAACCAACACGGAGACCCCGAAAGGCAGAAAGGTCATCGTGTGTCCAGCCACTATAGAAACAAACAAAGACGTGTCATGTGCGTCATGCCAGTTATGCCAGCGCCAACGTAGCACTATCGTGGGGTTCCCTGCACACGGCACGCGCAAGCGGGCGGTGGACGCGCGCCTCATCAAGCTGGAGGCCGCATGAAACATATATGTGTGCAGTGCGGGGACGACATCGACCCGCCGCAGCGGGCACAGCTTGGCTACCGCGTCTGTCTGTGGTGCGGTGAGGAGGCCGCTCGCTCGGAGCGTAAATCGTGGACGGTGGTGCAGGAGTACCAGAAGGGTGGGTATATGTTCGTGACCGCTGACGCGGCAGCGACGACCCTGAAACAAACTAACCAGAAGGCGGTGAGATCGTGAGAGCCAAGAACGCAGGCAGGTGGCGGTGGATGCTGCTCAAGACGACCCGGCCCCACTGGTCAACCAACCCGGGTAACCCGTTCCGCATGGAGTCCGTCTACAAAGTGGTCAAGACCGGAGCGCCCCGGTACGACGGTGCCTACGAGAGCTGGGAACTGATCGCCGAGTACGACGACCCGAAGCTGGCGTACGCCATGCTGGAGCTGATCAACGTGAGCAACAAACCGGAGACCCAAGATGAAACAACCTGAAGACGACAAGACCATGGATCTGCTGGGCGTGCCAGCCCCCACCATCCCTCAAGATGTTAAGCGGTACAGCTTCTACGTTGTTACTAGCAACGGTGACGTAGTTGAGTGGCGCAACTTGACCAAGCGAGCGGCTGAGATCATGTACGCCAACACTGCGCGGCAGCAGCCACACGGTACCACTGCGTATGGGTGGGAGGTACAGGAAACTCCAGAGAGCACCAGCTTGACAAAGTGATGTCAATCTGTTACAATGTAGTTTGTGTTAGTGAAGTTATGTGTAAGTCGGTTTCATACGGTATGAAACCTCAAACCTGAAAGGTGAATCGTCATGAACGAGATCGAAGTTAGCAAGTTGTCCGGCTCTGCGGTTGTGGTCAACCTGAATCTGTCCGTCTGGACTGCCCGGAAATTGGACAAGCGTGTGTCCGCCGAGGTCGATGAGGCCAAGTCCACCAAGACCCGAGCGGGTAACTACCACAAGAACCTGCTGGCAGGCTCGGGCAAGTTGGAGGAGATCAACAAGCTGGCAGGTGCCATCCGCACGTGGCACTACGCATCGACGCAGCCGTGGGGGGACAACGGCGACCGGGTACTGCCTATGAGTATGTTTGTGGATTACCGCGCCAAGCTCACGGAGTATGAGCTTGAGTTCGCCAAGTCGGTCAACGTGTTTCTCAATGAGTACGACACGCTGGTGGCAGCGGCTGCCTTCCAGTTGGGTGACCTCTTTAACCGGGAGGACTACCCCGAGCGGGAGCACATCGTGGGCAAGTTCGGGTTCCGGTATGCGTTCGCCCCGCTGCCAACGGCAGGCGACTTCCGGGTGGACATCGGCGAGCAGGGCCTGAGCGAGCTGCGCGAACACTACGAGGGTGTCATGAAGCAGCGCACTGAGGGGATGATGAAGGACGCGTGGGACAGGCTCTATGACGTGCTGTCACGTATGTCCGACAGGCTGGCCGACGACATCGACCCGGAGACGGGCGACCCCAAGCGCAAGATCTTCCGCGACTCACTGGTGGACAACGCGGTGGAGGTGTGCAAGCTGCTCAAACACTTCAACACCACCAACGACACCCGGCTGGAGGCCATGCGCCAACAGCTTGAGGAGACCATGCGTGGCGTGGACGCTGCCTCCCTGCGTGAGTCGGACCTGCTGCGGGAGCAGACCAAGAACAAGGTCGATGCCCTGCTGGACAAGTTCTCTCTGTGATGGTGGTATGGATTCATACCGTATGAAAGTCAACCTGTAACAACTCAACCCGAAAGGAAACAACCATGTCTCTCTTTAAATCTCTGTCGCTTCAACAAACCGCCGACCTGATCGCTGCCGTCGGCTCCGTGCAAACCATCCTCGCGCAAGGTGAGATGGGTATTGGCAAGTCCTCGATCCTCAAGATGCTGCAGGACAGGCCCGAGCTGAAGAACCACATGTTCTGCTACGTGGACATCACGACCAAAGATGTCGGTGACTTTGTGGTGCCCAAGATCCGCACGGTGGACGGCGTGGACGTGTGCTCATTCATCCCCAACGAGGAGTTCGGGTTTCACTTCAAGAAGCCCGTGGTCATCATGCTCGATGAGTTGGGCAAGGCCAAGGGTGGGGTGATGAATGCCTGCCTGCGCCTGATGCAGGAGCGCCAGTTGGGTACGTACGAGCTGCACCCGGACAGCATCGTGTTTGCCACGACCAACCTCGCGGTCGAAGGGATTGGTGACAACGTGCCGCCACATGCCCGCAACCGTGTGACTCAGGTACGTGTGGCCAAGCCCACCGCTGAGGAGTGGATGACCTATGCCATCTCACGGGGTGTCAACCATACCGTCATTGCCACGGTGCGTGAGTACCCTGAGATGTTGGCATCGTACGAGGACTACGAGTCCCCGCAGCAGAACACATACATCAACGACCCACGTGATGTGCGCCTTGCGTTTGTCACGCCTCGCTCACTGGAGAAGGCAGGCTACATCGTGGACCGTACCGCAGTGCTTGGCAAAGATGTGATGGCGCATGCCCTCAAGGGTACGGTGGGTGAGAAGGCGATGCACAACATCCTGACGATGGTGGACATGGACTCACAACTTGCGGACTGGGACGAGATCATCAAGAATCCCACCACGACCGCAGTGCCCAGCAACGGCGCAGCCTCATGCATGTTGGTGAGTAAAGCCGTGCAGCGCATCAAGCGCGAGTCCATCGGTGCGTGGATGCAGTTCGTATCCCGCATGTCCAAGGAGGCACAGGGTCTGTTCGCCCGTAGCGTGATGTCCGACCGCTGCCCCACCCGTGATGTGGCGGCAACCAACCCGGCGTTCGCACAGTGGGCGGCAGCTAACAACTACATGTTCGCCCGCAAGTGAAGTTTCATACTGTATGAAAGGAGAGTGAGATGTTTATCACACAACTGAACCAGCTAACCGCGCTGCAGCGCATCGAGCGGTCGCACATCGAGCTGATGGCCCACAAAGATACGATGGAGTATGCGGGCGTGATCATGGTGGGCAAGTACACCGTGGACCCTGACCTCCCGACGGCGTGCACCGACGGCGTGAATTGCAGGTATGGCAAGGACTTCATCCAGTCCCTGAGTGACCCGGACCTGCGGGGCCTGATCCTGCACGAGAACCTGCACAAGGCGTTCCAACACACGTTCCTGTGGAAGCACCTGTATGAGCAGAACCCTCGGGTTGCCAACATGGCGTGCGACTACGTGATCAACCTGATCATCAAGGACATCGGCCGTGACTCCCATGGGTTCGTGACGCTGCCCAAGCAGGGGCTGCTCGATGAACGGTTCCGCGACTTGGACTCGCAGCAGGTGTTCGACATCCTCATGCAGGAGGGTCAGGGCCAAGGTGGTGGGGGCAATGAGGAGGGCGCTGGGCTGGACGACCACGACTGGTCAACGGGTGAGCAGATGCCCGAGGAGGCGCAGGAGCAGGTCCGCAAGGAGATCGACCAAGCCCTGCGTCAGGGTCAGATCTTGGCAGGCAAGATGGGTGGGCGCTTGAGCCGTGAGATCGGTGCGATGCTGGAGCCCAAGGTCAAGTGGCAGGATCAACTGCGTGAGTTCATGTCTAGCTTGGCCGATGGCAAAGATGTATCCACGTGGCAGCGCGTGAGCCGCCGCTGGCTGCAGCATGACATGTACATGCCCTCCACACTGTCCGAGAGCATGGGCCGGGTGGTGGTGGGTATCGACACGTCGGGGTCTATCGGTGGTGCGGTGCTCAATGAGTTCCTCTCCGAGGTCCGGGCCATCTGTGAGAACGTCAAGCCCGAGATGATCGACCTGCTGTACTGGGACACTGAGGTGGCAGCGCACGAGGTGTACTCACGCGATGAGCTGGACAAGCTGGTCGCCAAGACCAAGCCCGCAGGGGGCGGGGGCACACATGCAGCGTGCGTGCCCGAGTACATCAAGGCGCGTGGCATCAAGCCCGAGTGCGTGATCATGCTGACCGATGGGTACGTGGGTGACTGGGGCAAGTGGCAGCACCCCGTGCTGTGGTGTATCAACACGAGCCAGCGCGCCCCGACGGGACAGACCATTCACATGTGAGAACAGGTATCAAGGAGAGTGACATGCCAACTAAATTAACTGACCCCAACCGTTTCACCGCAGACAACGAACTGCGTGCGCGTTACCTCATCGCGTTTGAATCCGCCGAGGAGCATGGCTGGCCTGCGTGGCTGGACGACTCCATCCCGGTCAAGCCGGACCTGCTCAAGTTCGCGCAGGAGTTGCGCCACAAGCACACCCACCGTGACATATTGTTCATCGTGGACGCACGGCCCTCCCGCATCCGGCATGAATCGGGTGAGATCGTGGGAGTGTATGACCGCGTAGGCGTTGCGTTCGCCCAAGCGCCGGACATGTTGGTGGGTGCCTTGGAGGTTGGGTTCGACAACGCCAACAACAGGGTGTTCACCGTGAACTCCCCGCTGATCAGGAACGAGCGATACCGCGACGGCAACCCCAAGGCGCTCAAGAAGTCCAGCAAGAACTTTCAGAATGCGGTGAAGACAGCGGGGCAGTACCTCAAAGCCTTCACCTTCAAGCGGGTGTATGAGGAGTCCGTGTGGAGCGTGGCCTCGGCGCGGTCATCCATCAACGACTCAGCAAACCAGAAGCTGTTCTCTGTTGGGCATATCCCCACAGAGGAGATATTGGCAGAGGTGCGTGCCATGCTGGCAGCGGGGTATCAACCCACGACGAGCGCGTTCACCAAGGCGCTGGGGCTGGTGCGTGAGCAGGGCGAGGAGCTGAACCGTCGGCGCAACTACGTGCCCCACAACAAAGCGTTTGTATGGTTCCAGTCTGACAGAGCCACCTATCAGTACGATGGGGGTGAGCAGATCACCGTGACCCGCATGGAGGACATGCCACAGGAGCTACGTGACAAGGTCGCAGTGCTTCAGATTGGTTCCATCCAGCAGCCCATCATCGACGTAGGCGTCAAAGTTGATGACACCAAGTACTGGGTGTTCTTATGACCACCATCATTAACCCCGTGTATCCCGAATGGGACTGGCAGCGCAACGGCCTCTACGTTGACGTAAACGTCCTCACCACCTTACAGGCCCTCATGAATTTGAACGTCAACACCAACGAGCTATTAAGGGTTTCTATCAACCCCCACGGAAGATTTGACATTGTAGACTTTACAACCCCAAGCAAGGAGGGTAGAGTGCGGTTCTTCAATGCCCTGCAAGAGGAGATCCCACAGTGGGTTGTGGAAGCGGTATCCATGTTGCGCATGACAGAGGAGCGTTCTGTTGTGCCCGACCTTGGCTACAAGGTGAATGACAAGCTGTACTACATCATTGACAGGAGCTACAAAAATGAAGCGTGAACAAACCCGAGTTGAACCCACCACCCGCGTGACGGACATCAAGTTCTCTTATCAGCGTGGCGCTGACGTACAGGCAACGTGGCGCAAGTTTGGGTGGACGCCGCCCAGCGAGAAGATGACCCCGCCTCCCCCGGAGAAGGTGGCTGACGCAGGTTGGGAGCCGATGAGGAGGGTGAAATGATTGAACGAGATGATTGGGTGGGACTAAGAACCCTCTACATCTTGTTGGCCTCAGACGTAAGCGCAGTGGTATTGCCAGAAGTGCAGCGCATCCTGCGGCACTACTACAACAAGTACGACTCCGACACGGTGACCAAAGCGATGGGGCAACTCGCACGGGACAACGCAATCAGAGGCACCTTTGACAACCCAGAGTCAGAAATCAGCCGCCGCTTGGACAGATCAATTGTGTTCACACAAAAAGATCCTGACTTCCCTGATGCTGTTGGTGAAGTAACTCTTGAAGGGAGGGCGAAATGAGCATCGACGCAATCAAAGCAGTCGTTGATCTGATTGAGATGGGCGGCGTAGTGGGTCAAGAGGACATCGTTAAATGTCTTCGCAGCGCCATTGAGCAGGCCGAACGCCCTTACGCGGACAAGGCGGCGCTGCTTAACAGTGATCGCCTGCGGATTGACCCCGTGACGGGGAATGTTGGGATTGGGTCGGTTACGCAGGCCGAGCGGCAGGAGCTAGTGTGTGAATACTGCGGAGGCGACCGATTTATCGCCCCGCCCCAGCGCCAGCCGCTGACGGAGGAGGAGATTGTGCAAGTGCTTGGCAACGTGCGTGAGAGCGTGTCTGGCAACGTGTTTCTTGCCTTCGCCCACGCCATCGAGCGCGCCCACGGGATCGGGGGTGGGAGATGAAAACACTAATCGCGGCTGCTGTGATTTACATCGCCGGATTCCTTGGAACCTACGGTCACGCATTTAACACATCTAAGGCCAAGTACGCCGGTGAGAAGACTGTCGAAGCAGTGGTTTGCGCCGCCTTCTGGCCTTTGTATCTTTCTGCGGAGGCTTGGAAATGACCACCCAACAACCCGAATCCCTGCAACTGGCTGACGCGCTTGAGCGGTGCCTGCCGCATGACGCATATGAACTGCGTGTTCAAACAGAAGCCGCCGCCGAACTGCGCCGCTTGCACAGCGTGAACGCGCAACTGGTGGAGGCGCTGGAGGCCCTTCTTTGGTATGTCGGGCAACTGGAAATGATTGTCTACAGTGCTGACGATACCGGCGAGCACGAGGAAGTCACAAAAGCCCGCGCCGCCATCGCCGCAGCGAAGGGGGCAGCATGAACTGGCTTAAAAAACTTGCGGAAAAGATAGCGTTTTGGGTTCTTACGCAGGCGCGCAAGTCCCCCGACATCTCGGCCAAAGAGTTCGAGCAGTGGAAGCGTGAATACAAAGAAGACTTTGGAAAGGACTTCAAATGACCCGCGACGACATCATCCGCATGGCGCGGGAGGCCGGAGAAGCCATCGAAACCGAGTGGACGATTGGCTGCCTATCTGACGGGCTTTATATGGACTGGGCCGAGTCCGTCGCGCTGCGCGTGGCAGATGCTGTCGCCGC